>OJJJ01000877.1_pt1 | contig 10185 bp, 9 predicted proteins | sample 1596311 | NCBI WGS metagenome assembly OJJJ01 (sample SAMEA4350140, study PRJEB24818) | metagenome | biome: human; feature: gut; material: faeces | place: Denmark | collected 2013-09 | reverse complement strand
AAAAGGTCAACATTGGAATGGTTAGTTTTTTTTTTTTTGAGATAGAACGGCGACCACCGAGATCTACACTAGATCGCTCGTCGGCAGCGTCAGATGTGTATAAGGAGACAGGTCAGAAAGTGTGGATCTCGTGACAGTAATTGAATATATGGAAGAGGGAAGTGATATCTATGAGACTATATGGGGAAAAAGTTTATTATCTGTCTATATTGGAGAACAGTTGAAAGAGCAGGGGAGACATATCCGATTACAGCAAATAGCAAATGACTTAGTGTTCAGCGATCAAGTGGGAATGAAAAAGGCGTTTGAAGACTATTTAATACATAGAAAGAAGCAACAAGAGAGGCGAAGACAAGAAAACGAACTATTAGTAAAAAAAAGAGGAATCGTTGCAAAGTCGATTGCCTTTGTACCACTATTTTTTGAAATTAGTATGTATTTAATTGTTCCAGTTGTTTTAGAGAGTATGATACAGCTTTCTAGTTTTTTGGAGCAAATTAAATAAAGAGGAAAATAAGAAAGGAGGTAAAAAAGAGAGCATTTCGATGAAAATAAAAAGAGATGAGGTGAAAAGGGCATAGAAGAGAACAGGAAATGAGAAAGACTATTAAGGAGGGAAAACGAGAACAGGAAAGAATAGAAAAAATAAAATAAAAGAAAAAATAAAAGAGCTTATTAGAGTAGATGTAAAAATAAAAATTAAAAAACGATGCAATTGCAGGGTTTAAAAAGAATGGAAAGAAAAACTATTCTTTTAAATCCTGCAGTTAATAAATGATAAAGAAAAATAAAGAAAACAAGAAGGGAGGAAAAGCAACATTTTTGAACATAACGTTAGGGGAAAAGATGTTGCAGTAAGAGAGGAATGGAGAACAGTTTAAAAGGGTTATTATTGGCTGGTGGGACAGTTATCACATGTATTATCATCGGACTTGGATTTTACATTGCAAGAGAGGCAAGAGATACTGCTAGTGCAGGATCTGGGCAGATTAATCGACTTAACGCAGAGTTTATGGAAAGCGATAAAATTATGTATGATGGCATTGATGTTTCTGGAAGCGAAGTGCTAAATGTTATTAATAAATTTAAAAATGATGAGCTATGTATTCAAGTAGATACAAAAAAAGGGGGGCTTGCAAGTTATATCTATGCGGATACCACATTAACAGCAAAAAGTAAACATTCCATAAAAGAAGCACAAGAAATAAAAGGTACTTATTATGTAAACCCCAATGCATTATTTCAAGGAAATGTGTTAAGAGACGATAATAATGTTATTGTAGGACTGTTATTTAAGCAAATATAGGAGGTATGCAATGGAACATGTATTGGAGTTTTGTTGGCAAGCGATGGCAACCTTTCTATTTTGTTTTGCATTATCTTTTGCAATGGTTCATGTAAAACAAGAGAGTATGATGTTGAAAACATTAAAAGAAACAACGACAATGGAACAAGATATGGGGATATATGGAGATGGTGAATGGATAGTGTAGGAAAAATCGCTAGTATTTTTCTTGTAGTTCTTTTATTGTTTTTAGCACCATTACTTTTGATGGAAGAGCGAAAAGATTTAATGTTAGAAAACTATGTGTTAGCAAAAACAGATTATTTGGTGGAACATATTAGAAGCAATGGTTATTTATCACCTCGGATGTATCAGCAATATCAGCAGGAATTAAATGGTACGGGAATGATTTATAAGATTGAGATGGAACATGAAAAGGCTGTCTATTATCCAGAAGAACAATCGGAGAGGCTAATCAAGCATTATAAAAATATTTATGAAGATGACATTTTATTTACGGTTTTAGAACAAAATCGGACTTATCAAATGGGACGAGGAGACTTCTTTTTTATGAAAGTTACTAGTAAAAGCAAAAGTATGGCAAGTAAACTTCGCTCCTATTTTTTTATTTCAAAATCGGAACTTCCAGCGATTCAAGTGGAATTAGGAGGGAGAATTCGAGATGAAATTAGTTGACTATGGCATTTTATTTTGGGTATTGGTTGCAACTCTTCTTTTACCATTACAATTAGCCCAAAGAGAATGGAGTGTTTATGGACAATATGAACGACAATATTATAAGAAAATGGATAATGCTATAGATGATGCTTTGTTTTATATGGTAGAACAAGATGATTTTAAAAGCGTAAAAATAAATCGAGAGGAATGTGTAGACGCCTTTTATCATTCCTTTTATGGAAACTTTGGACTTATGAGAAATCCGATGGGGCAAACGAGAATCAAACAGCATTTACCGTTAATCAGCATCATAGAGTTAAATAGGATGTCCATTGCTTATCGAAAACCAATACAAAAAGAAGGAGAATGGCAATTAGAAGAATATTGGAGTCCTTATTATTCCTATCAATATGAAGAAGATGGATATCAGTATGAGTTTTCCATTGGAAATTTAAAGGATTGGGTTCGCATTTATTCACTAGGGCAAAAAGAGTGGATAGAAGGACTGCGTCTTGATTTAGCAAATAAAAATAAGGATTTTTCTTGGATGAGAGATGCCGAAAGATTTGAACAGATTAGGCGACATACGGTGATAGAGACAATAAAAAAGAGAATGCAAGAGGTGATCAATCGATATAATTTGATTGGAATCCAATATGGAAAACAGTATGAATTTTATTTACCAGAAATAGAAACGCAACCATGGTGTAGAACATTAGATGATATGGGGATTATTGTGTTATTTCAAGGGTATCCTGTGGATAGTTTAATGGGAGATACTTATGATCGATTCTTATATGCTGGTGCGAGAACATATAAGCAAGAAAAAGAGATTGAGATAATAAAAGAGGAATAAGAAACAATAGAAGGAGAGAAAAATTAGTTTTAAGAAATGGGTTCTAGGAAATAGAATCTACATAGAAAATTTATGGGGAAAGAGGGAGAGAAGATGAGTTTTCAAATGAAGATTCTAAAAGTAATAAGAAATATAATTGGAATAAGTGTATTGATTGTAACACTTATGATACCAAATACTGTTTTTGGAAAAGAGGATTTGACTCTTACAGGAGAACAGTTTTTAGAGTTATTGAAACCTGTTATCGCAAAGTTTGAGAAAGAAATGGGAGGGAGAGAGTACTCCATTGAAGATTATTTATTATCATTAAATCCAAAGAAAAAAGTAAGTCGAGCAGAAGCCATTTGTATGATCAATCAGATTGATTGGTATTATCGAGGAGATTTTGAAGAAGAGGATAAGTATACCAATATTGCCCGATATCAAAGGCTTGGTGATTTAAGCAAATATAGCTTCGAGATGCAAAGAAACTTAATGGAAGCCTATGGAAAAGGGATTGTTATTGGAACGAGTAAAGGACTTTACACAGGACAGAGAGAACTGGAATTAAAAAATGGAATGACGAAAGCAGCATTCAAAAAAATGAAGGCGAGACTATTAGAACCAAAAAAGAGAAGAGAAATCAGCTTTGATGGGCAAGTCATTCGAACAACCAACTTGCCGAAAAATTATAAAAGTTTCCCATATGTGTTAGAAGGATATCCGAATTCTTTTTATGAGATGGCATTTATTTATCAAAGGACAATGCATTCCAATACACCTAGAAAAGGACATGATTATATACCTCCGGTTGATATGAGTAATCCCAAATATATGGATCAGTATAAATTTAATTTACTGAAAAAGGGGTATACCGTTGTGGAAAGGAATTTGCGGTTAAAGTTAAACTATGATTATAGAACATGTAAGAAAAAATGGAGAGAAGAGTTAGCAAAGACGTATTGTCATCCGAGTGGAAAAGAAGGTTATCAATCTGAATTAGCAAGCATTAAGGAATATCAAAAAAAGGCTCAAAAAAACCATGTGATTTTAAAGGCAGATGTTGTAACAGCAGATCCAAGTTCTCTACATTATTCAGGAATGGGAGGTTATTATGTGAGATGTTATGTGAAATTTAAAGTTCTCAGTGCTGACACTATTCCGACAGTGGAGTCTCAACAACAAAATGAGATTGTATTTGGAGACGATGTGATGATCAGTGGATTAAAAAAGAATGGCTCTATCGCATTTTGTTTTGATTATTGCATCGATACATGTAGAGATGTGTTTAGTGATAAGCAGATAGTAGGGATTTGGTGGGATAGGATAGGAGATGAAATGTATCAAGTTAAAGAATGGAAGCCAGAAGACTCTTTTGGAGATAAAGCAAGCACTGGATATTTTATTGATTTTAATTAGCATTTGTGTCGGTCAGCAAGCAATAGTAGCTTATCCAATACAAAACGAAATAGGAACAAGAGAGACATTTGTTGAGCGAAAAGAGAAAGAGGAAGATAGAAGAGATAGACATGAAAGCTTAAAAACAAAGGTGAAAGCACAATCGGATCATCAAAAAGAAAAAATAGCAAAAATGGAAAATGGAGAAATTAAATATGGACCTGTTATAGATACGGCTGCCTCTACTGTGACTACATGGCGGACAGAAGGATTTACAGTAAAGAGCAAAAAGACGTATGGCGATCCGACAAAAGGAAAGAGGGGAGAATTTTGGCTAAAAGATGGAAATATGAAATCATGGACAGAAGGTAAAATTACCCTTACTTCTTTTACTTTTCCACAAAACAAAGTAACAAAGCAATTACAAAATGCAGGGATCAATGCTCAAACATTAAAGGAGTCAGGCGGTTATGTTTATCTTAACGCCATTATCCAAGTATATGAGAATGGAAAACCGACAGGAGAATATTATCGAACACTGGAAGGAATTAAGCATGCAAGAGGATGGCATAACCCCAATGACTTTGATGATCGGTTTGATATTGAAATCCAATATGCACCGTCAAACCAAAAGGTAACGCTAATTTTTAAAGCGCTTGTGAATGGAACTTATATGGATTTAGGAAAGGAGGAACAAGGCATCTATCCAACCCATAGTTTTTTTTCAACAAGTGGGACGAATATTCCAATGAAGAAAAATTCTTTGGATGGATCAGAACAGTATCATTTATATGAAGTGTATTATAAAAATATAGGAATTAGTAAAAAGATTGTTGGAAGAGAGAAAGTATCAGTAAGTCCGTTAAATGATTACGCTTCTTATTGTGAGGAATTGCCGAGGGTTCGGAAGCGTTCCATTGAAGTTCAAGATGGTGGTTTAGAAGTCTATGCAATTTATAAGAAATTTAAAAAAGAAGTAGAAACCGATGAGGAAATAGAAGGCAGATTTGAGGAACCTATTTCCAAAGCGATTATTCAAGCGGAAGAAAGAGGAAAAGAGAGTTATGATGTGGAAGAAGGAATTCCTGTCACAAAAAATCTCTATCTCAATGGATTCACGAATGAATACTTATTAAAATACCGATTTTACAAGGTCAGTGGAACGAAATATTATCCTGTGAAAGTGGTGAGGACGTATCATTTGACATGGAAAGAACAATTAATAGATAGAAAAACAGGAGTAATCACTTATATTCCAAAAAATGTAGAAAAAACAGTTACGAAAACTTATAGTGTGAAGAGGAAATTTCAATATTGGAAAGTGGATTACTTACATGGATATCGTGTGAAAAATATGATATTAAAAAATGATGCTTTTCCAGTAGAAGAAAACATAGAGGCTACCAATGTTTCCAACGCGAGTGAAGTTGGACTTATTTTTAATGCCTCTAATGTTTGTATAAAGGAACCAAAAGTAAAAAATAAAACGCTCCCTCTAGTAACAATTAGGGGTGGGACAAGTCGACCTGCAATTCCAGTTGAGGATTGGTCTTCTTATGCCGAAAAACAAGTGGATACCATTCAAGTGCGAAATGACAAAGTGACTTTTAAAGGCAAGGTATATATGATGAATAACTGGTGTGAGGAAAAAACAGAAAAACCAAAGGCGCTACCAACGATAACAAAACGAGTTGGAAAGGATGTGTTATATAAAAAGGGGGTACAAATTCCAGTTATAAAAGCAAATGGTTCTTATGAAAGTGAGGGAACTGTTTTTTATAAAGCAGTACTTCATGTAGGAGAAGAAAGTGAAGGGGATACATTATGTTATCCTATAGAAGATGTGAATGGGATCGTTGTTCATACGCCCGTCATATGTCAGGCGACTATTTCCGATGATAGGAAGTATAACCAACTAAAAAATCCAAATGCAGTTATTCCAAGTCTTATTTTAGATCGAGAGTTTCAAACGGCTATAGCAACTAGTGGAGAGCATCAATCCATCAAAGGATATGGACAACGAGAATATAGAGAATTTGTAGCGAAAAAGCAGGTGAAATTTCCTTTTGATGTGTATCGAGGAAATCAATGGTATCCAGCAGGAACATGGCTTGATAATGATGGAAATGTAACCTACTATTTGCCGACTTGGGTACAAGAAGGTGTCTATTCCATTCAATATCGATGTATTAGTCTAAATGGAATGTATCATAAAGGAGAACAATGTTGTGAAGAATATGCTAATTTCCAAGTGGAAAACTATACAGCAACCGATACAAAAACAGTGCAAGTCGTTGGAAGAGTCTATGGATTTTCCATTCGAGATATTAGTGATTATCCTTTGTGGCAATCCGTGTTTCGAAAAAAAGATTCTATGGAGCCTTCTGGAAAATTTTATTCTGTAGGTATCTATAATCGAGATGGCAATTTTACTGGACAGTCTTCTATTTACACCCTTCCTCTTTTTGAAAAAAGTCATCCAAATAAAAAGGGCGCAGGAATTATGAAACCAGGGTATCAGATTCGATTTACCATTGATACCATTGGCACGATGGCAACAAACCAAGATTATATCCGAATTCAACCTAAATTTTATTATATGAATCAAGATGGTAGTGAAAGAAGAGAAGTGGCTGTTTATTATTCAGAAACAGTTGATGGACAAAAATGGAATTTTATTAAAATGGGAGATGCAAAAGATATTACTAATAAAAAGTCTTATAAAGTCAGTGAACCGTATTTCTCAGTAACAGAAAAAGAACAAAAAAGAGTGTGTGACTACTTGGATTTAACATTAGATCAGTGGAAAAACTGGGAAAAACCAATTTATACTTATCAAAATATAATGTTGCCTGATTCTGTTCGAACTTTTATCGGAGAGATAAGAAGAGGAAATCCAAGTCGTTCAGAAAAAGATATTGGAAAAAGTGTACAACGTTGGTATGGACAATATGGAATTCCAAGTGAAGTATATGTGGCAGAACAAGGTGTTGATATCAAACAGTATGCAAAAGAACATGGAATCTCATCCGAAAGTGATATTTGGCTAAAAGATGGATATTTAGTTCTTCAATTTCAGATAGAGACCATTCAGAATAAAGCAATTCATCTAGATTATTGCAATAAAGAAAATGAGAAACGTGGATTTTGCAATATGTGGAAAGTAGAAGGATATTGCTATGGGAAAGAAAATGAAGCAGGAGAAAAAGTATCATTTGAAGATGGAGATGTACTTGTATATGATTTGAAACATTCAGCGGCAAGAGATTATAAAATAGGGGGAACTCATTAGAAGTTGAATGAAAGGAATTCCGATAGAGTATTTGTCATTATGGATGAAAAATCAAAACTGCATTTTAGAAGACCATATATATTTTGAAAAATAGATTTTTCAATGATATAATAAAGAAAACACAGATTAACAGTAGGAAAAAGAAATGGTAGGAAAAAAATGAGCAAGCAATATATACTTTTTGATTTAGATGGAACAATTACAGACTCTGGACTTGGGATTACAAAATCGGTTCAATACGCGTTACGAGCGATGGGAATAGAAGAGGAAAATTTAGAAGCACTTAAAGTTTTTATTGGACCACCATTAAAAGAGAGTTTTATGGAATTTTATCATATGACAGAAGAAGATGCTAAGAAAGCGGTGCAAAAATATCGTGAATATTATAAAGAAAAAGGAATCTTTGAAAATGAACTTTATGATGGAATTGTAGAGCTATTAAAAGATTTGAAACAAGAGAAAAAGACAATTCTATTGGCCACTTCAAAGCCAGAAGTTTTTGCGAATCAAATTTTAGAATATTTTAATATTAGACAATATTTTGATTATGTAGCAGGAGCAGAACTTCATGGTCCAAGAAATGAAAAGTTAGATGTTATGAAATACGCCATGGAACTGGCAGGAATTGAAGATGTTAAGAAAGCGATTATGATAGGAGATCGTAAATTTGACATGGAATCGGCCAAAGAGCTAGGTATGGAAGGAATTGGGGTACTCTTTGGATTTGGAGACAAGGAAGAATTGCTAAGAGCAGGAGCAACGTATCTTGTAGAAACTCCTGCAGAAATTCAAAAACTAATTTAATAGAATTTGGTTATGCCAAAAGTAACTATTGGGTTTTGGAGATAGGGAGAGTTTCTATTTTTTGTTGGTTAACTAGTAGTAATTATATTGAAGATTTTAGAGAGAATGGATGGCAATGAAACGAGAGATTCGAACGATTATGTGTTGTTGTGGAAATGGTGTAGGTACTTCGCTTATTATGCAGATGACCATAGAAGAAGCATTGGAGCATTTAGGAAGAACAGATATTAATGTTATATTCGGTTCTTTATCCGATGTGTCAGAAGATAAAGCAGATTTATTTGTTGTATCTCAAGAATTGTTAACAAATTTTGAAGATTTGCTCGTAATTGGACTTGAAGATCTGATGGATTCTAATAAGGCAGCAATACAATTAAAATCATTATTGGAGAGTATATAATTTTATGGCAGTGGGATATTTAAATGAACGTACAAGAAAAATGATAAATATGATTTTAAATCGAAGTAGAGAGCTTAGTATTAAAGAAATTGCAATGGAGTTATCAGTTTCTACCAGGACTGTTTACAATGAACTTGATAAAGCAAACAATTGGTTAAATATGAAAAGTTTACCAAGTATTCAGGTTGTGAGAGGAAAGGTACAAACTTTTACAGAGAAAGAAAAAAATGCATTTGAGAGTGCAATGCAGATGGAACAGCCCCAAGGTGACTATATTTTTACGCCAAGTGAGCGTATTAAGATTATTATTTGTCAAATTATAGTTTCTAGAACACCTGTTTATGTAGAGGATTTGATGAATATATGTTTGGTAAGTCGTAATACAATTTTTTCTGATCTTCAGGTGGTTATTGCTCAATTATATACATATCAATTAGGGATTCGTTATGAAAAGAAAAGGGGATATTGGATTGATGGAAATCCAATTCGAATACGAGCAATTTTTTTGTTATATTTTAATATGTTAGAACCTTTGTTATCAGCTGGGAAATTAAGTTTTCTATGCATGGAAGAAATTACATGTTATTTAAGGCGAATTGAAAAAATAGAGAACGAATTAGATGTTCATTATGTTCAAAATGATATGGTTGCATTGGCAGCAATGATTCCAATGATGGAAAATGGAAATGATGAGTTGTATTTTTCAGATGTTAGCATAAAAAAAGTAGAAGATTCAAAAGAATATCATTTAATAAAAAAGTATTTTCCAGAACTTTCTGATATGGAAAAGATATATTTAACATTACATTTCTTAGGTGGAAGGCTTGCATCATATTCTAAAATGGAGTCAGATACGGAGGAAAATGAATCGATTGTAGAAATTGCAAAAAATCTTGTCACAGAATTTGAACGAAGAGCGTGTGTTGTATTTGAACACAAGGAAGGTCTTATTCGAAATCTATATCAACATATTAAATCATCCATTTACCGCTATAGGTTTGGTATTCAAATTGGAAATCCAATGGCAGAAGATATCCAAAGAGAATATCCATATATTTTTGATATTATGAGAGTGACAGTGAAGTATTTGGAACAACAGATTGGTGTACAAATTTCAGATAGTGAAGTGGCTTATTTGTCACTACATTTTGGGGCATACTTAGAGCAGGCAAAGCATGATGAAAAAGAGTTGCGAATCCTTGTTGTTTGTATGAATGGAGTAGCTACAGGAAATATGATCAGTTATGAGCTCAAAAGAATTTTACCTTGGGCAAAGATTGTTGGAATTAAGGCAGCCTCGGAGATTGTTAATCCACAGAATATATGTGATATTATTGTTACATCAGTGAAAATAAAGGCAGTTGTGCCAGTAATTGTTGTAAATCCAATTTTAAATGATTTTGATCGTAAAAATATTTTGAATCATCCATTAATTCGAAGTAGGTTTGGTTTTGTTGATACAGAAGCACTATTTCAATTAATGAAAAAATATG
>OJJJ01000859.1_pt1 | contig 10414 bp, 10 predicted proteins | sample 1596311 | NCBI WGS metagenome assembly OJJJ01 (sample SAMEA4350140, study PRJEB24818) | metagenome | biome: human; feature: gut; material: faeces | place: Denmark | collected 2013-09 | reverse complement strand
AACTAAAAATGATCATATAATAATCGAAAAAGGGATTAGGGAGAGCGAAAACGAACAAAAAATAATAATGGATTGCGAGGAGGAAGTATGGAGAAAAAAAATATCAAAACCGAAAAAAAAGAGTTTTTGACAGGAATGGCATTTATTTTACCAAGTTTTTTAGGCTTTTTAGTCTTTACATTAATTCCTGTTATTATTTCACTTTTTCTTAGTTTTACAAAGTGGAATTTTATGGAAGGATGGAGTTCCATTAAATTCAATGGACTTGATAACTATATTCGATTGTTTTCAGATGAGTGGTTTATCAGTTCCTATAAAAACAATATTATTTTTACAGTGATTACGGTTCCTGTGTTGATCGCATTAGGTCTTGTAGTAGCTACGATCTTAAATAAGTATATATGGGGTGGTGGAGTCGTACGAATTATGATTTTTATTCCTTATATAGCAAGTGTGGTTGCCGTATGTGCAGTCTGGATGGTTTTATTTCAACCAACATACGGGCCAATTAACCAATTTTTAAGATCCATTGGAATTGAGAATCCACCAGGATGGTTAGCTGATTTTAAGTGGTCATTACCATCCATTATGATTGTGTACATATGGCAACAAGTTGGCTATTATGCCATTGTATTCTTAGCTGGATTAAAAGGGGTTTCTGAGGAAGTATATGAAGCTGCAAAGATCGATGGAGCTTCTGCAATTCGACAGTTCTTCTCTGTAACAATTCCTCTTGTTTCTCCTACAACCTTTTTCTTAACAATTATGGGGATTATCGGATCTTTTAAAGTGTTTGATCAGATCAGTGTCTTAACACAAGGAGGTCCAGGAAGTTCTAGTTCAGTTATGGCTTACTATGTATATCGAACAGCTTTTGAATATTATGATATGGGATATGCTAATACCTTGGCATGGGCATTATTTGTGCTTGTCTTTGTGGTGACTTTAATACAGTGGAAATTACAAAGTAGATTTACCAATGAGTAGGGGAGGAGAGAAAGTATGTTGAAAAAAATAAATATCAGTAAAGTGATTTTAACAATTGTTTTCTGGTTTATTGGTATTACTATGTTAGTTCCTCTTGTATGGATGATTTCTACGGCATGTAAGGTGGAAGCTGATGTATTTAAATTCCCAATAGAATGGATTCCAAGGAGATGGAATCTGATTGAAAATATGAAAGAAGTTTGGGGTGGAGAATATAACTTTGGTTTATATTATTTAAACTCCATTAAAGTAACGATTTTTGCAACCTTTTTACAGGTATTTGTATCAGCACTTGGTGCTTATGGTTTCTCAAAAGTACATTTTAAAGGAAGAGATAAAATTTTCCTTGTGTACTTAGCAACGATGATGATTCCACCACAAGTAACAATTGTATCTCAGTTCATTATTATGAGAAATATTGGACTCTACAACACTCATGCAGGAATTGTTTTATTATTAGCATTTAGTGTATATGGTGTCTTTCTTTTAAGACAGGCCATGATGGCCATTCCAGAATCACTATCTGAATCAGCAAAGATTGATGGGGCAGGTCATTTTAGAATCTTTTTCCAAATTATCCTTCCTATGATAAAACCATCTCTTGCTACTCTTGCTACTTTAAAATTTGTGTGGACATGGAATGACTATCAAACACCACTTGTATTTTTAAATGACAGAAATTTATATACCATTCAGTTAGGAATGCGCCAGTTTGCTTCCGAATCAGGAAACTATTACTCCTTGATTATGGCTGCAGCGGTGTCTGCAATCTTGCCACTTATTATTGTTTTCTTATTCTGTCAGCGATTTGTCGTTGATGGTATTGCCACAGGAGCTGTAAAAGGATGAGAATAAAACAATAATATTTGATAGAAAGATAAATTATAGGAGGTATGTTATGAAAAAAGGAAAAAAATTTTTATCAATGCTTATGGTATCAACATTGGCAATGGGGATGCTTTCAGGATGTTCAGGAAGTAGTAGCACATCAAAAAGCGGGGATTCTGATGATGGAACTGTGAACTTAAGATTTGTTTCATGGTACAAAAATTATAAGGATTTAGATGAAAAGGTGGCAGAAGAGTATAAGAAACTTCATCCAAATGTAAATGTGACATTTGAATACTATGGAGATATGACAGCTACCGAATATTATAAAAAAGTGGATTTGATGGTTATGGGTGGAGAAGAAATGGATATTTTAATGACATCCGCTTTTCCAGAACACGCACAAAGAGCTGGCTCAGGAGCTTACATAGCACTGGATGAATATTTTGAAAAAGAGGGAGTAAAACCAGAAGATGAATATTCCATTGTTCAAAAAGTCAATGATAAGATCTATGGAATTCCAGGAGATGTAAAATCTTGGTTTGTACTTATGAATAAAGACTATTTAGACGAAGCTGGACTTCCTGTTCCTGAACTTGATTGGACATGGGATGATTATAGAGAATATGCCAAGAAATTGACAAAGGGTGATGGAGCAGACAAAGTTTACGGAAGTTATTTCCATTCATGGGATCATTATGATTACATGGGAATGTGGTCAACATATCCAGATAACCCAATGTTTAAAGAAGATATGTCAGGGGTTAACTTTGACGATCCAGACTTCAAGGATTGGTTGCAGTTCCGTTATGATTTAGAAAATGTGGATAAAACTTCTGTTCCATATTCTGATGTTGTTTCTATGAACATGAATTATAGAGATAAATTCTTTAATGGAGAGATCGCAATGCTTCCAATTGGTAACTTTATTGTTCCAGAATTAGATGATCAAGATAAGTATCCTCATGATTTCACAACTACATTTGCAGCGATGCCAGCATGGAAAGAAGCAGAAGATGGAACAACTTACACAGAATCTCATTTTTATTCTGTGAGTAAAACTTCAAAACATCCACAAGAAGCCTATGACTTTATCCGCTATTATACAACAGAAGGTATGAAGATTAGAGGAATCAGTGTATCAGCTCAAAAGGGAATTGATAAGATGGAATTTATGAATATGCAGATTGAAGATCCAACTTATATTGATATTGATGCACTGGATAAGGTTATGAACAATCCAAAATGGAAAGATTTAATTTACACAAATGTTCCAACTTATAATAAAGAAATGTCCCAGTTAATGGTAGATGAATGTTCCAGATTTCTTCTTGGAACGGATTCCCTTGACGATGTAGTTTCTTCTCTTATGAAAAATGGTTCAAAACTGATGAAGGAAAAGGGAGATAACTAAACGATGAGAAGCACGATTTGCGAACTTCTCACGTTCGCAGACAGTCGCCATATGTGAGCATAAATGCTCTCTCATGGCTCGTTGTCTTTGCGTAAAATGAAAAGGAGGTGTCGAAGAATATAGAATTTTAGAAAGATGCAGGATGGATAAAGTAGGATAGATTTTATCCCTTGTATGGAAATCATATTTTTCGACACCTCTTTGTTTTTATGGTGACTAAAATTATTTCAAAGGAGGTTTTTATGCTATATCCGAAAATGTCTAAAACACGCATGGTATTTAGCTTGGATGGCGTGTGGGATTTTCAACTGGTAACAGGAGAAGTTAAGCCATCAAAAAAGTTGGAAGATAGCATTCCAATGCCGGTACCATCTTCTTATAATGACATTTATATAGGAAGAGATTTTAAAAATCATGTGGGTAACATGGTGTATCAAAGAACCATTGCTATAACAGAACAAATGTTAGAGAAACGTCTAGTATTGCGGTTTGGCAGTGCTACTCATAAAGCAGAAGTCTTTTTAAACAGTGAATATATTGGTGGGCATAAAGGCGGTTTTTTGCCTTTTGAATTTGAAATTACAAAGTTTGCTAATGTTGGAGAAAATCTTTTAACGGTTGTTGTTGATAATATCATTGATCACACAACTCTTCCAGCTGGAAGAATCGTTAATCAAATATTTCCAAATATGGAACCAGAAATACATAACCTTCCAAATTTTGATTTCTTTAATTATAGCGGTTTAATGCGTTCCGTTCAACTATATACCACCGATAAAAATTATATCAAAGACATTGTTATCTTTGGAGATGACAAAGGGAACATGGAATGGAACGTTTTGGTGGAAGGAGAAGAAACACTATCAGTGCAGGTGGAAATTCTTGATAAAGAAGGGCACTGTGTATACCAAGGGCAAGGAAGAAGTGGAAAAGCTAGAATTATCCCTTGTGAACTTTGGGATACCGAAAATCCTTATTTGTATAGAGCCAAAGTTACATTGAGAAAAGGACAGGAGTTGCTGGATGAATATACCGAAACTTTTGGGTTCCGAACCATTACCATTGAAAATTGTCGACTTTATTTGAACGGAAAGAAACTATATTTAAGAGGGTTTGGAAAGCATGAAGATGCGCCAATTTCAGGAAGAGGATTGAACCTGCCTTATTATATCAAAGATCTTGCACTTATGAAGTGGATGGGAGCAAATTCCTTCCGCACCAGCCATTATCCATATAGCGAAGAGATGTTAAATCTATGTGATCAAGAGGGGATTCTTGTCATAGCAGAAGCACCAGCAGTGGGACTGCATACAGGATTTACGGCAACAGGGATGATTGGGGGAGAACCAAAAGGAACATGGACCACATTAAAGACGGCAGAACATCATAAGGAAGTCATAGAAGACATGATTTGGCGGGATAAAAATCATCCATGTATTGTCATGTGGAGTGTGGCAAATGAGCCAGCCAGTGAAGAAGAAGGGGCAAGAGAATATTTTGAACCGCTGACCACCCTTGCAAAAGAAAAAGATCCACAGCATCGCCCTGTTACTATTGTAACATATGAAGGTTCTAGTCCTGAAAAGTGCAAGGTTGCGGAACTATGTGATGTATTGGTGATCAATCGATATCGTGGTTGGTATGATACCGAAGGAAACTTAAAAGGAGCAGCAGCACTTTTAAAGGATGAGTTAGAACGGTTCCATAAACGATGTCCAGAAAAACCGATTATGCTTGGAGAATATGGAGTGGATACCATTGCAGGAATGCACGACATTGATGAAGGATTGTTTAGTGAAGAATATCAAGTGGCATTTTTAAAGACGTACAGCGAAGTGTTTGACTCCCTACCTTATATTACAGGAGAACATGTTTGGAACTTTGCAGATTTTGCCACAGCAGAAAATATTAAACGAGTGCAAGGCAATAAAAAAGGTATTTTTACTAGAACAAGAGAACCGAAAATGTCAGCATATTATATGAAACAACGCTGGAATGAAATGAAAGAAAAGGAGAACAGCTATGAGTAAAATTGATACAATTACAAGAGAAAGTTGGATTATGAGCACATTCCCAGAATGGGGAACATGGCTCAATGAAGAGATTGAGAACGAAGTTGTAGAACCAGGTAATGTAGCTATGTGGTGGTTAGGATGTACTGGTATGTGGTTTAAGACACCAGGAGGATGTAATATTACCGTAGATTTTTGGTGTGGAAATGGAAAGAGAACCCATGGAGATGGCAAAATGAAACCAGGACATCAAATGGCAAATATGTGTGGAGCTCGTATGATGCAACCAAATCTAAGAGCCGTTCCTTTTGTATTAGATCCATTTGCAGTGAAACAAGTGGATGCTGTGTTGGCAACTCATTATCATCAAGATCATATGGATCCAAACTATGCAGCACATATTATTCAAAGTGGAATGACAACACAAGATGAAAGTGGAAATGAAGTTCCAGTTCCATTTATTGGACCAAAAAAATCAGTGGAAACTTGGGTGAATTGGGGGGTTCCAAGAGAACGTTGTCAAGTGGTAAAACCGGGGGATGTAATCCGCATTAAAGATATTGAAATTGTTGTTTTAGACTCTTTTGATAGAACTTGTCTTGTCACAACTGATGATACCTCTGAAAATCGAGAAGAGTTAACTGGAATTTGTCCAACAGATATGGATGAAAAAGCGGTGAACTATTTGATTAAAACACCAGGAGGAAATATTTATCACAGTGGAGATTCTCACTATTCTATCTATTTTGCAAAACATGGAAAAGATTATGATATTGATGTTGCCTTTGGTTCTTATGGAGAAAATCCAGTGGGGATGGCAGATAAAATGACTTCTTGCGATATTTTAAGAATGGCAGAAGCATTACGATGTAAAGTGGTAATTCCAATTCATTATGATGTATGGACAAATTTTATGGCAGATATTAATGAAATTAAAGTTCTCTATGATATGAAAAAGGATCGTTTAGGCTATCAGTTCCATCCGTTTTTCTGGGAAGTAGGAGGAAAATATATATATCCTCTTGATAAAGAAAAACGAGCTTATCATCATAGAAGAGGATTTGAGGATTGTTTTGAAGCGCCACAAAATATCCCGTTCCGATCATTATTATAAGAAGAAAGGGATAATGTATGGAACAGTATACAATTGGTCTTTATGAGAAATCCATGCCAACTTCTCTTACATGGGAAGAGAAGTTGGTGGAGGCAAAAAAAGCAGGATTTGATTTTATAGAAATTAGCATTGATGAAACGGATGAAAAACTAAAAAGACTTGATATGAGTGATGAGCACTGTCTGGAATTGGTAAACTTAATGGCCAAGGTGGGAATTCCTATTCGCACCATGTGTCTTAGTGGACATCGAAAGTATCCATTAGGCAGTCATGATAAAGAGATTCGGAAAAAAGGAATGGAGATTATGAAGAAAGCCATCCAACTTTCTGAAAAACTAGGAATTCGCATTATACAGTTAGCTGGCTATGATGTTTATTATGAAGAAGGAGATGAAGAAACCCAAGCATGGTTTGAAAAGAATTTAAAAGAAGCAGTTGCTATGGCGTCTTCTGCTGGCATTTTAATGGGATTTGAAACAATGGAAACAGACTTTATGAATACGGTTAAGAAAGCGATGTACTATGTAGAAAAAATTAATTCACCGTATTTAGGCGTTTATCCGGATTTAGGAAATATTACAAATGCTACAAAGCAATTAAAAGAAGACGCAGTGGATGATATTCAATGCGGAGCGGGTCATTTAGTAGCTATGCATCTAAAGGAAACAAAACCTGGCATATTTCGAGAAGTTCCTTTTGGAACGGGACATGTGGATTTTGTGAGCGGTATTAAAACTGCTTGGAATGCTGGAGTTCGAAAATTTGTGACAGAATTTTGGTATGTGGGAAGTCCTACATGGAAGGACGATTTATGCAGTGCAAACCATATGATGCGAGAGATTTTAGATCAACAGTATTTATGTAAAGAAAGATTATAAATGCGGAGGCTGGAGAGAAAAATGAAGGTAGAAAAAAAGAAACTAGGAACATTAGAAAAATGTTATTGTGTTCAAAAACTTGTGTTTCAAGGAAAAGAACACCTTTTAATCGCTGCGGAGAAACAAGATGCTTGTCAGCTCTTTAGTATGGAGGGAGAGTATGAAGATACGATTTGGGAGCAACCGGGAGGCACGATGAGCATGGTTCAAGTTCCAGAAAGTGATGGTGTATTTTTAGCTACTCATAAATTTTACTCTCCTAATGATTCAAAGGATGCTAAAATTGTGTGTGTGAGTCCAGAGAATGACCAGTGGAAAATAAATACAGTAAAAGAACTTCCATTTGTACATCGGTTTGATATTCTAAAGAGAAATGGCGTGCAATATTTGATCGCCTGTACCATAAAGTCAGATCATAAATATAAGGAAGACTGGACTTCTCCAGGAAAGGTATATGCAGGAGTTCTGCCATCGGATCTCTCTTCCTATTCAGAGGAAAATCAAATTTCATTGACGGTGATTCAAGAGGGAATGACAAAAAATCATGGTTATTATAAGGTGGAATACAAAGGACAAGAATCCGCAATTATTAGTTGTCAAGAAGGAATCTTTTGCTTTACCCCACCTGTTGCACCAGACAAAGAGTGGGAGATAAAAAAGCTGTTAGATATTTCTGCAAGCGATGCAGTTCTTATGGATTTAGATGGGGATGGAAAGCAAGAACTGGTTGTCATTGCACCATTTCATGGAGATCAAATTTTGATCTACAAAGAAGAGGGAGATACTTTTAAAAAAGTATATGAATGCGAAGAACCATTGGAATTTGCTCATGCCATTTGTGGAGGTATTATAGGCAAACGACCTACAGTTGTAATTGGACATAGAAAAGGCAAACGAAACCTGTATCTCTTTTCTTGGGATGCACAGAATAAGAAATTTGTTCATGAGATCATTGATGAAGACTGTGGTTCTGCAAATGTGATGCATTTTAAACGAGAGGAAAAGGATTTTCTTGTTGCTACCAATAGAGAAATAAATGAGATCGCAATGTATCAGATTGGAGAGTAAGGATATGTTAGAGGAATTAAAAAAACAAGTATACGAGGCGAATATGGAACTTCCTCGTAGAGGATTAGTTACTTATACATGGGGAAATGTAAGTGGGATTGATAGAGAAAAAGGACTGTTTGTAATAAAACCAAGCGGAATTTCTTATGATGTGTTAAAGCCAGAGGATATGGTGGTTCTTGACCTAGAAGGAAATAAGATAGAGGGAGAGTATAATCCATCTTCTGATACAGCAACTCATTTAGAGTTGTATCTGGCATTTGAGGAGATTGGTGGTATTGTACATACTCATTCTTCTTATGCTACTGCATGGGCTCAAGCGGGAGAAGGGCTTACTTGTTATGGAACAACACAGGCAGATTATTTCTTTGGAGAAATTCCATGTACAAGAGGACTCACTGAGGAAGAAATTGAGGACGCCTACGAAACCAATACAGGAAAGGTTATTATTGAAACCTTTAATGGAAGAAATCCTATCCACGTGCCAGCCACTTTATGCAAAAATCATGGAGCTTTTGCATGGGGAAAAAATGCCAAAGAAGCCGTTCATAATGCAGTTGTTTTAGAAGAAGTTGCAAGGATGAACTTTCTTACAAGATGTATTGATCCAAATGTAAAAGAAGCGCCAAGCTATTTACAAAATAAGCATTTTATGAGAAAACACGGTCCAAATGCTTATTATGGACAATAAAAAACTGGATAGAGGATAAAAGAAATAAGGGATAGAGAAGGATAAGGGGAGGAAAAGGTGAATAATATGTTTCATGAAGATAACTTCTTTTTTAATGGGATTAATAAAATCTTAGACTATATTTTTGTTAGCTTTTTGTGGCTTTTATGTTGTATTCCAATTATAACCATTGGAGCGTCTACGACGGCACTTTATTATACAACAAATAAAGTGATTCGAAATGAGAGAGGAGATATTTTACCTGAATTCTTTAAAAGTTTTCGTTCTGCTTTCAAACAGGCCACTAGTTTTTGGATATTTTTTCTCCTGATCGCAGGTGTTGTGTACTTTGATGCCAAAATTGTGAAAGAAATGTTAGGAGAAGGTATGTGGATAAGTATTTATAAATCTCTTTTTTGTGGACTACTTACGTTAAGTATATTTGGAATAATCTATATTTTCCCATACATTGCAAGATTTTCAGCAACCAATACAATGGTTATTATCAATAGCTGTTTTATGATGCTACATCATTTTGTGAAAACAATTCTTGCAGCTATCTTATCCGTGAGCGCCATCCTTATTTGTTGGCTATTTCCAATTACTCTATTGTTTATACCAGGTGTATGGGCACGTCTTTTATCTAATCTACTAGAAAGTATTTTTAAGCGTTATATGAGTCAAGAGGATTTAGTATTAGAAGAAAAAAGAAATCAACGGATGTAGGAAAGGAAGTAAAGATGAAATTTTTTATTGATACAGCAAATGTAGAAGATATTAGAAAAGCCAATGAGATGGGAATTATTTGTGGAGTGACATCGACTCCTTCTTTAATTGCTAAGGAGGGTAAGGAGTTTCAATCAGTAATTCAAGAGATCGTGTCTATTGTGGATGGTCCAATTAGTGGAGAGGTCAAGGCAACAACCATGGATTGTGAAGGAATGATCAAGGAAGGACGTGAAATAGCAAAAATTCATCCAAATATGGTTGTGAAAATTCCGATGACAGTAGAAGGGTTAAAAGCGGTAAAAGTGCTATCAAAAGAAGGAATTAAAACAAATGTAACTTTGATTTTTACAGCTACACAGGCATTATTGGCAGCAAGAGCAGGAGCAGATTATGTATCGCCATTCCTTGGCCGGTTGGATGATATTTCTACTTATGGGATTGCATTAGTGGAAGAAATCACAACGATCTTTAGAATGCATAAGATTCAGACTAAAATTATTGCAGCCAGTATAAGAAACCCAATGCATGTACTTGATTGTGCAAAAGTAGGAGCGGATATTGCCACTGTTCCATATGCTGTGCTGGAACAAATGACAAAACATCCATTGACAGAACAAGGAATTAAAAAGTTTCAAGAAGACTCTTTAGCAATATAATAGAGGAAAGAAAAACGTTATGTTTATCTATAAAACCATGATGTGGAATATATACCAT
>OJJJ01000857.1_pt1 | contig 10436 bp, 15 predicted proteins | sample 1596311 | NCBI WGS metagenome assembly OJJJ01 (sample SAMEA4350140, study PRJEB24818) | metagenome | biome: human; feature: gut; material: faeces | place: Denmark | collected 2013-09 | reverse complement strand
GGCTTTAAGAACGGTGTCAAAGTTGATGAAGTCAGGCCAGATCAGCATCCCCTCTCGCTGGCTGAAATTGTCCCGGTAAGCAATGGCTTCCTCCACCGTCTTGCAGCCATAGGCAGACAGGTAGGCAAACCCGCGCAGGCTCTGCGCAATACTCATCAGCTCAGTGGCTACCGCCTGCGTGTCATGCCCCGGCACACCGAGAATGCGCGGCTTAACTTTCAGCTGCGACTGCGCAGAAAGCAGCGCTTTCATCCCCGTTTTTTTACCGTCGGACGTGACGCCACCAATAATATTGGAGGTAGTTTCCGCTTCGGTTTCGCCCTGCGCCACGCGCACAACAACCGTCACGGGCTTTGACTGGTCGGCAATCGCATCCAGCGAACGGGCCAGCGTGCCGGACTCGCCTGCTTTACCGCTGGCCTCCAGCACATCCGTCAGCAGAACCGGCTTATTGAGAGGGAATACGGACGCATCAGCATCATCGCCGGTGCAGACCATGCCCACGATAGCGGTGCTCACCGTGGTGATAGATCGGGTGCCCTCGTTGACTTCAACAACGCGCACCCCGTGGTGGTAATCCTGAGCCATAGCGGCGAACCTCCTGATTGGAATAGGCTTCACCCTATGTTGTATTGATTACGTCACGCAGACAGCTGCGCGGCGTTGTCCTGTTAATCACACAATGTCGCAGGATATTTGCGGTATAACGTCGAGATCCCCACATCAAAAATTAAAGCAACCCGCTGCCGTGTTTCACCTGCAGCAAGTAACCTGCCAGCCTGTGCCCATTGCTCTGGCGTCAGTTTTGGTCTTCGCCCTCCAATCCTGCCTTTAGCTCTTGCCGCTTCCAGTCCCGCACGGGTTCGTTCCACTATCAGCTCGCGTTCCATCTCCGCCAGTGCCCCCATAACGTGAAAGAAAAACCGCCCCATTGGCGTACTGGTGTCTATGCTGTCAGTCAGACTACGGAAATTAACTCCGCGCTGCCGGAGTTCTTCTATCAGGGTAACAAGGTGTCGCATGCTTCTTCCCAGCCTGTCGAGCTTCCATACAACCAGCGTGTCTCCCTCTGACAACGTCCTGAGCAATCTTTTTAGCCCTGGCCTGTCTGCTGTTTTTCCGCTCATTTTGTCTTCAAAAATTAGCTCACATCCTGAGCGTTCCAGTGCATCACGCTGCAGCGCTGTGTTTTGCTCACTTGTTGATACGCGCACATAGCCGACTAACATTTGTTTTCCCTTATGCAAAAGCCCAAATAATGCCAGCCAGACGGGAAAACAGCATTTTCTTAAACGTTGGTCTGCGAGAAAGCGTTTCTGAATCTGGTTTTTTCCAGTTAGGGGATTTCCAGTTTGTATGGGGGCGCGGTTCAACGGGCAGCAACGGTATAGGCAATGTTCAGTTTCCACATGCTTTTGTTGGCACACCATATCTGGTTGCACCGTCAGATATTTCTTCAGGTCCTGAAGGGGTGAATGCTGTCGGGTGGGATTTATCAAATAGCACGGCAGCGGGGGCCAGGATTCTTTCTGCAGATTCTAAATCTTCGGGTATCGCCACCACTTTTTCTTATATCGCAATCGGTAAGGGGGTTTTATGAAGTATTGCGCGTTGAATAACGGATTTTATGGCGACAACACTCCCGATGACAAAATACCGGGTAGTGTTGTGCATATCAGCGACGACGAAGGCCAGCGAATTTTAGACAGCCAAATTAATGGTCAGATTCAGCCCGATGATAATGGTTTTCCTGTTCTGGTGCCGTATCCAGAATTAACAAAAGATGAGCAGCAGGAGCGCGCCGAGCAGAAACGACAGACACTGAAATCAGTCGCTGATACCGAAATTTCATGGCGGCAGGATGCCGTTGATGCAGGGATCGCGACGGAAGAAGAAACCGCCGCGTTGTCTGAATGGAAGAAGTACCGGGTGCGGTTAATGCGCGTAGATACATCAAAAGCCCCCGATATCAAATGGCCTGAACTGTCCGTTTAGTTTGCCATTCCCCACGAGGGTAGCCCATTGCTACCCACAACACGCTTCATTCCCTCCGGTGGTACACCTAAAAACTCCAGTGCCATATCGTCATCGACGGGCTTAATATCATCAGGCAAAACGCCATTTGCACGGTATGCATCGAGTAATACTTTCGGGTAAAATTGATTCGTTGACGCGCTATAAAAGTAAATATTCATTATCACCACCCCTTCGCATACCAGTTACATGTCAAATTTGCCGGATTCACGTTATTACCCTCTGCGGTTGCGCAGCCAACTCTGAATTTTGAGTTACTGACAGGGAATGCCTGTGAAATCTCAGCATATGACGTGTCATTTGGATCTGAGCTAATCAAAACGAACACACAACGATTAGGGAACGGGATGACAAAGTCCCCATCGCCGTTTCCATAATTACCGCGCCCCCACTGCTCCAGAAATCCGTCTGGAGTCAACCGCCACCCGTAATCCGCTTTCAGCGATGTCCATTTGCTCATGTCAGGGATCTGGTTTATCCCGGTCCCAACATTCCTTTTTGCCGCTTCTCCCATACCAAGGTATTCGAGAAGCCCTGAAATGCTTTTCCCGCTGAGATTCGTCAGCGTGGCATCAAGTGGCTGTTTCCCCGCCAGCGCGTTCATCACTGTTGTCGCAAAGTTAGGATCATTCCCCAGCGCAGCCGCCAGTTCATTCAGTGTGTCCAGCGCCTCCGGCGACGAACCAACCAGCCCCGCAACAGCAGATTTCACAAACGCGGTAGTGGCAATCTGCGTATTATTCGTTGACTGAACAGCAGTGGGAGCCGTTGGCGCTCCGGTCAGGGCCGGGCTTGCCAGCGGTGCTTTCAGTGCCAGCGCATTATTAATGGTGGTACTGAAATTCGGATCATTATTGATAGCTGCTGCAATTTCTTTCAGCGTATCCAGCGTTGCCGGTGCGCCACCAATCAGGGCAAGAATAGCAGCCTGTACAAAGGCGGTGCTGGCAATCAGGGTGCTGTTGTTTCCTGCCGGTGGCGTTGGCGTTTTAGGCATCCCTGTCAGAGTCGGGCTGTCTTTTGGTGCATACTGTGAATGAGGATCAACAGCAGCAAGATGCTTTGCCATCAGGTCATCCACATACACCTTAAGCTCCAGCACCTTATCATCCACATATTTGCGGGTTGCCAGAACCACTGCAGGGTCAATTTTCAGGGTGATGTTATCGGTGCTGCTGGTAATCAGTACCATACGCACAGTCTGCGTGCGTCCGCTGCCCTCTGCCAGCTTCGGCTTGTAACTTTCGGGGCAGTTTCCCACAGCAATCAGCGCACCTGTTTCATCAAAAAGGCCGACTTCACGAATCCACCACCCGCCCTCGTTTTCGGGGATCACCTGCTCAGCAATAATCTGGCTGCTGTTCTGCGGATCGATATACAGCATATTCAGCGCTGCACGGCGCTCCTCAGCCACTAACGCGGTCTGTTGCGCGTTGGGTGTGGGCAGCGCACCGCCACCGCTACCCACCGCCATATGGGTAATTTTAAGCGGGACACCGAGCGCGGCGGCGCTTGCCAGTTTCGCCGCGCCGATATCCGTCAGCAGGGTGTAAAATTTTGCGCTCATGGGTTCACTCTCATCGTGTCAATAACATGGACCGCCCCGCCCTCATAAGCGGTGCCGCCGGAAATAATGGTTTCGTTGATATACGGGTAGATCGTGATTTCTTCGCCGGTGTAGGTGGCTGCACCCACAAAATACGGGCCGCCTGTCTGCAGGTTGATGGACATACCAACCAGATGACGGCTGCATGGTTTTGCGTCACCGATCAGGCGCTCCAGCTCCAGATAGGTTTCTTCTGTTATGCCCTGGTCCTGCACACCAATATCCAGACGGAACGTCCCCGGCGTTTCGCCGGTCTGCCACCACTCAATGATGCGGATCAGGAAGCCAAACGGCTCCACCACGCGCCGCACGGCGCTGGTTGTCCCCTTGTGCTGATGGATATAAAAAGCGTCCTGCACAACGCGGCGCTTAACGCTTTCTGTCCAGCTCTCATCCCAGCGGTCAACAGAAAACGCCCAGGCCAGATAAGGCAGGAACCTGATCGGGCAGGTTGCCGGGTTCCATAAATCACGCAGCGATACCTGCAGATCGGAAATCCCGCTGCAGGTCTGCGCCAGTCGGCGCTCAAGTGGCGACGAACCCGGCGGCAACATACTATTCATCCGTGCCCCCGTTGGTAACGCTCCACTCTGTACAGGACGCCGCCTGCGTCTTATCCAGTACCACATCCTCCAGCGGGGACGTCAGCTCCACACGCTGGACGCCCTCCACGTGCAACGCGGCATAAATGGCGCTACGGCGGATATCACGTCCCAGCCGCGTCTGACTGGCGATGTATTTCTGCAAACTGGCTTTTGCTTCTGCCATCACCGGCTCAGCCTCCGGCCCCGGATAAAGGAAGATCGTTGCGTCCACGCTGTACGGAATAATTTCAGCGCTGCGCACCGTCAGGCGGTCTGCCACCGGGCGAACCTTTTCACTGTTAAGCGCCTGCTCAACCACTGCCAGCAGGTCAGTCCCTGCCGTACCGTCACCCTCGCGGCTCAGTACGGTAAGCACCACCTCAGCCGGTGCAGGACTGGTTGCGCTGGCATCCGCCACGCGCCCGTCGGCACTTCTGGCGTGGAACTCATAGGCTCCCGTCGGCCCTGCAACGGACAGCCCCTCAAATGCTGCAGGAATGCGCTGGCGTAATGCTTCATCACTTTCCATCACTGCAGCGACCGGCGGCACCGCGTCATTATCTGCTGGGACTACCGTCAGGCGCTTCACGTTGCAGTTACCTGCCAGTTGTTCAAGGTCATTTCCCATGGAATAGGCCACCATGACCGCCTGCGCAGCCTCATTAATACGCTGGCGCAGCAGGATTTCTCGGTAAGTATTCTCCTGCAACAGTTTGGTGACAGGTTCTGACTCCAGCGCTAACGTGCGCATAACGGCCTCCTGTTCATCAGCCGGATGAAGGGCCACAAAGGCGGCCTTACGTTCTGCCAGCAATGCCTCAAAGTCCGGCACATCCACAATCTGCGGCGGCGGTAGTCGGGAAATGTCAATGACTGCCATTGTCTGCTCCTGTTGATACGGAAAGGGAAACCGGTGCGCCGTTATTGCTGTGTCCGGTAAGCTCAACCACCATAGAGCCGTCAAAATTGCTGTTGATGGTGATGGAGTCCAGCGCAAGGCGCGGTTCCCAGCGGTTCAGCGCCACATAGACCGCAGACATAATCTGCAGGCGCAGCGCCGGGTTCTGCGGCTGGTCAATCAGGGCAGACAGCAGGGAGCCATATTCCCGGCGGGCAAGACGGCTGCCCTGCGGCGTCAGCAGAATATCCCGCACCGACTGGCGCAGATGGTCCGTATCTGCAATGGCCTGCCCGTCATTCCTGCTCATACCGATATACAACGTCATACCGGTCCCCCCGTGTTGTCGCCGCCTTTCAGAACGCCAGTATGCTCATGGTCATCAACTACGATCCCGTTAGAACTCATTGCGCCGCCGCCCTGGGTGACGCCGCCATTGATCACCACTTCGCTGTTAATGCGCGTGGTGTCAGCCTCCACCACAAACTCACCGGTTTTGTAGGTGACACTGTCTGATGCCTCGATCACCATGGATTTGATGCCCTTGACATGCCATCGTCCGGTGGCAGGTTCATACTCAAACCATCCCCCGTCCGGGTACTCCGTCACGCAGCCGTCCACGGAATCCGACGGTGGCGGAAACTGATTGGAGTAGATGGCAGGCAGCACAAATGCGGTTTCCAGATTGCCGCCCATGCTCAGCACCACCACCTGCTCATCCGGCGATGGGCACCACCATGTACGGGCACCACCGGCGCGCAGCGTCAGCCAGTTAATCCAGTTAGTTTCAAGCTCACCCACTTTCACCCGACACAGCCATTTCTTCCTGTCCACTTCGGTCACGATACCGGTACGGATCAGATTGGTGATAAGGCGCATGATTTCTGTTAGTTGTGCATTCATCTCCAAATTGTCAAACAAGACAACGACGAATACATCGATTTAGAATTGTAAGAGTTTTAATACAATGATAATTTTAAGAAAAAATGATGACTTGAAATAAAAACGCCCTATAAAAGGGCGTTTTACATTATTGTCTAACTTTAGGCTTGATAATTCCTAATGCATCCCACAAACCACAATGTATTTCAAAATTCAACGATGGGTCCATTTCTAGATCTTCATCATTAAATGACCACAAATAAACATCCCCACCATCTGCTTTAGATCTTCTAAGTATATTTCCAATAGCGCCAACCTTAAATAAACAACTCAGCATTTTATTAAGCGTTAATGAGCTATCTCCTAAGTCCAACCCTTCAAACTTCTCCTTGATTAAAGATGGAGTAAAACCTCTTTTTTTTACAGCTCGTAAAAGAGAAAAGCAGTCATCTATTTCTGAATCGCTTAAATGCCCCGCAAGCTCAGACCTAATTTCACGCAAAAGATAAGATGAGTATTTTTTAGAAACCTTTGTGAACATGGGGGCTTCAAATCTTTCGGTATTCTCTCCATATTCATCTTGAATATAAGTTAGCATCCTAACGGCATCTCTTGGGCGACCTAAAGTTCTATGTAAAATATAAACAGAGCTATGTTCACCGGCGACTTTCTCAGTGAAAATTTTCCCGAACAAATCAGAACAGCTTAACTCATTATAATAACCAGTGGAGTTTTTAATTTTAAAAGCAATCATATCAAAAATCTCAGAATCACTTGCCCGTTCTCCAACAGAGCACCAATCAAGTGTAACAGAGTTATCTTCTATAATTTTATTAATATTCGGAGATGAAAAAGTATTTATTATATCATGACGAATTACTGCACCAATTTTGGCATCTATTTCATTTTGCATTAGAGTTTTATTAATTGACATAACAGCATTTAAAAAACTTATCATTGCATTTTTGTATTCAACTGTTGCATCAAACTTATCATCTAACTCATCATAAAATACATATATCCTTTTATTACTCTCCTTTAACATGTCAACAATATAAAGCTGTAAAGATTCCATACACTCTAAGTAATTCTTTTTTGTTTCTTTTGTTTTCTCGACCTCACCACCTTTTGCTTTCGCTTCACCACGAAATACTGGAAATCTAAATCCGATACCAACCTCACCCGATGCTTGATATTCCCTAGTTATTTCAACTGTTTGCTCCGGCCTTAACTCTCCCGCGACATGGCCAAAAGAACGTAAAAAACTTTCCAAGTGAGTTATTTTACCTTCACTAAATCCATTTTTATATTTTACAATATTTTTAGCAAGATTAACCAATATCATCCATTTAAAAATCGGCACGTATTTTGTAGAAGATACATCTTGCCCTTGGAAGTGAACCAGTTCATGAAAAACAAAATCTTTTAATGATTCTACAACTGCAATATCATTATTTTTTCGTTTTGCATTACAGTAGACATTGACAAGCAATGTCTTACCCGTTCCCTTCCTGCCGATTACTAGCATTTTATTTTTTCTATCAAGCTTACCTAATGAATTATTTATATCATAAAAATACCTAGAGTAATTATCGAGATATAATACCTCATTCTCCCCATAAACCTCACCAAATTTAAACTCACCAATTTTTGGCCGCATAATATTCCATCCTTAAGAAAAGCATATCATTATAATGACTGCTTTTATCTATAGCAGATTTCATATTCTCATTGAAGTAAAATTAACTCACTTATGCAGTCCTCCCTTGCCCTGCAACCAACTTAGTAACGAGTTAAAAATAAGATATTTTTCTTTTTCACCAATACCCAACAAACGCCGCTCTGCATAGCGGACCTCCGGTCCTTTACGGCTGACGCGATCACGTAGGCCGTAGTGGTGAACACGTGCAATACGCTGCACCTTACCCTCAAACTGCACGCTGGCAGAGTCGGCACTGGCTGCAGTTTTCAGGTATTTTATGGTGCGAAGCTTTGCAAACATCTGGCGTTTGATGCGTCCCTTCTTGCTGCGGGCTGTCACCCGGCGCGGCTCATAGCCGCTGCCGTCTGGATTACGCTGCAGCCTGATGTTCTGCTGCTGCGTCCGGCGCAGCTGTTGCGCCAGTTGCCGCATCATATGGCTGCGTGCTGCAGGCTCCAGATTTGCCAGCAACGCCGTCAGCCAGTCATCCACCCTCTGCAGTTCATCCACGTTTCACCGTCCACATTTCCTCGAATCCGTCAGGCTCCGGCACCGCTTCAACGCTCGACACATTACCGTCAGTGCTCACCAGTACACGCTCCGTCAGTTGCAGATTCAGACTGATATCGCATACATCATTGCGCAAAATATCCACTTCAAAGGTGAACAGTTTTTCGCGCAGCTCCGGGTTGTTGATGGCGTCCGGCTGGTTTACTCTAAGCCACAGCAACACGGGAGCCATCAGCAGATTCTGGTCACCGCTGAAATCCTCGATCACCACGTTCAGGGTGTAGCGGTATTCCCATGACATAGAGCTGGCACCGGTTGCCACCAGTGAGCCGTTATCAACGAAAAGGTGCAGCTTATCCGGGTTGTTGCGGACATACACCACCGCTTTATTCAGGGCGCTGCGCAGGGACTGCGGTTTGTTCACTGTTTCGCTCCTGACACGCAACTATCGTGTCGACTTTGTCAGCACAGACCGCCCAGGCGGACTCTGTTTCATCCAGCGCCGCATTCAGATCACCGTTACTGCGCGGCGCTGACCTTTCCAGGCGGCACTGCGTCACTCTGGGACAGCCATTCACGGTAAGCTGCACCTCCGGCAAGGGCCGGACGTTCGCGCAGCCTGATAATGTCAGCAGGCAAAGGAGCGTCAGCCCAGCGGCGCAAATCCTCGTTTTCACGTTTCAGTTCCTCGATCCGGCGCTGGCGGCTTCGCAGCAGTGCGGTGGTCTGTTCCGCTGCCGCATAAAGCCGCGCCTGCTCCCGGCTGTTGGTTTCGGTCAGAATGGACAGGCCGATCACCTGACTGTTTTTCTTCTTCAGTTCCTGCGTTTTGCTTTTCAGCGCCACGCCCTGCGTCTCAATGGTGTGACTGGCATTGTTAAGCCGCCACGACTGCCAGCCCAGCGCAACAAGAACCAGCGCCAGCCCTAACATCAGCGCGCGATTCATTCCCGCAATGCCTTTAATTCATCCTTGATTGCCAGGCCAATGGCAACGGTAGATACATAAACCAGCCCCGTCAGTTTCCACCCGGCAAGCAACATCACAAAGGCAACAGCCAGACGCAGATACCAGGTGAGAGTGATTGCGTCCATCACCCTTAATACCCTGCCCAGCAGGAATCTGACCTTTAGCCGGTCATTACCTGTCAGAGTGCAGGAATAAAGCCCGGTAAAGCAGACCAGAGAAAACGCGGCAAACTCAAACCACATGATCAGCGCCAGCGGGAAAAGCGCATGGGAGGCAGGGAAAATCACATCAACCATCACAAGAAGCACCAGAACCGAAAGCGGCAGCCAGTAACTTTTTAACCATTTCATTTCAGGACACTCCTTTTAAGCACCAGGCCATTTCCCGCGCGCGGCGGTTCTCCAGACCTTTATTTTTCACACCGTTAACGTAAATCCAGCGCGGTAGCTGGTTACATGCCTGCCACCACTGCTGGCGATTGATATATGACACCATGGTTGACCTGCAGATCGCGCCGGTCCCCACATTGAAACCAATACTCACCAGCGCATCGTAGACATGCTGCGGGGGCTTAACCGTCAGGCAGGCATCCAGCCTTTTTTCAGTCAGCAGCACATTGTTTATTAACCCCTGCGCCGCCTGCCGTTCCGTGATAGCTTTCCCCGGCACCACCCCGGATGTATTTCCGATCCCGTCAGTCCAGACACCTGCGCTGCACTGATACGGCTGCAGACGACATCCCTCGTAATCGGCAATCAGTTTCAGCCCTTCAACGGAGGTTTTGAGCGACTGGAAACCGGGCAGCGTGGCGGCGATAGCCAGCACAGCCCCGACAAGGCAGCGCTTAACGATTGAAGGATTCATATTCCCCCCGTGAAATTTTGCCATCGCGCAGCAACCTGAAAGACTGGTGTTTGTAATACCAGTTGATAGCCAGCATCAGCACCCCAATCAGTACGCCGCCAACCGTTGACGCATCCTTGAGCGACAGATCGCCCAGCCATGCCAGCAGCACGGCGATGCAGTAAGTGATAAAGGCGCTGATTCGTTCAAGCGTCATAATTCAGTCCCATAGCTGGACGGTCTGCGCCGTAGTTGACGCCGTAATGTCCGGCAGCTCCACTTGCAGCCCGTGCGGTAAAAATGGGCCGTACTCAGCCAGCCCCGGATTTGCCTGCAGAACCTGCTCAGTGACACCCTGCGTGCGCCCGTAATGACGCCAGCAAAGCGCGTCCACCGTGTCATACTGAT
>OJJJ01000853.1_pt1 | contig 10518 bp, 11 predicted proteins | sample 1596311 | NCBI WGS metagenome assembly OJJJ01 (sample SAMEA4350140, study PRJEB24818) | metagenome | biome: human; feature: gut; material: faeces | place: Denmark | collected 2013-09 | reverse complement strand
TACCTGTGACTATTATTTGTCGTTTTTCGTGTTGAGTCTTTTTTTTTTTTCCAAGCAAAAGACGGCATCGGAGTTTCGCTTTAGTCTCGTGGGCTCGGAGATGTGTAAAAGAGCCAGTTACCCGACCTACTCAAGCACCCGTAGGCCGGGTAAGGCGCAGCCGCCACCGGGCTATTTCCCCGCCTGCGGATGCGTGTCAAACCCTGCCATTACCGCCGTCAGTTCCGCCAGCGTAAAGCCATGTTTTGGATCGTCCACACCCAGCCCAAACCGTTCCTGCATCAGCTGATACAGCGCCTCTGCATCCGGCAGATGGATCTGCTCCTCCACATGGCCATTCTGCCAGTGGGTAAAGTTGAAGTTGGTCAGCGTCAGCTTGCCACCGTCCGGCAGATGACGACACATCAGCAAATGGTGACGAAAATGCGACTGCGGCCAGTGGGCCGACCAGAAGTTCCCCATCACGTAATCGGTAAAATACTGCGTCGCCAGGTCAAAATGATACATCGACTGCCAGTGCTCATGGTGGCGGAACTGCAGTACCCAGTCGTTACCCTCGCTCAGGAGGCGATAATGTCCGTGCGGCGTGGCCTGTTCTTCGTTTGCGATTAAGCGTATCGGTGCCGTCAGCGTCTGCCCGCCAAAGCCAACGTCAGCAATCCAGCGCTCGCCGTTAAGCTCAACCAGCAGCAGCCGGTGCGTGCGCGGCGGCATTTGCGGCGGATTCGCCAGAACCACACGACCCAGCACGCTGCGTACCGTGAAGCCGACCTCGCGCAGCACCCGCTCAAACAGGCCGTTTTGCTCGAAACAATACCCGCCGCGGCGCGCCGTCACCAGTTTGTCGACCAGACACTGATCTTCAAGGTGGATCTCACGCGGCAGAACGACGTCGATATTCTCGAAGGGGATCGCACAGTTGTGGTGTAGATGCAGCGCTCGCAGGGTATCGATATCAACCGATGCGGGCTGTGTCCAGCCCGTACGGGAAAAATAGGCACTCAGAAATGGGGACATGATTCGCTTCCTTGAAGTGATATTCCTTGTTTATAAACTATTTTGTCGTACTGAGATGCGCAAAAGTGCTTTTTAAGGCCGGGCGTTGCGCTGCAGGATACCGAATGCGCTCAGCATTAACACCAGCCCGGTGATGAGCGTCAGTGTCGCCATCGCCATTCCTTGTCCAACAGAGCCTTGCTCGAACTGACGCCAGATAAAGACCGACACCGTCTGAGTCCCCGCGGGTGCCAGTAACAGAGATGTCACCAGCTCACGCGAGGCAATCGCGAACACCATCAGCATCGCCGCCAGCAGCGCAGGGGAAACCAGCGGCATCACGATAAACCGCAGCACCTGGAACGCGGATGCCCCGTGTACGCGCGCGGCAGGTTCCAGATTACTCCCCAGTTGACGCAGCGCACTGCCGACGTAACGCACCGGCCACGGCAGTAAAAGACAGCAATAGGAAAGTAACAGAATAACCCAGGTATTGTAGGGCGAGAGCGGCCAGAAAGGACGGTTCCAGAGCAGGATTAACCCGACACCGACTACGATACCCGGTAGTGCGGCTGGCATCAGCGAGAGCGCGTCCAGTATGCTGCGCCCTTTTATCTTTTGCACTACCGTCAGCCATGAGACCAATAACCCTGACACGCCGGTTATGCACGCCGTAGCCAGCGCCAGTGATAAGCTGGTGCCCAACGCTGACAATGCATCGCCCTGTTGATTAAACAACGCAGCGTAATGTGACAACGTCACGTTAGATATTGCCACACCGCCGGACAGGGTTCTTAACACACCCGACAACGCCATCGACAGCCCTGGCAGGATCACCGCGATGATTCCTGCGGATGCCATCAGGAGCACAATCGGCAGCGTGAATACGCCCGCCTCTGCCCCCGTATTCTGCATCGGTTTACCGGTAATGCTGGTGACATCATGATGTCCGGTCAGTTTTTTCTGTACTCCCCAGGCGCTGAGCGCAATCATCACCAGTACCACAGAAAGCATTGAAGCCCCGGACAGATCGACCGGCCAGTCTGCCAGCTTCTTTTCGATGTCGGTAGTCAGCATCAATACACCTGCTCGCGTTCCCAGTGCGGCAGGCACACCGAACTCCTCAATCGCCAGCGTGAATGCCAGCAGCATCCCCGCCGCCAGCGAAGGCGATAGCATCGGCAGCGTAATGTGCCAGAACGCCCTTCCCGCGCTCGCGCCGTGTACACGGGCAACCAGCGCCAGGCGTTGTCCACTCGCCAGTAAACTGCGCGAGACAGCAAAATAGATCACCGGAAAAATGTTCAGCGCCATCACCAGCACAATGCCGGTTTTGCTGAACAACACATCATTCAGGTTGATACCCGTTAACTGCTGCAAGTAACCATTGGTTTGCAGCACCAGCATCCACGACAGCGCAGCAATGTAGGGCGGCGTTAAAAATGGGATCAGGAACAGCAGATCCCACAGGCGTGGCAGCGGCAGGTTCAGCAAACCCCGCGCCACGCCGAGAGGAAAACCGATCAGGGCGCTGACCAGCGCAACACCGATACCGACCTGAAGCGTTCCTCCCAGCATACCGGGCAAGTGTGGCTCAGCCAGTAACGCCTGAATACCGCTAAATGCCCCCGTCAACTCGCCTGCGCTGAACTGCGGAAATACCGCCTGCAGAGCAATAAAGGACAACGGAAACGCCACCAGAATAATCAGCAGCGCCAGCGTCATAACCGACAACGTTCGTTGATTCACAAGGCAATCCTGAAGACGGGGTTGCCCCCGCCGGGTGAATTACAGGGAGAAAAGCGTGTTGAAGCGCTTAAGAATATCGCTGCGTGCGTGAGTGCCATCGCTTTTGGTCGGCAGGATATTAAGCTCGTTCAGCAGCGGACGCTTCGCCTTGACGTCACCACGCGCTGGCATCAGCCACGCGTCCGCCACCATCGCCTGACCTTCCGGGGAAAGCACATAATCGATAAAGGCCTTCGCATCATCCGGATGCCGGGTTGTTTTCAGGATCATCATCGGACGCGGAGCAATTACCGTACCGCTCGCCGGGAAGATCACCTTCAGGGATTCGCCCTGGCTGATGTTGCCATAAGAAACATAATCCACCGCGCCAAACACGGCTGCTTTTGCCCCCTGCATCACTGGCGTCACCGCTTGTGCGTTCGGACCGCTTACCACCATGCCGTTCTTTTTCAGCGCATCAAACAGCGTCCAGGCGTTGTCACCCATGCCGTTTTGCAGACCGATCAACAAATCCAGTGACGCACCCGACAGCGACGGGTTCGGCGTGGTCACTTTGTCTTTAAACGCATCGGTCGTCAGATCCTGCCACTCTTTCGGCTCCGGCGTACCGCTTTTGGTATTCCAGACGATCCCCAACGCCGAGACGCCCTGCGCCACATAATCCGCAGATTTCAGTTCGGCAGGAACTTTTTCAGCGTTAGCACTCTGGAACGGCAGCAGCCAGCCGCGTGCGTGCAGATCTTCAGCCGTGTCCCAGGAGGCGGAGATCAGAACATCCGCCTGCGGGTTGGCTTGTTCCGCCTCCAGGCGCGCCATCACCTTCCCGGTCGTTGCCTGGAAGATATCAACTTTCACACCGGTTTTCTTTTCAAAGCCGGTCGCCAGATTTTTGGCAAGCGATCCCGGCCCGGCGGTGTACACCGTCAGCGCATGGGCACTGGTGATCATGACAGACGATAACGCCATGGCGAGCAGAACTCCTTTTTTCACAGACATGGTGGCTTTCATGCAAACTCCCCTGAGGATGAAATCAAACGATCGGCAGCGACGCTGCCTGCAGACAAATGCACGATGCGATCGGCCAGGATTTCAGCCTCCCGGCGGTCGTGGGTAACATACACAGCGGTTGTCCCGAGCTGACGCAGCAGCGTGGTTATCTCCTGACACAGTGATTCACGCAGTTCGCTGTCGAGATTAGAGAGCGGCTCGTCAAAAAGCAGCACGCGAGGTTCAGCGACGATCGCCCGAGCCAGCGCCACGCGCTGCTGCTGCCCGCCGGATAGCCCGGCAGGTTTGCGGTCAGTAAAATCGCTTAACCCGACACGTGAAAGCGCCTGAGCAACGCGGGTATCGCGCTCCTGACGAGGGATATTGCGCATCTTCAGGGGAAAGGCCACATTCTGTGCTACCGTCATATGCGGCCACAGCGCATAGTCCTGAAAGACCATGCCGATATCCCGCGCTTCCGGCGGCAGCGACCAGCCCGCTTTTGCGACCTGACGTTCGCCAAAGTGGATTTCTCCCGCGGCTGGCTGCGTTAACCCCGCCAGCAGCCGAAGCAGCGTACTTTTCCCGCAGCCTGATGGCCCCAGCAGCGCAACCACGCTGCCCGCATCAATGTGCAGATCGATTTGATTCAAAACGGTATTCGTCCCAAACGCGTACGAGACGCCTTTGTGCGTAATGGAGGTCAGCATATTGTTATCCTCTTTGGGATTTACTGTCCGCCACTGTAGGGAGACTGTATGACGAACACATGACGCTACTGTTGCGTCTTGATTTCACCCGCCCTTCAGTCGTTTAATGCCGTAAACCCTGCAAAGAGGAATGTCTATGCATCCGTTTCGCCCCGTCGAGTTAAAGCATGCCAGCCGTTTGTTGAACCATGGCCCTACTGTTCTGATTACCAGCCGCGATGAATCCATTGATCGCCGTAATGTGATGGCGGCAGCCTGGTCAATGCCGGTTGAATTTGAACCGCCGCGTATCGCGATCGTGGTGGATAAAAGTACCTGGACGCGTGAGCTGATCGAACGCAGCGGGAAGTTTGGTATCGTCATTCCCGGCGTGGCAGCGGCCAACTGGACCTGGGCGGTGGGCAGCATCAGCGGACGCGATGAAGACAAATTCAACTGCTACGGCATTCCAGTAGTGAATGGTCCAGTCCTCGGCTTGCCGGTGATTGAAGAGAAATGTCTGGCGTGGATGGAGTGCCGTTTACTGCCAGTAACCTCTGCGGCAGAGAAATATGACACGCTGTTTGGTGAAGTGGTTTCTGCGGCAGCCGATGAACGCGCGTTTGTCGAAGGGCGCTGGCAGTTTGACGGCGATAAGCTGAATACACTGCATCATCTGGGGGCCGGGACATTTGTGACGAGTGGGAAGATAGTGAAGGCGCTGGATTAATTTCACTGATTCTATTTGGCTTAATTATCATGATTTTGTATGGCATTTTATGTTTACCATGACGGTATAAAACGGAGGATATTTTCGGAGTTGTTGCATCAGCAATTTCTCCTTAAGGAAATATTTATGTCATGGAATAAAAGCGAAGCCGTTTCATATGCCCGTAGTCACGCTCACCATGAAAGTATGGGTTATTGTGCCCGCGCTGTGGCCGCGGCGATACGCGCTGGCGGATTGAAAATTGAAGGTGCAGACGCTAAAGATTTTTGGCGCTCTCTAGAAAAGGCGGGTTTCAGTAAAACCTACGGCACACCCATTGAAGGGGATGTTGCAGTTATAGATGCATTACCCGGTGATAACCAGCATGGACATACCTGCATCTATGACGGCTCCGGTAACTGGTATTCTGATTTTAAACAAAGGACACTTTACCCCGGTCCAACATACCGAAAAATTCAGCCAAAAATTACACTCTACAGGCATCCATGATGAAAAAAATATTACTTTTACTCTGCATGCTGTCACCTATTGTTAATGCCAGTCAGTCCAGTCCGGCCAAACAAGCCGAGGAATTCAATAAATGGTATGTTGGCCAGATAGCAAAAGATATTTACCCGATCATTACCGGTCGGGAGATCGATAAATACGTCACAGCCTCAACAATGAAAAAACTTCGTCATACGCAAGAACCAGGATATGGAGAAGAAAGTGACGTATTTTACGATGCAGATTTGTTTTTAAAGGCCCAGGATATTCGCGATGATTGGCTCTTGAATGTCACTGCGATCGCAGTAGACACCGATCCAGTGTGCGTGAACGTATACATCGCATTCGGAAAAAAACAGGATCATATTGTCATTGATTGTATGGTCAAGGAGAACGGAGACTGGAAGGTGCAATCAGTCGCTAACGTTGAATTTTCACGAAATATGAAAAATTAACAGAGCGACCATATGTCACGGGGCCTTTACGAATCCCTGTCGTAGCAATAAAAGCACATGGTAGCCCAACGACTACCATGTGTGATTAATTAACTCTTCACTCGCCGCGCAATAATCTCATCCGCAACATTACGCGGTGCTTCCGCGAAATGATGGAACTCCATCGTATACGTCGCGCGCCCCTGCGACATCGAGCGCAGCGTGGTGGCATAGCCAAACATCTCCGCCAGCGGCACGTCCGCACGAATAATCTGGCTGCCGTACTGCTCTGCCATCCCCTGCACCATGCCGCGGCGGGAGGAGAGATCGCCCATAATATTCCCGGCGTACTCTTCCGGCGTTTCGACCTCAACGTGCATTACCGGCTCAAGAATAACCGGGTCCGCTTTGCGCGCGCCCTCTTTAAAACCGAGGATCGCCGCCATGCGGAAGGCCATCTCTGAGGAGTCCACGTCGTGATACGAACCAAACGTCAGGGTAGCTTTCACATCAACAACCGGATATCCCGCCAGCACGCCGGTATTCATGGCTTCGCGCAATCCTTTTTCTACGGATGGAATATACTCACGCGGTACCACGCCGCCTTTGGTGGCATCTTCAAACGTAAAGCCACTGCCGGGTGCTGTCGGTTCAAGGCTCAGTACCACATGACCGTACTGCCCTTTACCACCGGACTGGCGGACAAATTTGCCTTCAATATCTTTCACCGCTTTACGCAGCGTTTCACGGTAGGTCACCTGTGGACGACCAATGTTCGCCTCAACGCCAAACTCACGCTTCATGCGGTCGACGATAATTTCCAGATGCAGTTCCCCCATCCCGGAAATAATCGTCTGTCCGGATTCCTCGTCAGTATGGAGACGGAACGACGGATCTTCCGCCGCCAGACGCTGCAACGCGATACCCATTTTTTCCTGGTCGGCCTTCGTTTTTGGCTCGATCGCCAGGGAGATGACCGGGTCCGGGAACTCCATCCGTTCAAGGGTGATCACGGCATTCGGGTCGGTCAGGGTATCCCCCGTGGTGACATCTTTCAGCCCCACGCAGGCCGCGATGTCGCCCGTTCGCAGTTCATCCACTTCATGACGATCGTTAGCATGCATAAGCACAATGCGTCCGATGCGCTCTTTCTTCCCTTTCACCGGGTTATACACCGCGTCGCCTTTTCTCAGCACGCCGGAGTAGACGCGGATAAAGGTCAACTGCCCGACGTACGGATCGCTCATCAGTTTGAAGGCCAGCGCCGAGAACGGCTCGTCATCAGACGGGTGACGCTCTGCGTGCTCCCCTTTTTCATCCACACCATCAATAGCAGGCACATCCAGCGGCGACGGCATCAGCTCAACAACCGCGTCGAGCATCCGCTGTACCCCTTTGTTTTTAAAGGCACTGCCGCACAGCATCGGCTGGATTTCACCGGAAATGGTCCGAATACGCAGCCCCTGGATAATTTCAGCCTCGTCGAGATCGCCCGTCTCCAGATATTTATCCATCAGGGCCTCACTGGCTTCTGCTGCGGCAGAGACCATTTTTTCCCGCCATTCCTGGGCGGTGCTGAGCAGCGCGTCAGGCACAGGAGCATAGCTAAACACCATGCCCTGCGTCGCGTCGTCCCACACGATGGATCGCATCTTGATCAGATCCACCACGCCGGAGAAGTGATCTTCTGCGCCCACCGGGATCACAATCGGCACCGGATTGGCTTTCAGACGCTCCTGCATCATCCGCACCACGCGGTAAAAATCGGCTCCCGGACGGTCCATTTTATTCACGAACGCCAGCCGCGGAACGTGGTATTTGTTCGCCTGACGCCAGACGGTTTCGGATTGCGGCTGCACGCCACCCACGGAGTCATACACCATCACGGCACCGTCGAGCACACGCATGGAACGTTCCACCTCAATGGTGAAATCCACGTGCCCTGGCGTGTCGATAATGTTGATCCGGTGCGGTTCAAAACCTCTGTCCATACCTGGCCAGAAGCAGCTGACAGCCGCAGAGGTGATGGTGATCCCACGCTCCTGCTCCTGCGCCATCCAGTCGGTAGTTGCCGCGCCATCGTGTACTTCACCCAGCTTGTGGCTCATCCCGGTGTAAAACAGGATGCGCTCAGTGGTGGTTGTTTTACCGGCATCGATATGCGCGGAGATACCGATGTTGCGATAACGTTCGAGAGGGATGGGTCGGGGCATAATAGATCCTTAGTCATTAAGACATCTGTGTGACGACCGGGATGGTCGCGTGTTCGTTCGTTTGCTATAATAGTCCCATTGTACGAGTATTATCGAACTATTTTTTAACACCATGCCTATTGTTGATATAGCTCAATCTGACTTTTAACGCAGGAAAACGATGACCCCAAACCACCCGGAACCTGAACAAATACTGCTGGAAAATGTGCTTTTCGCGCTCGGTAACCCGCTCCGCCTCTCGATTATCCGCAGGCTCGCCGATGGCAGTGAGCTAAGCTGCAACGCGCTACGCCCGGACGATGTGGTGAAATCCACCATGACTCACCACTGGCGCGTATTGCGTGACAGCGGCGTGATCTGGCAGCGCCCGCAGGGGCGAGAGAATATGATTTCACTGCGCAGAGACGATCTGGATGCCCGTTTTCCAGGGCTAATGGCGATACTGCTGAAGGTTCGGTGATCATGCCGGGCGATCATTCTGGCGTACCCGGCATAAACCGCCTTACATCGAATACCCAGGCTTTTTAATCAGCTCATCCAGTTTGGGCCCAATCTCCGTATCCCAGACCTGCGCTTTCCAGTCTTCCGGCTGCACCTGATTCAGGGCAACAGACACGGAACTGTCTTTGCTGTCGAAATGGCGAATAATCACCTTCGCGATATCTTCCGCCAGCGCGGTTTTTTGTTGGTCATTCAGATCGCGGGGGAAACATTTAATATCAACGTGTGGCATGTGCAGGCTTCCTGTTGTGAGTGAGCGTTCCACGTTATCAGATTATCTCGTTGGCTTTTAACACCTTGTGCAGTTCAGGAAGCTGACAAACCGTGTCCGCAATGGCCGTTATCTTCGGTGTATTTACCGCAAACCATTCATGCCGTGGCCCCCAGGTACGCGCCACTGCGATATAGACGTCAAGCAGGGTCAACCGTTCGCCAAACGCAAAGGGCGAGGCTTTCAGCTGACTGTCAAACCAGAGATAGAGTGACTTCCGGTACTCAATGCAGTTTTTCTGTAGCTGTTCCGGCGCATCGGGCACCCAGCGTTCCGGGTAATCGGCATAGGTAAAGGTGGGATAGACGTTCGCCACAAACCAGATGAGCAAACGCTGAAACTGCTGGCGCTCGGCCTGCCCCACAGGTGGTGCAAGATCCGGGCATCTGTCCAGTACCATCAGGGCAATCGCCGCTGTTTCGGTCACGATCGCCCCGTTCTCCAGCTCCAGAGTCGGCACCTGACACAGCGGATTGAGTTTTTGCAGCAGCTCGCGCTGCGGGCCGGGCTGATCAAACCCATCCACGTTGATAAACTGGTAAGGAATGTCTGCCAGGGTCAGCATCACTTCACTGATTGCCGAGCCCCAGCCGGGTACGCCATAGAGTTTAATCATGTTGCCCCCTCAGGGATGAAAACCCTAAGTGTAGAGCACGATTAGTAGGTTATCCCTGGCGGGTTAACGTCCGATGTTGCCACCGCTTCGCCCTGCTCGCCCCAGCGCGCCAGCACCTTCTGGTACTCTCCACGCTGAATCGCACCATCCAGCGCGGCCTGCAATGCGTACACCAGTCCGTTGCCTTTTTTGGTTGTCGTGGCGACATACGCTTTCTTCGGCCCTAGGCCCACCACGCGGGTTTTACCGGTCAGCGCCGCTTTATAGGCGGAGACCGACTGCGGCCCGAAGAAAACATCCGCCCTGCCGGACTGAATGTACAAATTGCCTGAGGCATCATCGGTAAGATAGACCGGCAACGCAGGCTCACGCCCGGCCTTTTTGTTCTCTTCGTTCCAGCCCAGCAGAATGCGCTCCTGATTAGTGCCGGAGCCTACAATCACCTTTTTACCCGCCAGATCTTCAGCGCTCTTGATTGACCGGACATCGCTGGTGGATTTCACCGAAAACGCCAGCGAATCGACGCGGTAGGTCGCAAAATCAAATTTCTCTTTGCGCTGTTCGGTGACGGCAATGTTCACCAGCGCCACATCATAGCGTCCGGATGTTATTCCCAGCGGCCAGTCCTCCCACGCCGTTGGCACCAGTTTCAGCTTCAGCCCTAAACTGCCCGCCAGTAAACGGGCGATATCCGGGTCGCTGCCGATGCGCGTGCGGTTATCGCTGGCGAGCAGCGCCAGCGGCGGTGAGTTAAGCGCTGAAATGGCGACCGTGAGCGTGCCCGGCTCAACAAATTTGTAGTTCGCCGGGATCTTCGCCACCGCCTGCGGATCGACCGTTACCGGC
>OJJJ01000850.1_pt1 | contig 10569 bp, 10 predicted proteins | sample 1596311 | NCBI WGS metagenome assembly OJJJ01 (sample SAMEA4350140, study PRJEB24818) | metagenome | biome: human; feature: gut; material: faeces | place: Denmark | collected 2013-09 | reverse complement strand
CATGTATCTTTTTCAACATTCAATAACTATTCTATCGAAGTATTCATTAAGGGAACATTATATACACAAAAATAAGCCATATGCACATATATCTGCATACAGCAACACATCATATTATTAAAATATTTTTTAATGTTTAATACTTTCATGTCATGTTCTCCTTTCACAATGAATTCCTACCTTTTTAGTATGATTTATAATTTATCATAATAAAGTGCTAATGTCAACAAGTATTTTATATATTATTTCAATTTATATCTATATTATTTTAAATATTTTTATATTAAAACCGATTATTTAAACTATATTCTTTTATTTCTTAATATCGTTTCATTTATTATATGACAAGAGAATTATTTTGCCACTTTATTCAATTCTTTTTGCTTTTACGCAAATGAGCCAGATGACTCCACTTTTCTAGTCACTGGCTCATAAGCAAAATTACTTCTGTTCTTATGTTAAAATTCTTTTTATTTCTTCTCATGTAGTATTTCCTACAAGTAAAGGCTTATACACTCTCCTTCTCTTCTCATATACACTCCAATAAGCAATCACTGATACGGAAAAAATCATGCCAAAGAACATTAAAAAGCTTTGTAGACCATCCTTTGTGATAAAAAGAACTTTTGCATTCCCTCTATTATTAAAAACATTGTGAATCGCCATAATCCCAATCAATGTCAATCCTGCAATTTCATGATATCCCATGCCAATAAAACTTTTATCAAATAATGTCAATATCACAACAAGCATAATGATATCAATTAGCACTTTCTGCTGTACTCGGTTCTTCTTGATTTTCTCTATTAAATTCCCGATTTCCACCATTTCGTCTACTTCCTGCTCCTTTACCACCTTCAGTTCCTGCTCCATAAAGTAAGCTATCCATTGTAACCTCTGTTTGAGAAGCTCCTGCACTTATTGTATAAGTAGAGCCCTTTTGAATGTCAGGACAGCTGATTAATACACATTCAAATGATTTTTCTGCTGTCCAAGAGAGTAACTCTTTCTTGTTTTCATCAATAAGCTTCACAATACTTCCGGCCTCTTGTTGTCCAACAGATACTAAAATCGAGCCTTGTGTAGAGGAATCCCCAAAATTCTGTGCCATACCTGAGCTTCCAACTGCTACAAAAGTACCACCTGAGATTGTAGCTTCAGAATCATAATCTAGCATACCATTTCCTGTTCCGTTTGGTCCTAATACATAGACTTCACCCCCTGACATTGTGATACTTCCATTGGAATCAATACCATCTCCCTCAGCATTTACATATAAAGTACCACCTGAGATTGTAATGATGGCATTAGAATCGGATGCAAATTTATCACCACCATGTCCACCTGCAAATGTACTCATGCCACTTTGATCATTTCCACCTGCCGCATTTACTCCATCATCGCTTGCTACTAAACGAATTTCTCCACCTGAGATTGTAACGCTTTGTCCTTCTAATCCTTCATAGCTCTTTGTAATTTCAATTGTTCCACTAGCAATCGTCAAATTGGAATCTGCATGCATACCATCGTCTCCAGTTGCAATTTGAAATTCCCCAGAGTTAATCGATACATTCGCATTCGAATGAACAGCATCATCTTCGGTATCCAGCTCAAAGCTACCACCATTGATTACAAGATCACTTGTTGCTTTTAACCCCTTCTTGCTCACACTGGTATCTTCTGTTGTTTGTGTTGTTATTTCTGTCGTTGCCTTTGGTGTCACAGTTGTTTCTGATAGTTCAGTTACTCCTGATTCTTTATTTGTCCATGACGTTTCGGTCATTCCTGATAGTTCAGTAGTTGTCGTTCCTTCTGTTGTTTGCTCTGTTTCTTTTTGTTCCCTCCTTCGCTCTGGCCTTTGTCCCATAGATTTTTCCGATTCCTTCTGATCAAGATTTACAGCATCACTTCCTTCTCCTGTTTGAATCTTGAAACTTCCATCTTCAATCTGCAAGACATTTTCGGCACTAATCCCATCTCCTTGAGCCGTAATATCAAAAGTTCCATCTTCAAGATACACATATCCAAGAGAAGTATCGTCTGTATTTTCTGCATGGATTCCATCCTTTCCTGATACAATGGTAAAACTTCCATTGGCAATGCCAACTCTATCCTTTCCTGAAATTCCATGACTTGCAGCCGTGATATCATAAGTACCACTTGTAACAATGACGTCATCTTTTGACACAATTCCATGTCCAGCCTCAGCATGAATACTAAGCACCCCCGCTCCATTTAGAGTCAAATCTGCCTTTGAAAAAATAACAGCATCGATATTATTATCATCAATGGCGGTATAAGTTCCTCCATTGGATAGGGAATTTTTTGTATCTGTATTTGTTGTTATAAATACTTTATCCGCTTGTCGTACATAGATGGAAGCAGAACTTTCATTTGTAATAGATACTCCATTTAAGACAAGTTGTATTTTATCGGTATCCTCTGCATCTACAATTACCATTCCATTTTCCAAGGTTCCATTAAGAATATAGGTTCCTTCATCTGTAATCGTAACCGTACTTCCAGAAATTAAAACCGCATTGGAATCACAAGATGCACTCGTTCCATTCAAAGTAATCTGCGCACTTGTTGTTTCATCATATCCAATTTCAAAATCTCGATCTGAAAAAATTTGAGAAAAATCGATATTTGTTGGCGTAACCGTCGTCGTCTCTGAAGTACTACTGGTGGCAGAATTTTCTTCCACTTGCGTGCTTACTGTGGATGTTTCTGTATTCGTTTGACTGCATCCAGATAACATAAGTGCCATAACAAAAAAAAGAGCCATTTTTCTATATCTACGCATCATCATTCCTCCTTTATAATCCATATACCGTTGTTTCTTGTTTTGAAATCGTAATCTCTAAATTTCCATTTCTACAGCGAAGTTTATCAATCAACTCTTTCTCTGTATTTTCTTTTTGTAATGTAAGATTATAGGTCAATCGAAATAAGCTTCCCATATTCGTTGTCTTTACTTTAACTAATTCATAAGAAGAAGTATAAGATTCTAATAATGGCTCAAACACATCACTATAATCTAAATTTTCAGGAATGGTAATGTTCAATGTTTTATAAAGGGAATCTCTTTTCTTTGCACCAAAATCTAAATGGGTATATAACATACTCACACCACTTAATATAATAGAAAACAAAAGAGCATATCCTAAATAGCCCATTCCGGTAATTAATCCTGCTCCCATGGCAAGAAATAAAATTCCGATTTCCTTTGCTGTTCCTGGTACCGAACGAAATCTTACTAAACTAAATGCTCCAGCAACGGCCACTCCCGTACCGACATTTCCGTTTACCATCATAATGACAACGCATACTACTGCTGGAAGCAATGCTAGTGTTACAACAAAACTTTTTGTATATCGAGTACGATACATATACATAAATGCCAGTAGTAATCCAATCCCAAGAGAACAAATCATACATAATAGAAAATCCTGTACGGAAATTACTTGTGTCATATCGGTATCAAACATACCTCGAAATAAAGAATCAAGCATATAAAACTCCTCCTTTTGTTTGTTCTTGAATTATTTTTTTATAAGCTGCTCCATATTTTGAAAAAGACGTTTTAAAAATTTTATTTTCGCTTAAAAAAGCGGTCATCCAAAGCGGTATTCCACCAGATGTTTTAATCTCCATCAAAGACATGGTAGAATCTAACAATGGGGTTCCAAAAATATCTTTTGTAAGAGAAACTGCATTTTGTCGATAAAGAATTTGATTATCAAATGTAATGCGGAAATCACTTTTATCTAGCGCATAAAATGCCTCCCTATGATAAGAAAGAAAGACTGCTGGCATTAAATCTGCGTAATAAGAACAAAAATAATTGATCTCCTGTGCAATTTGAGACTCCTCTGGAATCGGTATTCCATTGCATAAACAATCCATCGCTTGTTTTTCTGGTAACACCATTCTTCGTTTGTATACAATCGAGTCATATTTCTTTTTTAACTCCACAAAAACAGAATCATCAGCCTCTACCTTCTGATAACTTCTTATGCGAAGCTTTTCTTTATAAGCAGGATGTTCTATGGAATGTCGAATCAATCGATAATTGCTCGTATCAAAATAGATATTTCGTATCGTTGCCTCCCCATGTGGATCAAGCGCCATATAAGAAGCCATCAATTGTTCTATTTTAGCCTTTTGTTCCTGAGTCAACATATATTTTAATTCATACCGTTTAAAAATCATTTGATCACTCATACTCTTAACTCCTTTCACAAGCAGTTTACCAATCGAACTTTAACTCAACTTAAAATTCCAAATGAATATTTATATTTTTCTTTGAGCGATTATACTTGTCCTTTCGCTCCTATGTTATAATAAGGAGAACTTATACTTTATAAATGAATGTATTTTGTTATAGTTCATTTAAACTTCATATGCTATACTAGCGACGAACAAAGCTTTTGTTATGATGCTTTTTATTACAGTTCTTCTATTCACTATTAAACTCATTGTGTTGTCATAAATATTGGAGGTTTATTATGAAATTATTACTTGTAGAAGATGAAAAATCTTTATCTAGAGCAGTACAGACAATTTTAGAGAAAAATCATTATACAGTGGATGCCGTCTTTGATGGCGAAGAGGCATTATCTTATTTAGAATTAGACAATTATGATGGTGTTATTTTAGACATTATGATACCAAAGATAAATGGAATCACAGTTTTAACAACCATACGTGCGAAAGGAAATAACGTTCCTGTTATTTTATTAACTGCAAAATCTGAGATTGATGATAAGGTACTGGGACTCGATAGCGGAGCCAATGATTACCTCACAAAACCATTTGATATGAAGGAATTATTAGCACGGCTTCGCGCTATGACACGAGTCCAAACATCTCATACCAATAGTCAATTACAGTTTGGAAATATCACATTAGATAGCGTAAATTTTGAACTTTGTTCTCCAAGTGGAAACTTTCGCCTTGCAAATAAAGAATATCAGATGATGGAACTCCTCATGCGACATCCAAAAAATTCTATTCCTACAGAGCAGTTTATGGAACGAATTTGGGGATATGATAGCGATACGGATATTCGTGTTGTATGGGTGTACATTTCTTACCTAAGAAAGAAGTTAGAGGCACTTGATGCCAATATTCAGATTAAAGTAGCTAGAAATATTGGATATTCTTTGGAGGAAATACTATGATTGCAAAGCTTCGTTTTAAATTCATTGCAGTTTCCATGCTCTCATTATTCTTTGTACTTTTTTCTATCATGGGAATTGTAAATCTTTTAAACTATCAAAATATTGTGCAGCAAGCAGATTCTGTACTCACTATTTTAAAAGAAAATGATGGAAAATTCCCTCAAAAATCCGAGAAAAAACATGGACCAAATAAGCACATGGACAAACTGAACTCTTCTGAATTACCATATGAATCCCGTTACTTTTCTGTTTTATTATCGAAAGAGGATTCTATTCTATCCGTTGATACAGGTAAAATTGCTGCTGTTGATACCGAAACAGCCATGGAATATGCGCAAACAGTTTATCGCTCCAAAAAGACGGAGGGATTTATGAAAACCTATCGATATTTACGTTATGAAGAAAATGATTCTACGCGAATTATTTTTTTAGACTGTACTAGAAATTTATCCACTTTTCATAACTTTTTGCTTTCTAGCTTTGGAATCGCTCTCTTTGGCCTAATCGCTGTATTTCTTCTTATTACGATTTTTTCCAAACGGATCATCCGTCCAGTCATTGAAAGTCATACAAAGCAAAAGCAATTTATTACGGATGCTGGTCATGAATTAAAAACACCGATCACGATTATTTCTGCTGATGTCGATGTATTAGAAATGGATCTTGGAAAAAATGAATGGACTGAAGATATTCGTCTTCAAACAAAGCGGCTTACCTCTTTAACCAATGATTTAATTTTGCTCTCTCGCATGGAAGAAAGCAAACCTCAATTAAATATGATAGAGTTACCATTTTCTGATCTTGTCTTTGAAACAAGTCAGTCCTTCCAAGCACTTTCTATGGCACAGCAAAAGCATTTAAATATAGAAATCCAACCAATGCTCTCGATCATTGGAGATGACAAAACACTTCGTCAACTCATAACCATTCTCCTAGATAATGCTCTTAAATATTCAACAGAACAAGGAACCATTACTCTATCACTGAACCAACAAACAAAATTTATCTGCTTAACCGTTGAAAATACAATTAGCCCATCTAACTCTATCGAACCTGATCGGTTATTTGATCGCTTCTATCGAGGGGATGAATCACGAAACTCACAAACTGGTGGATATGGTCTGGGGCTTTCCATCGCAAAAGCCATTATTGATTCTCATAAAGGTAAGGTGCGTGTTACGAAAAAAGAGAACTCGATTCTTTCTATTAAAATTCTCTTTCCAAGAGTGAAAGGGTAAAACTATAATTTCACTTTTTAGAGGGAAATACATATAGTTGACAAAATCCACTAATAGTCATATAATGAGGACAGAGTCAATCATTGAAAAATAGGGAGGCAAACATAATGAAAGAAATTGATATTATCACTGAAATACGAGGGTTTAATCGTTTTTATACAAGTATTTTAGGTTTATTAGACCAACATATTTTAGATTCAGGCTATTCCTTAACGGAAGCAAGAGTTCTTTTTGAAATTAGTAAAACCGAATGTTGTACAGCAAATCAACTATGTTCTATATTAGATATTGACCGCAGTTATATGAGCAGAATCATTCGAAAATTTGAAGAAAAAGGCTTGCTTATTCGACACACAAGTAACGCAGACAATCGTAATATGGAAATTCAACTTACAGAAGAAGGAAATGAACTTTTCCATGAATTAAATAATCGCTCAAATGAACAAATTAAAAAAGTCATCCAAAAACTGGATGACAAAGATCGTGAAAATCTCATTCATTCGATAAGAACAATAAAAAAATATTTCTCAATCGCAACAAAAGATATCCTCATTCGACCTTTTCAAGAAAAGGATATCGAATATATCATCGATAGACAACTATCTTTATATGAATCTGAAAGACAATTTACAACCGATATATGGAAAAAATATCTTACACAAGGAGTTCTTGATCTTGTTGAAAAATTTGATTCTGAAAAAGACTGTATTTTTATATTAGAATGTGATGGACATGCGTCAGGCTGTATCGCAATTACTCATACAGAGGAGAATGTTGCACAATTAAGATATTTTTTCTTAGAACCAGAAATAAGAGGACTAGGAGCAGGAACTGCTCTACTCAATAAAGTATTAGATTTTTGTCGTGAAAAAAAATATTCTCATGTTTTCTTATGGACCGTAAGCGCACAAGAATCTGCCAGAATTCTTTATAAGAACGCTGGATTTGAAATCACCGAAACAATTCAAAATAACAGTTGGGGCACTCCAGTACTAGAAGAAAAATGGGATTTAAAATTGTAATCTAGTACACCTTGCTCTTAAAGAAGGTCATACACTTAAAGGTCTTGCTAAATTTACTAATGTGAGAAACACGCTTTGCGAGTTTCTCACATTTTTTTATCTTCTTTTTCTTTTTATTTCAACACTCTTTTGTTTTCATCTTCCTTCTTGCTATTATATCGCAATGTAACATTTTTCCCCTGTTTCTTTAAGTGGTTTACATGAAGTTCTCCCCAATTACATAAAATATCCAATACCCCTACTAGTGAACTCCCATACTCACTTAAAGAATATTCTACTTTTGGTGGCACTTGTTGGTAGACGGTTCTTAATACGATCTGATCTTTTTCAAGTTCCCTTAATTGTTGTGTTAACATTTTCTGACTAATACTTGGAATCTTTCGTTGCAAATCACTTGGACGCAAAGAGCCATGTCGAAGGTTACATAAAATAATCGGTTTCCACTTCCCACCGATCACATCCATGGTAGCTTCCACACCACTATTATAAATTTTTTCTTCCATAGAAATATCCTCCAATCCTTTTATTTTCCGAAAACTTACTTTTTAGAATATATAGAATAAAAAAATTAGTACTAAACTATTTATTTCCACCATTATAATACGACTTATCCAAAAAGTCTATATCCTCTACTTTGCAAGAAACTGCTATTTATAGAAATGATGGAATGTTCCCTAAATTTTTTCTTTCGCGTTTTTCTTGTATTTCCGTAAAACTTACTTTTTTGTTTGTATATAACTAAAAAGTAGGTACTTTATTTATTAAATAATACTGTTATATAATAACTGCACAAATAATGATCACATATTTGAAATCGTTCTAAAATCCATTTCACTTGATTTATCCGTTCCACATAAATCATATACTTGGAAAAATTGATAAATACTTAAATACAAATATGCAAAAGTAAAAAATAAAACGTATGTCTCATAATAAAATGATTGAGGCGTACTTTAATTTAATTGATGGAGGAATACAATGAAAGTAGTAGCATTTAATGGAAGTCCAAGAAAAGAAGGAAATACTTATCATGCAATCAAAGTTGTAGCAACAGAATTAGAAAAAGAAGGAATTGAAGTTGAAATTGTACACGTAGGAAATAAAGTGATTCGTGGCTGTATGGCTTGTGGCGGCTGTATTAGAAATCAAAATGAACAATGTGTAATGAAAAATGATGAAGTCAATGAATGGATTCAAAAAATGAAAGACGCAGATGGTATTATTTTAGGATCACCAGTTCATTACTCTGCCATTGGAGGGACTATGAAATCCTTCTTAGATCGTGCTTTCTATGTAGCATCTGTAAACAATGGTATGTTCCGACACAAAGTAGGTGTCAGTGTTGTAGCAGATCGAAGAGCTGGTGGTGTCCCTGTATTCGATCAATTAAATAATTTTCTGAACTATTCGGAAATGATTATGCCAACCTCTAATTATTGGAATATTGCTTATGGTACCGCTCCTGGTGAAGTAACACAGGATGAAGAAGGTATGCAGATTATGAGAGTTCTTGGTAAAAATATGGCTTGGTTAATGAAAGTTATGGAAGCAGGAAAACCTCATGTAAAAGAAAATGAACAAGAAGAAAAGATCTTTACCAATTTTATAAGATAAGCAATAGGGATGACACACTATCTAGAAATATTTAGCTAGTGTGTCATCCCATTTTGTCTCTAATTTTGAATATAAATTTACTTTTCTTTATATAAAAAACACTCCGTATCATGAGAATAAATAACACCTATTGCCTGCAAATAAGAATATATAATGGTTGTACCAATAAATTTCATTCCTCTTTTTTTCATATCCTTTGCTACATGATCGGATAATTCAGAACACGTTTTATTTACTTCATAAATAACTTCTCCATTTGTAAAATGCCAAATATAGTTAGAAAAAGAACCCCATTCTTTTTGAATTTCTCGAAACACTTTTGCATTTGCTATAGAAGCTTCCATCTTTCTTCTGTTTCTTATAATAGAGGCATCTTGTAATAATTCCAAAATCTTCGTTTCCTCATAATTACATATTTTATCAATATCAAAATTATCAAATGCCTGTCTAAAATTCTCTCTTTTCATCAATACCGTTTCCCAAGATAATCCTGCTTGAAACGGCTCTAAAATGAGAAATTCAAACAGTTTTTTATCATCGTATAATGGCATACCCCATTCTTCATCATGATATTTTACATATAATTGATTTTTAAGATTACACCAGTTACATCTACATACTAAATTATTTGTGTTTTTCATATAACTTACAACTCCATTTTTCATTACTAATATAAAAATATATTTTTTCAATAAAGGATAAAGATTAGAAAGCTATTCAAACTCAGTAATTATAGTTAAATGTTTAGGCAAATGATATATCTCTTTTTTTATAAATAGTGGATATAGGTACTCATCTTTTAGTCGATGAAATGCTAACCACTCAAACCTATTAGTACGTTGTCCCTCATATAAAGTAAATTTATCTCCTCTAAGCAACAAATTCGTTTTTGTAATATCTACAAGGTAATATAGACAAATTTCATGATAGTTTTCGTTCTTCATCTCTTCTTTAAAAAAACTCTGATTCAACCATAAAGGACGAACAATCTCTGCATGGATTTCTAACTCTTCTTTTACTTCTCTAAGAACTGCACTTTCTGCAGTTTCATTTAAATTTACTCTTCCACCTGGAAGATAATAATAAGGTGCATGCTCATCTTTCATAGCTAATATTTTCTCATTATGAATGATGATAGCACACACTCTATAATTAAATCTTCCCTGTTCTGTTTTAAATGTAATATCCATAGAATCCCCACCTTTCATTTGTATTTAACTTTAGTATCTGACCGCTCCCATAAGTAAACGAGTTTACTTGATAATTATTTTTTACCATTAATTTTTCGTTTTTTCTTGGTTATTATATTCTTTACTAGTTTTGTAACTACTTTATATCATTATATATTTTTCTATAGAAAATACAATCATTTCCGCAAAAAAAATAATCAACCTAGTTTCCTAAGTTGATTATACTTATTTTTAATAACAGGGGTTGAGAGAATCGAACTCCCACTAAAGGTTTTGGAGACCCTTGTCATACCATTTGACCAAACCCCTAAACATATAT
>OJJJ01000849.1_pt1 | contig 10591 bp, 12 predicted proteins | sample 1596311 | NCBI WGS metagenome assembly OJJJ01 (sample SAMEA4350140, study PRJEB24818) | metagenome | biome: human; feature: gut; material: faeces | place: Denmark | collected 2013-09 | reverse complement strand
GATATAGCAATGGATAAATTGAGTGTAAAAGAATATCAAAATCCATTTGAAGATAAAGAAATGAAGAAAGAAAACAAAAAAGAGAGAAGAAGATAACAAAAGGAGAAAGGAGGAAATAAATCCCTTTAAGGGATGGCGAGAGTCAAAAGCGATAGCTTGAACGAAGAGAAAGCAGCGCCTTGAGACGCGAGCAAGCAATATAGGCTTATAGCCTCAGAGAAAACCACGTCTTTTAGGCGTGGTTTTTATTTAGTAAAACTTTTTATATTATCAGTTCTTTCAATTAGATAATCAACGGAGGTATCATAGAGAGTTGCAAGTTTTCCAAGCGTATCAGGCGTCATTTCGTGTTGACCTAGTTCATAGCGGGAGTATGTTTTTTGATCGACATGTAAATATTTGGCTACTTTTTCTTGAGTGTAGCCATATTTAGTTCGAAGCTCTTTTAATCGTTTGTATTGCATCATATCACCGCCTTTTTCAATTATAGATTAGTCTAATTAGGACTAGAAGTTTTTAGACCAAAACGGTCTAAAATAATAAAACGCTAGTTAACTAGCGCCGTTTTTTCTTAGTGTAATCAGTTTTATCATCAGTACGTTCGATCAAGTAATCAACAGTGGTTTCATGAAATGTTGCGAGTTTGGATAAAATCTCTGGATCGATGGTTCTTTCTCCTCGTTCGTAACGAGAATAAGATTTTTGAGAGACATTTAAATATTCTGCTAATTGTTTTTGAGTAAGGTCTTTATCTTCTCTTAAATCGCGAATTCTTTTGTAATACATAAAACCACCACCTAAATTTATTATAGAGTGGACCTTATTGGTCTATGCATAAATGTCCTAAATTGGACTAAGAAAAAATTATTTGCTTATTCTTTATAAAAGAGATAGATTAGTTTATAATAAGCACGAGGTGGAATATGGAACAGTTTGCAAGAATTACAAGGATGGTAGGATCTTCATGGATCGAGTGTCTTCAAAATAAAAAAGTTGCAGTTTTTGGTTTAGGGGGAGTTGGGAGCTATGTAGTTGAGGCTCTTGTTAGAAACGGGATCGGCGAATTAGTTTTGGTTGATCATGATATTATTGATATAACTAATTTGAATCGTCAGTTATATGCGTTGCATTCAACGATTGGGATGAATAAAGTAGATGTTGCTAGAGCACGATGTTTAGATATTAATCCTAATCTAAAGATCACTACCTACCAACAGTTTTATTTACCAGATCAAGGAATGGAAACTATTTTTGAAGATTGTGATTTTGTGGTTGATGCAATTGATACTGTTAAGGCTAAATTGGCACTAATTGAAAATTGTCAGCACCTTGGAGTTAGAGTCATTTCATCAATGGGAACAGGTAATAAATTAGATCCAAGCCGTTTTGAAATCACAGATATTTATAAAACTAGTGTGTGTCCATTAGCACGAGTAATGCGTCGTGAACTAAAGAATCGGGGCATAAAAAAATGTCCTATTTTATATTCGACAGAATCTCCGCAAGAAGTTGACGGCAGTACACCAGGTAGTGTGAGTTTTGTTCCTAGTGTAGCTGGTCTGATGATTGCGGGGTATGTAATAAAAGAATTAGTGAAGGAGGAAGAATAATGGAAGGAATTACAGAAATTAATAAGGATGATTACATTGATAATTGTTTAAAAATTGTCAAAGAGATGATTACTGAAGAAGATTTTAGTGATGAAATCTGGCTTGCTTTAACTGGTGAAATTATGGATACATGTTTATTTATTGGTGGTGATTTTGAAGAAGCAAATATTCGTAATATTACAAACCAATACATTAATAATGGTGGAATTAAACGCTTTAAAAAAGCGCACGAGGTGTTGTAATGCAACATTATTGTGAAATTCCTACTCCAAAAGGAACGATGAGAGGATTTTTTCATAAGCCGGATTTAGATAGACATCCAGTATGTATAATTTTTCACGGCTTTACCGGTCAAAAGACGGGGACGAAGTTTTGTTATGTTCAATTAGCAAGGATGCTGGAAGCAAAAGGAATAGCTACATTTAGATTTGATTTTTTAGGTAGTGGGGAAAGTGATCTTAATTTTAAAGATATGACTTTTAAAGATGAGTTGGCTTGTGCACGTGTTATTCTAGAGGAAGCATTAAAAATGGAAAACTGTACTGAAATTTATGTTTTAGGACATTCTATGGGCGGTGCAGTTGCTAGTGAATTAGCGAAGTTATATCCACAAGTAATTAGCAAATTAGTATTATGGGCTCCTGCTTTTAATTTACCAGCAGCTTTAGATTATCTTACTGGTAAGGTTGAGCCAAGTTCTAATGGATTATATGATCATGGCGGTTATGAAATCTCTCAGACATTTGTAGATGATATTTTGGCTAGAGATTTTTATGCTGATCTAGATACATATAAAAATGAATTATTAGTAATTCATGGTACAAATGATACAACTGTACCATTTGATATTAGTAAAATATATGTTCCCAAGTTTAATCAACAATTAAAATTTGTACCAATTGAAGGGGCAAACCATAATTATGATACTGTTGAACATATTAAAGAAGTTTTAAAATTATCGTTGGATTTTTTAACAAAGTAAGTAGAGTTATGCTCTACTTTTTTTTGTTAGTTAATTTACTAAAATGAAAGTAAATTAACTATGATTATTTACTAAAATAATATTGACTTTTAGTGATGAAAGAATATATAATGATATTGCGATAGGATTGTTACTATTAGATTAGGCAAGACCTGATTAAAAGAATACGATTAATACACTTTTAGTGTAAGGTATTTTATACCGTGTTTTCGTGTTGTTTTTAGTCAGGTCTTTTGTATTGGGTAAGTGGGACAATAAATACATTAAGTTATAATCTAAATCGCTATTCTATACGAGAAAAGGAGAACATTATGGAGAGAAGATGGAGTTTTAGAAAAGTTTTATCATCTGTAGCAGTTGCAGGAATGTTAACTAGTATGGCAGCAGTACCTACAATTTCACCAGTAAATGCGGCTGTAGATCATCAATATGATCTAGTAGAGATGAAAAAAGATTCAGTTTTGAAAAACGGTAATTTTGATAATGGGGCTGCTAACTGGAATATTGCAGGGCAAAATTCTGGTGTTGTTGCTGAAGATGGTGTAACTATTGGTAAATCAGGGAAACTTGGGGCAACTACTGATTTGCATGCTAATGGACATATTTGGCAAGAAGTGACCTTGAAACCAAACACTAAATATACATTAAAAGCAAAAGTTAAGTTTTCAAGCGAAAATTCTGATGATACAATTACCTTGGATGTTAAGACGGGAGGATTAAACGCTCCGAAAACATTTAAGGATAAGCCAATTAGTCCTACCAACGGATGGGAAGAAGTAGAATTAGAATTTACAACATCATCAGAAACAGCATATGTTGTTGGTGTTGCACGTTGGGTAGATGGGAATGCAAGTGACTCACTGAAAAATTCTACTGTTTATTTTGATGATGTAGAACTTATCGGTGGAGACAGCGAAGAAGATTCAAATTATGATATTTTATGGGCTGATGATTTTAATGAATCGCAATTAGATACAAGTGACTGGGGATATGAATTAGGAAGTATTCGTGGTGTTGAACAGCAACACTATGTAAAAAGTGACGAAAATGTATTTATGCGTGATGGAAACTTAGTTTTAAAGGCTACTGATCGTGCAAAAGAAGATCAATATAAAAATCCTCGTGGTAATCGTCAAGTAATCTATAATTCTGGAAGTGTGAGAACTCATGGAAAACAAGAATTTTTATACGGAAGAATTGAAATGAGAGCAAAATTACCAAAAGGAAGAGGAGCATTCCCTGCGTTTTGGACATTAGGTGCTGATTTTACACTTGATGGAAAGATTAATGGTAAACAAGGATATGGATGGTCACGTTGCGGTGAAATCGATATCATGGAATTATTAGGTGGTTATGAAGGTGAAGCTCGAAATAAACAAGTATGGGGGACACCACATTTTTATGATAAAAATATCGGTGATCAATGGGATCAAGATACAACTGGTTCTGGGGGAAAAGCATATACAAACCCAAGCGGTGCTGATTTCAATGATGATTATCATGTATTTGGTATCAATTGGTCACCAGATAAAATTGAATGGTACGTCGATGGAGTGATTTATAATACCCTAGATTTAACTAATCCAACTTGGGGTGAATCTGCAAAAAAATGTTTTAATCGTCCACAATATATTCAATTAAACTTAGCTATGGGTGGAAACTGGCCTGGTGATGTAGAAACTAATTTAGCAGGAACTGAATTTGCAATTGATTATGTATATTATGCTCAAAATGAAGAACAAAAAGCTGCAGCAAAAGAATATTACGATGCTGCACCAGAAATTAGTGGGTTAAAAGATGTAACAATGCAAGAAGGAGCAACACCTGATCTATTAGCTGGTGTTACATCTAATCGTAATAGTTTTGTAGATTTTTCAATTGAAAATGAACATATGTTTAAAAATGAAGGTGGATTAACTAGTGTTGATTTACTTTGTACAGGCAAAGATGATCTAGCTAGTTTAGCAAAATTACCAGTTGGTAAATATAACATTCATTATACTGCTATTCCAAATGATATAGAATATGATGGAAATAGACCAGAACGTGAAAGTGATTATAAATTCACTCGTAAAACGATGACTTTAACAGTTGCTGAACGTACTTTCCCTAGTGATTTTAAATTAAATGGAATCGTTGGTGATAAATTAGCAAATGTAGCATTACCAGAAGGATGGTCTTGGGTTGATCCAGAAACAAAAATTACAGGTACAGCAGATGAATATGATGTAAAATATGTCAATGGTGAATATTCAAAAACAGTAAAAGTTGTAGTTAATGCAGTTGTCGTTGATAAAGAAGGTTTAAAAGCTAGGCTAGCAGAAGCAACAGCTGAAGCAGCTAAGATAGATGTATATAAAGCTGCAACTATTGAAAAATTAAATACAGTAATCGAAGAAGCGACTAAAGTATTAAATGATACAAGTGCTAATAAAGAGGCTGTAGAAGAAGCAATTAGAGCTTTAAATACAGCTATAGCTAATCTTGAAAAATATGTAACAGAAGCAGAATTAGATCAAGTGATTGCTAAAGGTGAAGAATTTTTAGGGAAAACAGATATTTATACTAAAGAGTCACTAGATATATTAAGTACTGCTTTAGCAAAAGTAAGAAGTGCGATAACATCAGGTGACAAAGAAGCAATTGAATCAGCTTATGCTCAATTAACAGAAGCAATTGATAAATTAGTTAAAATTGATGCTCCTACACCTGAAGTGAAACCTGAGGTAAAACCAGAAAATAAACCTAATACAAGTGTTAAAACTGGTGATAATACATATTTAGGTGCAATTATGACATCATTGTTATTATCTGCGGGCGGTTTGGTATTGTTTAAAAAAAGAAAATATAATTAAAATAGAAAGATAGTGCTATTGATTATTTCTGGCACTGTCTTTTTAAATGAGTTAAATATTAAATAGTAACAGTAATTAATGAATAAAAATAATGATTAAAATGGTGTTTTTATTCTAGAGTTTTTTTAAAAGTCAAAAATAGAAAAATATATGATAATAAGGTAATTTATTTGTAGAAAAATCATTGACATTAAATATAGAAGTATTTATAATGAGAATGTTCTTATGAACTCTAAGTCCCCGGTAAGGATATAGGAGAAAGTAAAATGAGACAAACAACTATGGCTAATGCAGCCACAATCGAAAGAAAATGGTACGTAGTTGATGCAACTGACTTAACTTTAGGTCGTTTGGCATCAGAAGTAGCAACAGTGTTAAGAGGTAAAAATAAACCTACTTACACACCACATGTGGATACTGGTGATTATGTAATCATCGTAAACGCTGATAAAGTAGTAATGACTGGAAAGAAATTAGATACAGTAAATTACTATCGTCACTCTGGATGGTTAGGTGGTTTAAAAGTTAAAACTGCTCGCCAATTCAAAGAACAAAATCCAACTGGTTGGGTTGAAGCAGCGGTAAAAGGTATGTTACCACATAACACATTAGGTAGAAAACAAGGGATGAAATTATTTGTATATGCAGGTAGTGAACATCCACATGCAGCACAAAAACCAGAAGAATTGAAGATTAAAGGGTAAGGGGGAAATACAGAACAATGGCAAATGTACAATATAGAGGAACTGGACGTAGAAAATCTTCTGTAGCTCGTGTTATCCTAACACCAGGTACAGGAAATATCGTAATTAACGATAAACCAGCTAAAGAATACTTACCATCAGACGTTTTATTAATGATTGTTAATCAACCGTTAGAATTGACTAACACAACTTCTCAATTTGATGTTAGTGTAAACGTATATGGTGGTGGATACTCTGGACAAGCTGGAGCTATCCGTCATGGTATCTCAAGAGCATTATTACAAGCTGGTACTGATTATAGACCAACTTTAAAAGCAGCTGGATTCCTTACTCGTGATGCACGCGTTAAAGAACGTAAAAAATATGGTCTTAAAAAAGCTCGTCGTGCTCCACAATTCTCAAAACGTTAATTTTATCAAATGTGTTGTTTATAAAATCCTTGATTATTCAAGGATTTTTTCTTTTTATAAGTAACTAAACAGAAGTAGGATTAATAACAATTTAATCGCTTGGAGAAGTTGATATGGGGATAATATTGTTATCGAAGCAATAGATTTAAGAAGGAAATAATTTTATGGTAAAATTAAAAAGAATGTTAGGCGATATAGATGATCCTACGGTGGTTGTATTAATGGCTTTAATTGAGAGTCAAAGTGCTGAAACATTAGCAAATTGGAGTTTGAATTACGTGGAACAAAATTTATTAAGTATTTATCAAGATAAATATCCTGATGATGCAAGGTTAAAACATATTATTTGTGAAACTAGAAAATATTTAGCTGGTACTAAAACAAAAAAAGAACAAAGAATACTTTTAAAAGAAGCTAAGGAGCTTATCAAAGATGTTGAGGAGACAATTGTACCTTTGGCAATTGTGCGAGCAATTTTAATTGCATGTGCAACAAAAGATTCACCAACAAATGCTCTAGGTTATACTTTTTATGCTGTGGCGGCAATAGTGTATCATCAAGCTGGCTTATGTGAAAATAAAGAAATATATGATCAGCTTGCTAAAGAAGAGTTTAAAAAAGTATTAAAATCACTGCAACTGATAGCAATAGATAATGAAAATAATCCAGTTAAAGTTAAATGGTATTGTTAATTAAAAAAGAGGTATAAATGAGAAATTTTTATTTAATATATAGGTCTATTTTTGTGTTAAATTGTTTTCATCAATATTAATGTTAAATCGTCAATAAAAAATTTTTTATCATTACTTTTTTATTTTTAATTTTTCGATTTCTTTCTACTATTTCTATATTGTTTCGTCATAATTCGACAGACATTTTTACTCTTATTTTTGGCAAATTAATATTCTTTAAATAACATAGCATACGGATTACAAAGGTAAATATCCAAGAAACAACAACTGCTACCCCTGTTCCCCAAATATTACAAAGGTAAATAAAAGCAAGTACCCCTACTACCGCTGCCACTGCATAAATATCATAGCAGAAAATAGCCGGCTTCCGATTTACAATAATATCGCGAATCATTCCTCCTCCTACCCCAGTTACACAAGCAGCAAATAAAATCACCATTTTATTTTGTCCTTGCTCCATCATTGTAGAAGCTGCTGAAATAGCAAATGCCGCAAGACCGATAGCATCAATAATGACGAAAACCATTTTATTTAATATATTTTTCCGAAGAAAGATAGCTAGACTAGCCCCGATAAAAATAACGCCCCATGTCCATTGACTTGTAAAAAAGATTGGCAATCCTTGATTTAAAATAGCATCTCGTAAAATTCCTCCCCCCATAGCTGTAATGGCTGCCATTACATAGATTCCAAATAAATCAAATTTTTCCTCCATAGCCACTACCGCACCAGAAATAGCAAATGCGAATACTCCAATTGCTTCTAAAATATTCATCATATCCTACCTTTCTACTTTAAAATTTTATAAAATACATAGGAAAAGCATTGTTTGCACATAACAATGAGAAACACGCTTTGCGAACTTTCTGCGTTGGCAGACAGTCGCCATATGTGATCATAAAAGCTCTCGTATCGCTCGTTATCTTTGCGTAAAAAAAAGAGGTGTGATTATAGAGTATCCCTATAATCACACCTCTGTATTGGTACCTGAAAGATTCTCGGCTCGCCGATTGCTTCTTGGGTGCTATGCTTTCCAGAGTTTTGTCAAGATTCGGTCCTTTTACCTGAGAGTTTTTGTGTGTCTTCTGTTTCCCCTTCGGTGCTGTATGTTACAGTCTCTCCCAAATCCATCTTCCAAATTCTTATATATTTTTCTTCGTTTAGTATAGCAATGGTTCTAAAAAAAAACAAGCCTCTTTTTATTCTCCATTTCACTTATTGTCTTCGTGTAAATAAGAATTATCATCCATAAAACGTAATAATCGTTCTACATCTTCCTTCCTTTCACACATCAATTGAATTTTTTCTATAATTCCAATTGGCAACTGCCATAACAGCTGATATTGCATAAAATAATTTTTTCTTAAGTCTTGTAATCCTTTATAGCTCCTTACATAAATAGCCCCTTTACATTCATCTACTTCTTGAAAAAAGGAAATTGGATCTAAAATATGATAAAATAATAATGATTTCTTTTCTTCCATAAAAAAACCTCCTGTCACTTGTTATATTCAACATAAAACAAAGGATGTTACACAACAAGTAACAGGATGTTACATCTTTTTATTCATGATTCTCTTTTGGAAATTTCCCCTTCATCCATTAATCTTCTAGCCAATACTTCAATAATAAAAATAACTGGCACTTGAGATGTAATATCATAATAATCCTCTATCATCTTTTTTTTCAAATGATAGGAAATATTCCAATCAGCCATTTTAGCAATGGTAGAATTTTTCTCATTGGTGATGCTAAGCACTTTACATTTATGCTTTTGAAAACGATGTAAAAGCTCTATCACACCTTCTGATTCTCCTGAAACAGATAACGCTACAATTACCGTTTCCTCTAAAACATCATGTAACACTGGATAATAAGCATCTTCAATACTAAAGGAAATTTTTCCAAAATTAGAAAAATATCTTGCTCCATATTTTCCAAGGTTTCCAGAAGTTCCAAGACCAATAAAAATCACCTTTTGGGCGGGTTTTAATAACTCTACCGCCTTTTGAATTTCTCGTTCAAATGCATCGGTATTGACTCCTTGAAAATAATGTAAAATCTCAGCTAAGTCATTTTTAGGTTTTACTTCTACTTCTTTTTGAATATATCTTTTAAACTTCTCCTGAAATTCTTTATAACCTTCACAATCTAATTTATGACAAAATCTCAAAATAGACGTTGTTGACACATGAACTTGATTTGCTAACTGTCGAATGGTTAAATAAATAATTGTTTCTTTTTTCGCCAGCACATATTGATAAATTTTAATTTCCATTTCATTTAATCTTTGAATCTGTTCATATGTAAACAACTCCATACTTTCTCCTTCTGTCCTATGTCAATTCATAGTTTACTATAATTATTTTTGTAAATTATTGTTTCGTCTCATTCTTTTTTTCTATTATAAGTCTTATAGATTTTTGTAACAACCCCACTTAACACTAAAAGTGCTAAAACGTTTGGTATTACCATAAGTCCATTGAAAAAATCAGATAGTGTCCAAACAAAATTAACCTTTAACGTAGATCCAACAATAATAAAGATCAATACAAGGCCAGAATAGATTCGACTTGCCTTTTTCCCAAATAAATATTCTACATTGATTTTTCCAAAGAAATGCCAACCAAGAATCGTTGAAAAGGCAAAGAATAAAAGGCAAATTGCTACAAAAATATCACCAAAATTTTTAAAGCTACTCATAAAAGCTACCTGTGCCAACGCCGTTCCATCTTTCCCAGACTCTAACGCTCCCGTTGTCAAAATGGAAAACACTGTTAAGTTTAGTACAACAAATGTATCAATAAATACACTGACCATAGCAACTAATCCTTGCTTATGAGGATTTTCTGCACAAGCTCTTGCATGTGCGTGTGGAGTAGAACCCATACCCGCTTCATTAGAGAAAAGTCCTCTTGCTACGCCATATCGAATTGCAGAACGCACAGTAATCCCTGCTCCTGCCCCAAGCATGGCTCTTGGTTGAAAGGCACATACAAATATCATTTTAAAAGCGGTTGGTATAGCGGATGCATGCATAAAAATTACAATTAAACTTCCACAAATATAAATAGCAGCCATACATGGAACAAATTTTTCTACAACGGATGCCAATCGATCTGTCCCACCAATAAAAATAATACCGGCTACTACTGCAACACAAATTCCAATAATAATCGGTGGAATTTCAATATTTCGGTTGGCAAATACTTCTTTAAACGCAGAGCCAATGGAGTTGGACTGAACCATATTTCCCATAAAACCAAGTGCTAATATAATAAAAACAGCAAACGCTCCCGATAAAATTTTCCCAAGAGTCCCTTTAAACGCAGCTTGGA
>OJJJ01000847.1_pt1 | contig 10600 bp, 8 predicted proteins | sample 1596311 | NCBI WGS metagenome assembly OJJJ01 (sample SAMEA4350140, study PRJEB24818) | metagenome | biome: human; feature: gut; material: faeces | place: Denmark | collected 2013-09 | reverse complement strand
GTTATGGTGTTGACCATAACAGGAATTGTTTTATTGACAATGATTCCATTTACTCCTGTTGGAACTATGTTAGGTTTTGTTTCCTTACCACTTTCTTATTTTGCTTATTTAATCCCATGTATTTTGCTTTATATGCTGTTAGCTACTAGTATTAAAAAAGCATATATAAGACGATATGGGGAACTATTATAAACCATTGTACATGATAATAGAAAATTTTAGATAAAAAGAAATTTATTTGGAGGGATGGAAAATGAATTGGACAAATCTTTGGATGAAATTGTTTGGAACAACAAGCTTATTTGGGGTTGATATGGGATTTTGGGTTTCTCTCTCTTTTTGTGTTCTAATAGTCATAGCGATGAATGTTGTTTTTTGGAGTCGAAAGCCAACAAAGGGCGAATGATTTAAGCGGAAATAGTAGAAACGATAGAAAAGCGTGAACCAATGGGATCTAAATCCATTGGTTCACGCTTTTTATCGTTTATGTAAAGACAACGAGGGTTATTATTTTTTCTTGCGAGAATAAGGGGTATCTTCTAGTGGAAGACTTGTGCGGAATTTACCATCTTTTAAATAATAAGCCAGTTGTACCGCTGGTGGTGTTGGAATAGAAGCAATTTCACCGATTCCTTTTGCACCACAAGCTAAGTTAGAAGAATTCTTTTCTATTAATATAGAAGTAACTGGTGGTGTTTGGGAAGAACGGAACAATCCTAATGTACCAAATTTGGCTGTTGGTTTTCCATGATCGAGAGGAAAATCTTCCGTTAAAGAATAACCGAGGCTCATAACGACACCGCCATCGATCTGGCCTTCGATATTGATTGGGTTGATGGCATGACCGATATCGTGTGCAGCCACAACCCGAGCAATTTTGCCGTCTTCTGCTAATTCTACAAGATGAGTGGCATAGCTATAGGCAATATGGTTTTTTGGATGTTCTTTCTCAGAGTTCAATGGATCGGTGACTCCTGTATATTCTCCTAAAAATTCTTGACCTTCTAAATCGGATAATGTTTTACCAGCATTTAATTGTTCTTTTAATTTTAATGCGGCAAGACGAGAAGCTTCTCCTGTAAATAATGTCTGTCTAGAAGCGGTTGTGACACCCGCATCTGGAGAAGTAGAAGTATCTGGCGTTTGATAAGCGGTTAAAGAATGAGGAATGTCCGCAGTTTCACATACAATTTGTGTAAGAATCGTTCCAAGTCCTTGACCAATGCAAGCAGCACCGCTATAAATTTCTACCATACCATTTTGAATAACGAGACGACATCTTCCTGTATCGGGAACGCCAACGCCAAGTCCTGCGTTTTTTATAGAACAGGCAAGACCAGCTTTTGGATTCGCATTCACATAAGGTTTTATCGCTTCTAATGTTTCAACAAGAGCAGTGGATTCGTCGGCAAGCTGACCATTTGGCAAGTATTGTCCAGGACGAATGGCATTGCGATATCGAATTTCCCAAGGGGTGATACCAACCATTTCCGCTAATAAGTTTAAGTTACATTCTACAGCAAAACAGCTTTGTGTGACACCAAATCCACGGAAAGCGCCAGCAGGTGGATTATTTGTATAGTAAGCCTTTCCATCAATAACAATATCGCTATAGTGATAAGGGCCAGCAGCATGAGTACAAGCTCTTTGAAGTACAGGTCCTCCAAGAGAAGAGTAAGCACCAGTATCCGAAATGATTTCTGCTTTTAAAGCTGTTAAATAACCGTTTTCGTCACAAGCACTTGTACAAGTGATTTCCATTGCATGACGTTTTGGATGAATTAAAATACTTTCCTGTCTAGTTAAAGATACTTTAACAGGGGCATGAGAGGCGAGCGCTAAAATAGCTGCGTGATGTTGTACGCTCATATCTTCTTTTCCACCAAAGCCGCCACCTACCATCATAGCAGTTACGTGAACTTTGTCTATTGGAAGGCCAGTTGCCTCTGAACATTCTTTCTTTGTTTGCCAAACGCTTTGATCGCTAGAATAAATATGAACACCATCCCCTTCTGGCATAGCAATGGCAGTCTCTGGCTCTAAAAAAGCATGTTCTGTTGGTGGAACGCTATAGTGTTTTGTCACAACATATTTGGAATTTTTAATTTTTTCTTCTGCATTTCCACGGACTAAATGTTCATGAGCTAATAGATTGCCATCTTCATGAACAAGAGGTGCATTTTCTTTTGCCGCTTCTTCTGGAGAAAAAACGCCTTCTAATTCTTCATATTCAATAGAAATCAGTTCCTTTGCTTTTGCCAATGCTTCTTTTGTTTTTGCAGAAATTAAGACAAGGGCATCTCCAAGGAAATGGGTAATACCGCCAACGGGAATTAATACATCATAATCTTTTTTTAAATGTCCAATTTTCTTGTTTCCTTTTAAATCATCGGCTGTTAAAACAGAGACAACACCTTCTACCTTTTTTGCTTTGCTTGTATCAATAGAAAGAACTTTCGCCCTTGGGTAGGCAGAGCGAACGGCACTTCCGTAGAGCATATTTGGAAAGGTTAAGTCATCAACATAGGTAGCAGTTCCAAGTGCTTTATCAACGGCATCAATACGAGTGACATTTTCCCCCGTTACATTAAAGTTTTCTTCTTCTGGAACTGGAAGGTTTTCACGGAATAATTTTGCTGCAAGAAGAATAGCCTCTTCAATTTTTTGATAACCAGTACAACGACAGATATTATTTCGAATTGCGTTTTTAACATCTTCCTTTTTTGGATTGATTGTTCTATCAAGAAGGCCTTTAGCACTAATTACCATACCAGGAGTACAAAAACCACATTGGACAGCTCCAACATGTGCAAATGCATATCCGTAGACTTCTTTTTCTCGTTTGCTTAAACCTTCCACCGTGACAATCTGTTTTCCGTCAGATTTTGCAGTTGTTAAGACGCAGGCTTTTGTTGGTTTTCCATCGACAAGGATCATACAAGTGCCACAAGCTCCTTCTGAACAACCATTTTTTACAGATGTAAGCCCCATAGTTTCTCTGAGGAATGGGAGCATTTTTTCCTCTTTCTCTGTTTTTATTTCTACACCATTTACATAAAACGTATACATAGATACTATCCTCCTAAAATAAATAAAAAGTTTGATAAGAGTATAACAAAAGATAAGAAAAATGCTGTTGGATATACAACAATTTATAAGAAAAGATGAATCTTAACTATTTCTTTATGTATAAAATAGAAAAAGAAAAGGATGATTTTAAGGAATTTATAAGGAAAATGAATAGGTAGAAAAAATAATAGTAGTAATCTTTATTAATAAGCGTAATATAAAGAACTATAAAATAACTTATTTGTGAAAGGTAAGAAATGAAAAAAAATTCTTGACATTTTTATGGGGAGGTGTTATAATTCAGACAGTTAGTAAACGCTAACTTTCGGTTATAAAATCTTCGTTATTAATAGGAACGATTGCTTCCGTTCCTATTAATAATAGATAAATACTTTATAAATAATATAGAAAAGACATTATATTTTGTAAACTTTTTTAAAAGGGGACAAGACAAATAGAATAAGTGGAGAATTTTAAATGGAATCATTTGAAATTCAGAAAGGAAAAAAGATGAAAAAATATATTGAAATTGAAAAAGTAATTGGTAGAGAAATCATTGATTCTAGAGGAAATCCAACTGTGGAAGCAGAAGTGCATTTAACAGATGGTACAGTGGCTTTTGGTACAGCACCAAGTGGAGCTTCTACAGGAGAATTTGAAGCATTAGAACTTCGTGATGGAGAAAAAAATCGTTTTGGCGGTAAAGGTGTTTTAAAAGCAGTTACTAATATTAATGAAACAATTTCAAATGTTTTAAAAGGAATGGATGCTTCTGATATTTATGCCATTGATCAAGCCATGATCAAAGCGGATGGAACAAAAGATAAATCCAATTTAGGAGCCAATGCAATTTTAGCAGTTTCTATCGCTTGTGCAAGAGCTGCTTCTATGTCATTACAGATTCCTCTTTATCGTTTCTTAGGTGGAATTTCTGGAAATAAACTTCCAGTACCTATGATGAACATTTTAAATGGTGGAGCTCATGCAGGAAATACAGTGGATGTGCAAGAATTTATGATTATGCCAGCAGGAGCACCTACTTTTAGAGAAGGACTTCGTTGGTGTACAGAAGTATTCCATACATTACAGGCTTTATTAAAATCAAAAGGACTTGCTACATCTGTTGGAGATGAAGGTGGATTTGCACCAGATCTTCAAAGTGATGAAGAAGCAATTGAATACATATTAGAGGCGATTAGACAAGCTGGTTATGAACCAGGAAAAGATTTTGTTCTTGCGATGGATGCCGCTTCTAGCGAATGGAAAGGTGAGAAAAAAGGAGAATATATCCTTCCAAAATGCAAGAAAAAATTTACTTCTGCTGAATTAGTTGCTCATTGGAAAGACTTATGTGAGAAATATCCAATTTATTCTATCGAAGATGGTCTTGATGAAGAAGACTGGGAAGGATGGCAGTTACTCACAAAAGAACTAGGAGATAAGATCCAGTTAGTTGGCGATGATTTATTTGTTACAAATACAGAACGTTTAAGCAAAGGAATTGAAATGGGTTGTGGAAACTCTATTTTAATTAAATTAAATCAGATCGGTTCTGTATCAGAAACTTTAGAAGCAATTAAAATGGCGCATAAAGCTGGATATACAGCTGTTACTTCTCATCGTTCTGGTGAAACAGAAGATACAACAATTGCGGATTTAGCAGTTGCTTTAAATACTTGTCAGATTAAGACTGGAGCACCAAGTAGAAGTGAGCGTGTTGCAAAATACAATCAGCTTTTAAGAATTGAAGAAGAATTAGGCGCAAGTGCTTGCTATCCAGCATTTGATGCTTTTAATGTAAAACGTTAATCATTGATACTATGGACGGTAAGAAACCTATTGCGATGGTTTCTTACCAAGTCCATACAGGTAAAAAGAACAAAATAGTGAAAAAAAGAAACCTATATTGAGAGTTTCTTATTATTATAAATAATAGTTAGCCTTAACTAACTGAAAGAAAGAAAAGGAGAAAAAGATATGTCATTAATAGGAAAAAAAGTAAGTGATTTTAAAGTACAGGCTTATGTCAATGGAGAATTTAAAGAAATTACAAGTGAGATGATCAAAGGAAGATGGAGTTTATTCTTCTTTTATCCAGCGGATTTCACTTTTGTTTGCCCAACAGAATTAGAAGATTTAGCAAATAAATATGAAGAATTCCAAAAAATTGGCTGTGATGTTTATTCTGTTTCTTGTGATACTCATTTTGTGCATAAGGCATGGCATGATACATCCGATCGCATTAAAAAAATTCAATATCCAATGCTCGCGGATCCGACTGGAAAGTTAGCTCGTGATTTCGATGTGATGATCGAAGAAGAAGGAGTAGCAGAAAGAGGCGATTTCATTGTGAATCCAGAAGGAGAAATTGTTGCATATGAAGTAACAGCAGGGAATGTTGGTAGAAATGCAGATGAGATTTTCCGTCGTGTACAAGCTTCTCAGTTTGTAGCAGAACATGGAGATGAAGTTTGCCCAGCAAAATGGCAACCAGGAGCAGAAACATTAAAGCCAAGTCTTGATCTTGTTGGTTTGTTATAAAAGATAATAAAACGCGTGAAAATAACGACATTATGTTAAGAGAAAGAGGAGGTTGTAAAAAAAGCAACTTCCTCTTTTTCGTAGAAGATATCTCGGGTCATGAAAAGTCAAACGGAAACAATGGTTAATATGGCGAAAAGGTATCGTATACTTAGCAGTGTTTAGAAAAAGAAAGGAGAAAATGTATTGAGAGATTTTTATGATGCAGTGATTGTTGGCGGAGGCCCAGCAGGTTTATCGGGGGCGATTTATTTAGCGAGAGCCCAGTACCGTGTCTTAGTAATTGAAAAAGAAACCATTGGTGGACAGATTACCATTACTTCTGAAGTTGTAAACTATCCAGGAGTTCCAATGACCGATGGGAAGAAACTGACCGAAGGGATGAGAAAACAGGCGCAAAGTTTTGGGGCAGAGTTTTTACAAGGGGAAGTAAAGGAGATTAAATTCCATGAAAATGAAAAAGAGATCATAACGGATAAAGGAACGATTCGATGTTTTAGTGTTTTATTGGCAACGGGAGCAAGCCCTAGAAGAGCAGGCTTTATAGGGGAAGAAGAATTTCGTGGAAGAGGTGTTGCTTATTGTGCCACTTGTGATGGAGAGTTTTTCACTGGAAAAGATGTTTATGTTGTAGGTGGAGGATTTGCTGCTGCAGAAGAGGCAATTTTCTTAACGAGATATGCAAAGAAGGTAACAATTTTTGTGATAACAGAACAGTTTACTTGTGCAGGTTCCATCGTCGATCAAGTGATGAATCACCCAAAGATTGAAGTGAAGTTTCAAACAAAGGTGTTAGAAGTAGGAGGAGAACAAACACTACAATATATTGTAACAGAAGAGGGAGAACAAAAGGAAAGACATCGCTACGAAGGGGAACATGGAGAAAATATTGGAGTGTTCGTATTTGCTGGGTATGAGCCAGCGACGGCTTTATTTAAAGAAATGGTAGAGTTAAATGAACAAGGGTATTTAGTGACCGATAGAAGACAACAAACATCCAGAGAAGGGATATATGGTGCGGGAGATGTGTGCGTAAAAGAACTTCGACAAGTAGTAACGGCTGTTTCGGATGGAGCCATTGCGGCCACTGCAATGGAAAAGTATTTATTTTCGCTCTATGAGAATCTAGGGATTAAAAGAGAAGAAAAACCAAAGAGATCAACAATAGCAATACAAGAAGAAAAAGATCAACAAGAAGATCAAACGTCCTTTTTATCAGAAGCTATGAAACAAGAATTATATCCGATTTTTGAAAGATTTACAAAAAATGTAATGGTAAAAGTCTATTTAGATTCCTCTCAGTTATCAAAAGAAGTGAAAGGGTTTGTAGAAGAAATGCGCCATTTAAGTGATCGGATTTCTTTTGTAACAATAACAGATAATACAGAAGATGAAATCATTTATCCATCCCTATCCATTTGTGATGAAACGGGAAAGGAGTTTGGAGTACAGTTTCATGGAGTGCCTGGAGGACATGAATTTAATTCCTTTATTATTGCATTATATAATGCAGGCAGTGATGGACAGCCGATTTCACAAGAGATATTAAATAAAATCAAACAAATTCAAACAAAAATAAAAATGAAAATAGCAGTATCTCTATCTTGTACTATGTGCCCAGAAGTTGTAATGTCTGCACAAAGAATTGCTATTGAAAACGAAAATATTGAAGCAGAGATGTATGATTTATCCCATTATCCGGCATTAAAAGAACAATATAACATTATGAGTGTTCCTTGTGTGATTATTAATGAGAAAGAAGTGTTTTTTGGAAAGAAGGGTGTGGAGGCCTTACTTAATATTTTAGAAAAAATAGAAAATTGATAAAGAAAAGACTATGAAAGATAAAATTCATAGTCTTTTCTTTATCCTTGTTCTTTTTCATGTTAAAGAAAATACAATTTCCTTTAACATGAAAAAGAAAGTCTCATAGAGTGAAAAAAAGATTGATGAATTCATAAAAGTAAAGTATACTGAAATGGCAAATCATTTTATAAGAACGTGAAAAGTTTACATAGTGTTACCCTTTTATGGAAGAGTTACGTTCAGAGAATTTTGTATATTTGCTAGAAGTTGTCATTGTCATTGTAATCATAATTACAATTCATATCAATATAAAAGCTGAAAGAAAGGAAGAGTTCCAATGGCAAAAAACATAATCCCTGAAAGTTTTGAAGAATTAAGACAATATTGTCCTTACTTGAGTGATAAGTTTTTAGAAATATTTGATGACTACGCTTTAAATCGTTTTAAAAAACATAATACAAAATTACAATATCTTTATGCAATAGCAGCATTATGCAATTATTCTAAATGTGATTTTTTAGCTTTAACAGCCCAACATGTACAGGATTTCTTTCATAAATTTGAACAGAATGCGGATATTTCAACCGTTAAATATAATTTAAGAATCTATCGGGCTGTAGCTCGATTTGTGGATGCAAAAGCAAAGGAATATGATATTTCTCCGATCTATACGGCTTATTTTACAACACTTATTTTACCAGAAACTGAAGTGGAGCTAGATCCAAATGATCTTCCAACCTTTGAAGAAATTGATCAAGTGTTTCAATATGTAAAATCCAATAATGAAATGGCCTTGTTTATCGCCATGTCATTAGCACTTCGGTGTGGAATGACCATTCATGAGATCACATCTTTAAAAAGACCAATGTTTTTTCAAGATGCAAAAGGAAATTATGGGATTCGAATGAAAGTAAGCAATACGAGTGATCGCTTTGTGAAAGTGCCAGAAGATGTGGCAAATATTATTATGCATTATGTATCCGCGCGTTTTAGCGATGTACCGAATCTATTGCTGAATAAACAAAATCGTCCTGTTAGTATTCGAAGTCTGCAAAATTGGCTTCGTTCGGCCTGTCTTGCTTGTGATGTAGAGCCTTTTACGCTCAATCAGCTTCGTGTGATTAGTGTCAGCCATATGTTAAAGTCTGGAGCACCTGAAAAGAAAATCGCAGAATATATCAATGTAAAAGGAACGGCGTGGTTTTTCCGATATAATCGTGTTGTAAAAGAACTAGAGGATTCTGCAGTAGATTATACTCATATAAAGATTGTAGAATAATTTCCGATTGTTAAGAAATCATCTTTACTTGCATTTTTAAAGAAATATGATAGAATTATTATTTAGTTTCACTGAGAACTGAAACGAATTGTTATACTTAAATAATGGAATAAAATAGTAAATGATCGAAGATGAATTTATCGTTTAATATTACTTTTATTATGAAGAAAGGAGCTTTTAATGAGCAATAAAAATATTGAGGAAACAAGACATCAATTATCTTGTATAGAAGAACTCCATGAACGCCTTGAAAAAAAGGTGGCAGAAACGGGAAAAAGACCAACATTTAAAGTAGTTAACTTTGGATGCCAGATGAATGCGAAAGATGCGGAGAAGTTAGCTGGTATTTTAAGCAAAATCGGTTATGTGGAAGCCGAAACAGAAGAGGCAGATTTTGTCCTTTATAATACTTGTACGGTTCGTGAGAATGCAAACTTAAAAGTATATGGAAGACTTGGACATTTAAAGACATTAAAGAAAAAAAATCCAGATATGTTAATTGCCCTTTGTGGTTGTATGATGCAAGAAGCAGATGTGGTAACAAAAATCAAGGAAAGCTATCGTTTTGTAGATATTATTTTTGGTACTCACAACGTGTTTAAATTAGCGGAACTTTTAAAAGCAAGACTGGATTCAGGAGAAATGATCATCGATATTTGGAAAGATACAACAGAAATCGTAGAAGATCTTCCTGCTGAGAGAAAATTCTCTTTCAAATGTGGAGTTAATATTATGTATGGATGTAATAACTTCTGTACATATTGTATTGTTCCTTATGTTCGTGGTCGTGAAAGAAGCCGTGAAATTAGCGATATTGTAAGAGAAGTGGAAGAATTAGTGGCAGATGGTGTTGTGGAGATCATGCTTCTTGGTCAAAATGTTAACTCTTATGGAAAAACATTAGAGCCAAAAGTGAATTTTGCAGATCTTTTAAGAGAACTTGATAAAGTAGAAGGATTAGAGAGAATCCGCTTTATGACACCACATCCAAAAGATATTACAGATGATTTCATTGAAGTGCTTGCAACATCCAAAAAAGTATGCAATCATCTTCATTTACCATTACAATCTGGAAGTTCTAGATTGTTACAAAAGATGAATCGTCACTATACGAAAGAGCGTTATTTAGAGATTGTAAAACAAGTTCGTGAAAGAATTCCAGATATTGCAATTACAACAGATATTATTGTAGGTTTCCCAGGGGAGACAGAAGAAGATTTTGAAGAGACAATTGATGTTGTAAAACAGGCACAGTATGATGGAGCGTTTACATTTATTTACTCTAAGAGAACAGGAACACCAGCAGCGGCTATGGAGGATCAGATTCCAGAGGATATTGTGAAAGAGCGTTTTGATCGTCTCCTTAAAGTAGTACAAGAAGTTTCTGCATTATCCCATGGAAAATTACAAGGAACAACTCAAAAAGTTCTTGTAGAAGAAGTGAATCATCAAGATAATACAATGGTGACAGGACGCCTTACGAATAATACAACCGTTCATTTAAAAGGCTCTGAGTGCATGATAGGACAAATCTTTGATGTGAAATTAGTGGAATCTCGTGGTTTTTATTACATTGGAGAGCTGGCTTAATAGTCAGTTCTCTTTTGCGTAAAAGGCATAAGAAAGTAAAATAGCAAACAAAGAGAAGTGAAATAGAAGCGTCGATTGATAGGAAGAATGAAGAAAATAGAAATGAGGAACACGATGGCAAAATTGACTCCAATGATGGAACAATATTTTGAGATAAAGAAAAATTATCAGGATTGTATTTTATTTTATCGGCTTGGTGATTTTTATGAGATGTTTTTTGATGATGCGTTAATTGCTTCAAAAGAATTAGAAATTACTTTAACAGGAAAAGACTGTGGACAAGAGGAACGAGCGCCAATGTGTGGTGTTCCATAC
>OJJJ01000846.1_pt1 | contig 10604 bp, 10 predicted proteins | sample 1596311 | NCBI WGS metagenome assembly OJJJ01 (sample SAMEA4350140, study PRJEB24818) | metagenome | biome: human; feature: gut; material: faeces | place: Denmark | collected 2013-09 | reverse complement strand
TTAAAAGAGAAAGATACCGACGGCAGCGGAGGGCCCCTCGGGGGGGGCGGGAGCGGCCCCTTCGCGCCATTCGCGCGCCCACGTCCCCAGCGCGGATTGCGCGTCATCCAGCGACTCCTGGCTGAAGCCCGGAAGGGGCGAGATTTCGCCCCAGCCTTCGCACTCATCCTGCTGCAGATGAACGAAGAGTCCGTCACGGGTTTTTAACCGCCGTTCACGCAGCACCACGCCCGCGTCCATCGGTATCTGCCAGCGGTAAACCTGCGCGCGACGCATTACGGGTTCCGTTTGTATTTACTGAAGTCTGGCTGGCGTTTTTCGTTAAACGCGTTGCGTCCTTCCTGGCCTTCTTCGGTCATGTAGAACAGCATGGTGGCGTTACCCGCCAGCTCCTGCAGGCCCGCCTGACCGTCACAGTCGGCGTTCAGGGCGGCTTTCAGGCAGCGCAGCGCCATCGGGCTATTTTGCAGCATTTCGCGACACCAGCGCACGGTCTCTTTTTCGAGATCGGCAATCGGCACCACGGTGTTGACCAGGCCCATATCCAGCGCTTCCTGAGCATTGTACTGACGGCACAGGAACCAGATTTCGCGGGCTTTTTTCTGGCCGACAATACGCGCCATGTAGGACGCGCCCCAGCCGCCGTCAAAGGAGCCGACTTTCGGGCCGGTCTGACCAAAGATGGCGTTTTCAGCGGCAATGGTCAGGTCGCACATCATGTGCAGCACGTGGCCGCCACCGATGGAATAGCCCGCCACCATCGCGACAACCGGTTTTGGACAGGTGCGGATCTGGCGCTGGAAATCGAGCACGTTCAGGTGATGCGTACCCGCGTCATCCTGGTATCCGCCGTAGTCGCCACGCACTTTCTGATCGCCACCGGAGCAGAATGCTTTGTCACCTTCACCGGTCAGGACAATCACGCCGATGTTGTCGTCATAGCGCGCATCCGCCAGCGCCTGGATCATCTCTTTTACGGTCAGCGGACGGAACGCGTTACGCACCTGCGGGCGGTTGATGGTAATTTTGGCAATGCCGTCAGCCGATTTGTGGTAACGAATGTCCGTGTAGCCTTCGGAGCAGTCTTGCCATTCAACCGGCGCGTAAAGCATGTGTTCATCAGGATAGATCATAGAGTGTCCTTTGTTCGAAGACGCAGTATCTGAGCCAGACTAGCGACAACCGCATCAGGTTTTTCCCGATGGGCGTTGTGTCCGGCGTGAGGAATAACATGGCGTCCGGCATTCAGTTCAGCCGCAATAGCCGCGAACTTTTCGTCACGCTCGCCAAATAAATAATAGAAATCGCACGCCTTAAGCGCGGAACGTAAATCAGGCTGTACGCCGAGCGACGTCGCCTCAAGCATCTGCGCCAGATGCGCACCATTGTTCTGGCTGCGCAGGGTGATAAGGGCCTGGCGCTGCATGTCCGTAAGGGAAGCAAATACGGGCTGTTGATACCAGTCGGCAAAAACCGTTTCGAGTGCCTCAGTGCGAAAACGCGTCGCCCAACGGCTATCGGATGCAAACCGTGTCGCACGCGCATCGGCATCCTGGAGTCCAGGATGTCCGCCTTCCACGATCACCCCGCACAGCCCCTTTGGACGCTGGCAGGCATGGAACATCGCGATGCGGCCGCCGAGGGAGTAACCCACCAGCCAGTAGTTTAGTATGTTGTAACTAAGCAGGGTTCTTGCGAGCAAATCGCTCATTTCGTCGAAGCCTGATACGCCAGTATCAGCAGAATGACCATGACCAGGCAGATCGAGGTACAGCCGGGGATAATCATTCAGGGACTCCCCGACAACCTGCCATTCACGGCAATCACCAGAAAAGCCGTGCAGAAAAACCAGCCACGGGTAGCCTGATTTTCCGGTCTGCTGGACGCCCGAGAGGATCACAGCTGGCTCACCTGCGCCAGCAGGGTTTGTAGCTTCTGAGCACCCTCAGAATCATTCACCACCAGCTCAATAAGTGTGGCACCGGGCTGTCGCCACGCGGTACTCAGCGCCGCATCCATCTCTTCCCAGTTTTCCGGGCGATGATATTTAAGGCTGAACATCGCTGCCGCATGTTCAAATTGCACGTTTTGCGGCATCAGATAGAAGCGTTCGCGCTCACTCTGCGGCGTGGGCAACAGGGAGAAAATCTGCCCGCCATTGTTGTTGACCACAATCAGCACAAACGGCGCAGAAGCCTGACGCAACAGCGCCAGCGCGTTGAGGTCATACAGCGCGGAGAGATCGCCCACGATGGCGAGGGTGGATTTGGCGCTGGCACGCTGCACGCCTGCCGCCGTCGAAATCAAACCGTCGATGCCGCTTGCGCCACGGTTGCTGTAAACCGGATAGCCTGCAGGGAGCTGAGAGAAGGCATCAATCAGGCGCACCACCAGGCTGTTGCCGACAAACAGCTGCCCCTGCTCAGGCAGATACTGGCGAATTCGGTGCGCCAGCCCGGCTTCACCAAAACCTTCACACTGCGCTTTGGTGATGTCCCACGCCTGGCGCGAGAGTTCCGGGATCGCCACCGCCCAGGGTTTGCGTTTTTCAGCCGGATGCAGTTCCAGCCAGGCATCAATCTCGCTGACCAGACGACGACCGCGATGATGCGCCGGATCGAGCCGCCCTTCCAGCGGGTCAATCAGCCAGTATTCTTCTGGTTTACAGGTCGCCTGCCATTGCAGTAAGCGCTTTCCGGTGAGGCTTGAGCCAAGCTGGACAATAATCTGCGCCTGCGCCAGTTCCGTAACCGCTTGCGCATTACCGAGCCAGAGATCGACACACGGCAGCGGCTGGCCAGTCTGGGAAAGCACGTCGCCTATCAGCGGCCAGCCGAGAGTTTGCGCCCACTCCACCACCCGTTTGCCTTCGGCAGCGCTCATGCGCCCGGCAATGATGACGCCGCGTTTCTGACGCCAGAAGAACCAGTCGCGCTGTTTTGCGCTTTCCAGATGCGTGTGCTCACGCAGCCACGGCTTTTCATTCTCCCACCAGTCGCCAAGCTGCTGCTGCCAGGCCAGACCGGTTTCGTTCAGTTCGCCATACAGCGGCTCGGCAAACGGACAGTTGATATGCAACGCGCCACTGCGCAGCGAGCCTACTGCGTGATCCAGCGTAGAGACCAGCCAGCTTGCCGGAATATCCTGGGTTGGACGCGGTAACGAGACCGTCTGCGAAGGGTGAGACGCGAAAATACCCGGCTGGCGAATAGCCTGATTAGCACCGCAGTCGATTAGCTCCGGTGGACGGTCCGCCGTCAGCACAATGAGTTTTTCACCGGTTAACCCGGCTTCGATGATCGCCGGATAGAGGTTCGCCACCGCCGTGCCGGAGGTAACAATCACCGCCACGGGTTCTTTGCTGACTTTCGCCAGCCCTAATGCCAGATGGCCCAGACCACGCTCGTCAAAATGGGTGTGATGAATCAGTGCCCGGTTTTCAGCCGCCGCCAGCGTCAGCGGAGTTGAACGAGAACCGGGTGCAATACACACGTGCCTGACGCCATGGCGGGTCAGGGCTTCAAGGATCACCGTCGCCCAGCGCCGGTTAAAAGAACTTACTGACATGAGGTTGTCCGGTATCAATAATGCGACACAGTATAAATAATAGAAAAAGTTGGAATTTTGATATGAATCGGGATTGCGCGAATCAGTATTAATCCCTAAGGAGCAAAGAACGCAGCCCGGCGGCTTTGTTTTCTATCTCCTGCCACTCCTGTTCCGGGTCGGAACCGCTGACGATGCCCGCGCCCGCATAGAGGCGTAGCGCGGCATCATGAACACGCGCAGAACGCAGCGCCACGCAAAATTCGCTTTGTTCGGGCGAGAGATAACCGGCCGATCCGGCATACCACTCGCGATAGAAAGGCTCAACGCTTTCGATAAATTCGCGCGCGGGTTGGCGCGGTAATCCTGCCACGGCTGCCGTTGGCTGCAGGGCGTACAGGCAAAGCTCGTCGTCGGCCTGTTTTAGCTCGGTCCAGATACAACGACGTAAGTGCTGCACCTTACGCAAGCGAACGACCTGCGCTGGCAGCACCTCCAGCGCGTGCGTGTGGTGCTGTAAACGCTGACAGATATCTTCCACCACCAGCATGTTTTCACGCTGATTTTTATCGTCGTTCATCAGCCATTCGCCCAGACGCTGGGCGTGTTTATCGTCGGTATGGCTGGCGACTGTCCCTGCCAGCGCTTCAGTACGCAGCAGATTTCCACGCCGCCGCCACAGGCGTTCGGGCGTGGAACCGAGAAACGCATTGCTGGCATCGAACACCATGCAGAAATGGTAGCAATTTAAATTCAGGGCGCGGCTGGCAGCCATCAGCGCAACAGCGTCGACGGGCTGGCTGAACTGCAGATCCGTTGCGCGTGCAAGCACCACTTTTTCAAAATCACCGCGTGCGAGGGTCTCCGTGGCCTGGCGAATAAGATCAAGCCATTGTGGTTTTTGCGGATGATGCGTTTCATGCAGAATCTGCGCCGACAACGGGCTAATCGGCTTAGCATCATTAAGCTGCTCTAAAAATTGCAGCGCGTGACGGGCATCATCCTGCAGGGAGGTTTCGCTCCAGAGCTGCAGGCGCAACGTGGCCCCCCCGGCGATACGCCGCCAGAGCAGGCGTGGTAAAAACAGGCTACCGTGAGCCGGGTTAAAGGCGTTAAGGCCACAGATGCGAATATCATTGGCTGCATTATGCGTATGCAAAAACTGCGAGGCGGCGGCAAGCGAATCAAATTGCGCTACGGCACCAAGGGCGGCAAGCTCTTCATCACCGCTACGCTGCTGCCAGTAGAATTGCGGATAACAATATTGAGCACCCAGCCAGGCCAGGGGATCGAAGGCGTCGTTTAACGGGAAAGAGACGTCGAAATGACGCAAACCAGGTGTAGCGGGTAACGCTTGCGCAAGCTGGCTGCGCAGATGTTCCAGCGCGATGGAAATCGAATGCACGCGAACCTCTCCCTGTAAAAACCTCACATTATACGGGGTACTGACCATAAATTGCAGTACCCGCGTACAGGGAGTGGTTAACCGTTTATTACAGGATTAGCGGCGGGCCAAAAGCAGACCAAGAACCAGCCCCACGGCAGCACCGACGCCGATGCCCTGCCACGGTTTTTCATGCACGTAATCATCAGCACGATAAACCGCTTTTTTGGCGCGGTAGTAGTAATTATCGGAAGCCTGGCTGACGCGCGATTTCACGTCATGCAGTGCCTTTTCGGCACGTTCTTTCAGCTCAATATACTTTTGGTCGGCAGGGTCGCCCGATGAACGTAACACCTCTTCCAGCGTTTCGCTCAGTAAAGCCAGGTCGTCATCGATACGGGTATCCCAGGATTGAAATGACATAATTTTCTCCATGTTAGTACACCAGTCCGCTAACTATAGACAACGACGAGCCATTACGCCTGTTTCGCTTCCCTTGCCATACCGATATGGGGAATACCATCTTCGTCGTACACCTCTGTCACCGGCGTAAAACCAAAATGGGCATAGAATGATTGCAGATGTGCCTGCGCACCTAAATATAACGCTTTGTCCGGCCACTGTTTTTCACAGGATGCCAGCGTTTTCTCCATCAGTTGATAGCCCAGCTTTTCACCGCGCGCTTTACTGCTGACGATAACGCGGCCGATGACGACAGGCTCATTATCATCCGCGCTTTTCAGAATCCTCGCATACGCCACCAGCGCGTTGTCTTTCCAGCCAAGGATATGGCGGTTGTCGCCGACCAGGTCATCGCCATCGATGTCCTGGTACGGACAGGTTTGCTCAACCACAAACACTTCGCAGCGCAGTTTAAGCAGCGCATACAGCGAATTAACGGTTAACTCACTATGGTGTAAATCTTGCCACTGGATCATGTCAGTCTCCTTCCTGGGGTTCATCACGTTATACTAAACCCCTCCCCATTCGGCAAAGGGCTGATTACGTTATGGAACTGATTTTTCTGGGTACGTCCGCCGGTGTGCCAACCCGCTCACGAAACGTGACGGCCATACTGCTCGATCTGCAGCACCCTACCCGAGGCGGGTTGTGGCTGTTCGACTGCGGCGAAGGCACTCAGCACCAGTTGTTACACACCGCTTATCATCCGGGTAAAGTGGATAAAATTTTTATCACCCATCTGCATGGCGACCATCTGTTTGGCCTGCCCGGTCTGTTGTGCAGCCGTTCGATGGCCGGGAATGCCAACCCGCTGACGATTTACGGGCCAGCCGGCATTGCCGAATTTGTGGAAACGACGCTGAGACTGAGCGGCTCGTGGACAGATTACCCGCTGGACGTGATCGAGATTGCAGAAGGTCTGGTCTTCAATGATGGGGACTATAACGTCACCGCTCAGCCGCTAAACCATCCGGTGGAGTGTTACGGCTATCGCATTGAAGAGCATGACAAACCCGGCGCGCTGAATGCCGCTGCGCTGATCGCAGACGGCGTGAAGCCGGGTCCACTGTTCCAGCGTCTGAAACAGGGCGACACGATTACGCTGGAAGACGGACGCGTGGTCAACGGAGAGGATTATCTCGCCCCACCTCAGCCAGGCAAGAAACTGGCGATTTTTGGCGATACCGCCCCGTGCCCTTCCGCCCTGCAGCTGGCTCATGGCGTGGATGTGATGGTTCACGAAGCCACGCTGGAAGCGGCGATGGAAGAGAAGGCCAACAGCCGGGGTCACAGCTCCACGCATCAGGCGGCACAGCTTGCCCGTCAGGCGGGCGTCGGGAAATTGATCGTCACCCACGTCAGCTCGCGTTACGACGCCCAGGGCAGTGAACGCCTGCTGGCAGAGTGTCGTGAGGTCTTCTCAAACTGTGAGCTGGCCGAAGATTTCACTCAGGTCAGCGTTTAGTCCTTCATTTTTCCCTCAGAGTGCCGATAACGATTAAAAGGTCAGCATTTCTCTTGAGGGTAGAATGGATAATTTCCAGAAAGATATTGATGACAGGGCGAATCTCACCCTGTCGAACCGTTTTGAACTGTTGCTGTTCCGTCTTGGCACCTCTTTGAACGAAAATAAATCCGAGCTGTTTGGCATTAACGTCTTTAAGCTGCGTGAAATCGTGCCGATGCCGGAGTTCACCAAACCGGCGGGGATGAAGTCCCCGTTGATGGGGATGGTGAACATTCGCGATCAGGTGATCCCGGTGATTGACCTGGCCGCCGTCGCGGGCTGCAAGCCAACAACCGGGCTGAACATTCTGCTGATCACCGAATATGCCCGCGGCGTGCGGGCGTTTGCTGTGGAATCGGTTGAGAACATCATGCGTCTCGACTGGAAGCAGGTTCACGCCGCTGAAACCGCCGTCAGCGGGCGCTATATTACCAGTATCGCCTGCCTGGACGAGAAGACCGATACCAACGATCTGGCGATGGTGCTTGACGTTGAGCAGATCCTGTATGACATCACTCCTGCAAACCACGATCTGCACGCCACCAACCTGCAGACCACCAAATTCAACATCAAACCGGGCTCTGTCGCGATTGTCGCGGAAGATTCGAAAGTAGCGCGCTCGATGCTGGAGAAAGGACTGCAGGCGATGGAGATCCCTGCACAGTTGTATATCACTGGTAAAGACGCGTGGGAGAAAATTGGCGTGCTGGCGGCACAGGCGCAGGCTGAGGGCGTGCCGATCACCGATAAGATTGCGCTGGTGCTGACCGACCTCGAAATGCCAGAGATGGACGGCTTTACGCTGACGCGCAAAATCAAAACCGATCCGTTCCTGAAAGATATTCCGGTGGTGATCCACTCTTCCCTGTCTGGCAACGCTAACGAAGATCATATTCGTAAAGTGAAGGCGGACGGGTATGTGGCGAAGTTTGAGCTGAACGAGCTGTCGTCGGTGATTGAGGAAGTGCTGGACCGGTCGATGAAGAAGATTGAGGGGCCGCTGATCAGTCGCAAGCAGCTGGCTTAGTCGGGTGGCGCTTCGCTTACCCGACCTACAAAACCCGTAGGCCCTGCAAGCGTAGCGCCGCTGGGCAATAAAAAACCCGCCGAGGCGGGTTTTTTGTTTTTACATCAGCGGCATCGCGTGCTGCACGATGTCGATCAGCGGCTGCGGATAGATACCGAAGATCAGCACCAGCAGCGCGGAAATCAGCACCACAATACCCCCGGCGCTATACTGCCAGTTGGTCGGCGCATCGCGGTTAAGCTGCTGAGGTGCGCTCAGATACAGACTCACCGCCACACGCAGGTAGTAGTACAGGCCAATCGCAGAGCCGATAACCACACCCGCCGTCAGCCACCACAGGTGTGCCTGCACACCCACAGCCAGCACGTAGAACTTACCGATAAAGCCCAGCGTCATCGGGATACCTGCCAGAGAGAGCATCATCACGGTCATTACGGCGGACAGAATCGGACGGTGCCAGAACAGACCACGGTAAGAGAACAGAGAATCGGCATCCGGCCCACGGTACGGGCTGGACATCAGGCTCACCACGCCGAACGCGCCGAGGCTGCTGAACAGATAACCGGCCAGATACACGCCCACGGTCTCCATCGACATCTCACCGCTCTGCAGCGCAATCAGCGCCACCAGCAGGTAGCCCAGATGGGAGATAGATGAATAACCCAGCAGACGCTTGATGTTGGTCTGGCTCAGCGCCATCAGGTTACCGAAGATGATGGAAACGAACGCGATAATGCCCAGCACGACGCGAACCGCTTCGCTGTCACCTACCGGCGCGTACAGGAACAGACGCATCACCACACCGAAGATAGCGATTTTACTCGCCGTCGCCAGGAAGGTAGACACCGGAGCTGGCGCACCCTGGTATACGTCTGGCGTCCACAGGTGGAACGGCACCAGAGAGAGTTTGAAGCCGAGGCCAACAATCATCATGCCCAGACCTGCCAGCAGCAGCGGCTCATGCAGCATGCCATCGCCCAGGCTCTTGCCGAGCGCCACGAAGGAGAGGTTACCAGACTGTGCATACAGCAGCGCGATACCGAACAGCAGGAACGACGACGCGGCAGCAGACAGGATCGTGTACTTGATACTCGCTTCCAGAGAGCGTTTCTGGCGGAAGGCATAACCAATCAGGCCGAACAGCGGCAGAGAGATCAGCTCAATACCGAGGAACAGCGCGGCCAGATGGTTCGCATTCGCCAGCAGAATGCCGCCCAGTGCGGCAATCAGTACCAGCAGGTAAAACTCTTCTTTATTGTCGTTATAGCCTTCAAGCCACGGATACGCAAAGGTACAGGTTGCCAGGCTCGCCAGCAGCACCAGTCCGGTGTACAGCATGGCATAACCGTCAACGCGCATCAGCGGCGTGACGTCCATTGCACCCGCTTGGCCAACAAACCAGAGAGAGACTAACGCAGCGTTCAGACCCAGAACGGACAGGGTCGCATTCAGGAAGTGATTGCGTCGCCACGCAATGGAGAGCATCACAACCACCACCGTCAATCCGACGATCAGCAGCGGTAGCAGCGCGATCAGTTGTTGTGGAGTTATTGTCATGGCGAATTACGGCCTTGTAGTAGAAGCAGAATTAACAAACCACTGCTGGATGTTACCCATCGCGCTGTGCGAGGTATCCAGAATCGGCTGTGGGAAGAAGCCCAGCAGCACCAGCAGTACGACCAGCAGCAGGATGATGAACAGCTCACGCAGCGACATCCCCGGCAGTTCTTGTGCAGCAATTTCGCTCTTCGCTTTACCGAAGTAGGCGCGGTGCAGCATCGCCAGCGAGTATACGGAAGCGAACACCAGACCAAAGGTGGAGATGACGGTGATCGTCGGCACCACTTTGAAACTGCCGAACAGAATCATAAATTCGCCGACGAAGTTACCGGTGCCCGGCATACCCAGAGTGGCCACAGCGAAGAACATGGAGAGCGCAGGCAGCCACTTAATTTTGCTCCACAGACCGCCCATCATACGCATGTCGCGGGTGTGCAGACGTTCGTACAGCTGACCACACAGGATGAAGAGACCGGCTGCAGACAGACCATGCGCAATCATCTGGATCACCGCGCCCTGGTACGCGAGCTGGCTGCCGGTGTAGATAGCAATCAGCACGAAGCCCATGTGGGAAACGGAAGTGTAAGCAATCAAACGCTTGATGTCGTACTGCGTGAAGGCCATCCACGCACCGTAGAAGATACCGATTACACCGAGCCACATGGCAATCGGCGCGAACTCAGCAGAGGCGTTCGGGAACAGCGGCAGTGCGAAACGCAGCAGACCGTAGGCCGCGGTTTTCAGCAAGATGCCTGCCAGGTCAACGGAACCCGCCGTTGGTGCCTGGGAGTGCGCATCTGGCAGCCAGCCGTGCAGTGGAACCACCGGCATTTTCACCGCGAAGGCGATGAAGAAGCCCAGCATCAGCAGGTATTCAACACCGTGAGACATCGGGGTCTTGAGCAGATCTTCATAATTGAAGGTCCAGACGCCGGTCGCATTGTGGTGAACAAACACCAGCGCCAGGATCGCAATCAGCATCACCAGACCACTCGCCTGGGTATAGATGAAGAACTTGGTTGCCGCCGTGATACGCGTTTTACCGTCGGAAGCCTTATGGCCCCACAGCGCGATCAGGAAGTACATCGGCACCAGCATCATTTCCCAGAAGAAGAAGA
>OJJJ01000844.1_pt1 | contig 10630 bp, 6 predicted proteins | sample 1596311 | NCBI WGS metagenome assembly OJJJ01 (sample SAMEA4350140, study PRJEB24818) | metagenome | biome: human; feature: gut; material: faeces | place: Denmark | collected 2013-09 | reverse complement strand
CTCAACATATCGAAAACCTCTGCTGTGGCTTGAGTTTTGAAAACTATGATGACGTTCATGAGCGTGCTGTAAAAGACTTACACGATGCGTTGATGAAAGCATCTCAAAATGGTAAATACCCAATCGTGATTGACCATAGTGCATGCTTTAATCATGCTTTCAAACATATGCCAGACTTAGAAATCAACGATATTTCTGAATTCTTGTGCAAATACGTTGTGCCTCATCTCGACATTGAAAAATGTGATGAACGGGTTATCGTACATAAACAATGTAAAATTAAATCCTTGAATAAATCTCAATATATTGAAGATTTGGCTCGTCTATGTACAGATCATGTATTCAACATTAAATCCTTTGCATGTGATGGCTTTGCTGGTCAAAAAGGGTTCTTCACACCAGAACTTAACAAATGTGCTACCAAAGACCTTGCAGCCGAAATCGCTGAATACGGTGCAACACTAGGCGTAAGCTCTAGCTCTACCTGTGAAATCGGCCTTGGCGAAAACGGGGGCATCCCATTCATTGGTGTTGCATTCCTATTGGACCGTTGCTCTAAGGCTAAGAAATAAGTCTTGTATATCTATTGCTATTTACGTTAACGTTGCTAGTAGTTTACACTAAGGGTACTAGTAGGTTGGGTTAAAGTAACTGGTAGTTTATATTAATGTTGCTTTAATGTTGCTTTAATATTGCTCGTAAATTATGTTAAAACTACTAATAGTTTTTAGGAGTTTTATGAGATTTATTGCTAATTCTTTATTTTTCTAAGAAATGTGGTATACTAAACGTAGGTAGTAGAGTGTATGAAATTACCTGCAATATAACCAAAAAAAGGACGAGTGGCAGCTCGTCCTTTTTCTTGCTTATTTTTTGTTTTTATTGTTAAGCCAGTAGCTGTAGGTAGTTACAACTAAGGCAACAATAATAGGGGCAAGCAAGGTGCCCCAGAGTGCATAAAACAGCTCCTGCAATATACCACCTCCTTTCGGGAGGTATTTTATATTATATCATCATGCTATGGAGTCTTGTATATAATTAATGATTGGAGAATTTCTAATGAAGAAGGTTGTGCTTTTCTTTCTTTTAATAACAGCCCTTACGGGATGTGGATTGAATCAAAATATGAATAGTAATAAAACAGAATCAAATGCAACTAGTTCTGCTACTGCAACTGGTTTTTCTACATCTGCTGCGGGAAACAGCCAAGCGACTACCAAGCAAGATGACCATCTAATTACAGGAAAGCAAGCCTTATCCGCTGGTGAGTATGCGAAAGCCATAGAGGAAGCTACAGCGTCCATTAAAAATAATGCTAATAATGCAGAAGCCTATTCTGTACGTGGCTTTGCAACAGCATTAAACGGTGATGCGGCTAAAGGGTTGACAGATACTAAAAAGGCTTATGATTTAGACCCTAACAATGTGGCTAATTACTATAACATGGCCATGGTCTATAAGTTGCAAGGTCAGTTAAACGATTCTAAACAATGGTTTGAAAAGGTATTAGAAAAGGACCCTAGTAACACCTGGTCTGTGTATGGTATTGCTACCATTTATGCAGACCAAGGGGATGATACTAAGGCCCTTGATTGGCTAGAAAAGGCTATAAAAATTGATCCTTCTGTAAAAGCTGTTGCAGCCGAACAAGACCATTTTGAACGCTTTCACAATAACGGACGATTTAAAATATTGGTAGGATTATAGTTTTAATTCTATTAAGTAATTAATAATATTATTAGAGTAGAAATGATGTTCCCTGATTCTATTAGTCACTTGACAAAATTGATACATGACCTTTATATATTAATCCTATTCATAAAAATCATATTAGTATATAATTAATATATATAAATTAGGTTGAGTATTGATGAAAGGAGAGGATTCATCATGAAACCATTTGGTAAAAGGGTAGCAATGGCTGTGTTGTGTGCGGCGACATTGACATCCCCATTTTTTTTGAGCGGTTGTAGTATGTCAGAGCTATGGCAGGGAACTGAACAGAGCCGCAAGGAAATTGCGCAGCGGTCTGAGCAGGATCAGGTGCAGTTATTTAATCAATATGTGAAAGCTGTAAGCCGATACAATCGTATGGCTGTAATGTTTGATTATGCGAATACGCCAACTCTTAATGAGTTAAAAGCTGGGCAGCATTTAACTGTATTTAATGCACCGAACTTTAAGCAACTACAAAAAGAATTAGAAGAGGCTAAGCAAGTCGGTATTCCGTATGATGAAATGAAGGAGCCTTTAGATAAGTTGCTTTCAAAATTGAACGAAATTACACCGGTGGCCGAAGAGCTCGATGCATACTATAAATCTAAAGGGTATACCACAGATAACTATGCTAAGGAGCAACAGTTAGGCCCTAAATATGTTCAATTGTATGAACAATTTGTTCCTATTTATGCTGATTTTAATAATGTTATGCATAAAATCAATACGGACCGCTTGCAACAACGGTTACAACAATTGCGTGATGCAGGCAAGAAAAATGCAGCTGCAGCACAAGAGGTTCATTTGCGACTTACTGCGGTCCTAGAAAAGATCGATAGTGAAAAACAACTAGACGTAAATGCTATCAATCAAGAGTTGCAAGCTATTGGTGATGTATCAAATGGTATTACTAGTCCTAAGTATGATTCTGTTAAGACTTCTGTAAACTCTACAATTGGGGCAATCCGTACCTATATGGGTTCAAAACAAGATAATGACTATAATCGTATGATTGAGGCCTATAACCATTACATTTCTAATCTGAATACGACCAATATGAATGAGTTAGATTAAAATAAGTTAGATTAATACGTTTATATAAAAGAAAGCTGTATCAAATGAGAATGTCATTTGATACAGCTTTTTAGTTGATTAGTAGATGTATTACTTTTTAAGACTAATGCGCGTTGTAATTTGGCTTGATAAGGAGAATAATACTAAGGCTATCCAGATACAACTGAAGGCAATCATCTGCGGTGTGCCAAAGCTTTCACCAAAGTAAAAGATGGCTAGCAACAAGGCAATGGTAGGGGATACATATTGCAAGAAACCTAGTAGGTTGAGCGGCAATAGCTGCGCACCATAGGAGAATAGAACCAATGGGACAGATGTAGTTAGACCGCAGGCTATGAGCAATATGGTCGTATACCAGTCTGTGCCGAAATAGGACCACACGGTATTATCGACCATGGTCGTATATAGTAAGGCTAGCGGTGTTAATAACCAAGCCTCAAAGGCGATGCTCGTAAAGGGAGAGATGAGCAGTTTCTTTTTTACGGCTCCATAGAGACCGAAGGAAACGGCGAGGATCATCGACACTAATGGCAAGGATCCTACCTGATAGGTGAGTAAGGCGATGCCGATGGTAGCGATAAGGACACTCAGCTTTTTGGGTATCGATAGAACCTCTTTAAATAGGATGACACCTAATACTACATTGAAGAGTGGGTTGATATAATAGCCAAGGCTCGTGTTCATAACTTGATTATTGGCGATGGCCCAAATGTAGGTGAACCAGTTTACGCTGATGATGACTGCCGCAACTAAAAGTAGGAATAGTTGTGAACGTTGTTCTTTTAGTAATTGAAAGTCCTTTTTGAATTGTTTAAAATGTAGGCCAAATACAACAATCGCCATGCAAATACCTGACCAGATAATGCGTTGTGCCAGTATATTATACGGTGAAACATGGTTTAATAATGCCCAATATAGAGGGAGTAAGCCCCAAATTATATAACAACTAAGGGCTGTGATTAACCCTTTTTTACTTGTATGGTCCATAATGCCTCCTCGTGATAGTACTTATTATATCATTAATCCTTAAATTCTTAACTCATGCATTTTAGTTATTGCATATGATTTTCAGTTATAACTTTAGTTTTGGTACTTATGATTAAATGTTATGTTCATTGACTTTGTGCATATTGTTACACTATATTGGACTTAGAACAACGAATATAGAGAATAGGTGTCGTAAGACTTAATAGAGAAATCGGTATAAGCCGATGCGGTCCCGCCACTGTAAGGATGAGCCTGCTTTCATATATGTCACTGGAGTAATCTGGGAAGGCGAAAGCGAGGTGATGATCCCGAGCCAGGAGAACTGCCTATTTGATAATCACCGTTATGTACCTACGAGCGATAGGAAGGGGATTGGGGTATGCTGGCTACAGTATTTTTTAGTGTACCTTTCAATAAGAAACCTTACGTGTCACTTTAGGTGGCACGTTTTTTATTGCCCTTAGAGTGGATGTTGAGTATATGCGTCAAGTTTTATAGACATTAAACCGATGGACACATTTTGAGGTTGATGTGGTCCAATAAGATAAAGCTCGAGTGATTCATATATCTAACAATTCGCAGGTACGGTGCGCTGTTTCTCGGTATGGTTTCGAGTTGAAAAGGAGGCACATATATGTCTGACAAAAAGACTTCAAAGGATGCTGAACGTGATTTATTAGCACCTGTATCCTTTGATGAGTTTAAGAAACCTACGTATGAACAATGGCAGGCCGAGGTTGAAAAAGCGTTAAAAGGTGGCGACTTCCATAAGAAGATGTTCACTAAAACCTATGAGGGAATTACGTTACAACCAATTTACACGCCTGCATTGCATGGAGAAAAAATTCCAAAGGGTGTATATCCTGGAGCAGGTGAGTTCCTACGTGGCACAAAGGCAAGTGGTTATATTAAAGACTCTTGGGGCGTATCCCAATATGTAGACGAATCCTTTCCTAAGGATGCTAACCATGCAAGTTTATACGAAATTGTAAAAGGTGGCACCATTCACAATATTCGCCTTGATGAAGCAACACGCCATGATCAAGATGTGCAAGTAGGCGCGGCTGTTGGTATCGGCGGTACATCTCTGTCTACTATGGATGATTGTAGCCAATTGATTGAACGTTTTAATTTAAAGGAAAATCCTTTATACATTGAAACAGGTGCTTCTGCAGCTATCTTGCTCGGTATGCTAGCCGCTACGGTGAAAGGCTCTAAAAAACAGACCTCTGACTTGAAAGGTCTCGTTGGTGCAGACCCTATTGGTGTTTGGGCTAAAGATGGTACATTGCATATGTCTTTAGATACAGCCTTTGATGAAATGGCACATACTGTTGTATGGGCTAAAGAACAAGCTCCAGAGCTTAAAACTGTACTCGTATCTGGCGATGTATACGCTAATGGTGGCGCTAATGATGTACAAGAGGTTGCGTATGCATTGGCAACAGCAGTTTGCTATGTGCGTCAATTAGCACAACGGAACATCGATATTCATACTATTGCTAAAAGCATGATGTTTACATTCTCCTTGGGGGCAAACTTCTTCATGGAAATTGCTAAACTACGTGCATTGCGCGTGCTTTGGGCGCGCATTATGGAGGCCTTTGGTGCAGAAGAAGCTGACCGTGCTGTTCATGTACACGGCAGAACATCGGCTTTCACAAAGACCGTATACGACCCATATGTAAACTTGTTGCGCAATACAACACAAGCATTCTCTGGCGTTGTAGGCGGTTTGAATAGCCTTGAAGTGTCCCCATTCGACCAACCAATTCGCAAAGCTGACGATTTCTCTCGCCGTATTGCCCGTAATATTCAAGTGATGTTACAAACTGAGTTCGAGTTACGTCAACCAGTGGACCCTGTAGGTGGTTCTTGGTATGTGGAAACATTGGCAGCTGAATTATGCGAAAAAATTTGGGCCGAGTTCCAAACTATTGAGTCTAAAGGTGGTATCATAGCAGCCTTGAAAGAAGGCTATCCACAAGCTCAAGTTAAAGCAGTTCTTGATGAACGCTTCAAAAACCTTGCATTCCGCAAAGATGTGGCTGTAGGTAACAACATGTATGCGAATATGACTGAAGAATTGCTTGATCCAAAACCAGAAAATCAAGAAACATTGCGTCAAAAACGGGTTGCTCAAATCGAAGAGTACTTGGCGAGTGCGGAGCCAGATGCTGTTGTGAAAGCACAGGCTACCCTAGAAGCAGGTACGACAGAGCCAGGCGCTTTGATTGGCCTTATTGAACTCGGTGCATTACAAAAATTAACAATACGTCAAATCCGCAAGGCTTTAGATGCTGGCGATATTGCATCCGAAACGATTGAATCCATTGCAGCCCATCGCTGGACTGAACAGTTTGAAGCACTTCGCATGCGCACTGAGAATTATAAACAACGTACGAAAGATAATGTGAAGGTATTCTTGGCCAATATGGGGCCAATCCCTCAACATAAACCTCGTGCGGACTTCTCCACAGGCTTCTTCGAAGTAGGGGCTTTTGAAGTTATCAAAAATGATGGTCATGAAACAACGGCTGATGCGGCGAAAGCTGCTCGTGAAAGTGGTGCTGATGTTGTTGTTATCTGTTCTACAGATGATACCTATCCAGAATTGGTACCACCACTCGCTAAGGAATTGAAAGAAACTATGCCACATGTAACGGTTATTTTAGCAGGGGCACCTCCTAAGGACTTAGAACCTGTATACCGTGAAGCTGGCGTGGACGACTTCATTTCTGTTCGTGCAAATTGTTACGAAATCTTGAATACGTTACAAGATAAGAAAGGGATGTGAGCTCATGTTTAAAAATCCAGACTTCTCCTCTCTTGGCTTGGGATCTCAGACAGCAACATCTCGCGATGCATGGCTTGCTGAACTTCAAAAAGAAACAGGAAAAAGCTTTGAAGATTTATATAATACAACAATGGAGCAAATCCAACTAAAGCCTCTCTATACAGAGATGGATTATGAAGGAATGACACACCTTGACTATATGGCTGGTGTACCTCCATTCTTGCGTGGACCTTATTCCACAATGTATGTTACTCGTCCTTGGACAGTACGTCAGTACGCTGGTTTCTCCACAGCGGAAGAATCCAATGCGTTCTATCGTCGTAACTTGGCAGCGGGCCAAAAAGGTTTGTCTATCGCCTTTGACCTTGCTACTCACCGTGGTTATGATTCCGATCATCCTCGTGTAGTAGGTGACGTTGGTAAAGCGGGTGTTGCGGTAGACTCCATCCTCGACATGGAAATTCTATTCTCTGGTATCCCTCTTGATCAAATGTCCGTATCCATGACAATGAACGGCGCCGTATTGCCAGTAATGGCGTTCTACATCTTGGCTGGTGAAGAACAAGGCGTAGATAAAAAGGTTATGGCTGGTACAATTCAAAATGATATTTTGAAAGAGTTCATGGTACGTAATACCTATATTTACCCTCCAGCTACATCTATGCGTATTATCGGTGATATCTTTGCGTATACATCCCAGTACATGCCTAAGTTCAACAGTATTTCCATTTCTGGCTACCATATGCAAGAAGCGGGCGCTACTGCAGATATCGAATTAGGTTACACATTGGCCGATGGTCTCGAATATATCCGTACCGGTGTTAATGCAGGCCTTCATGTTGACCAGTTCGCACCACGGTTGTCCTTCTTCTGGGCAATTGGTAAAAACTACTTCATGGAAGTGGCAAAAATGCGTGCGGCTCGTATGTTGTGGGCTAAGATTATCAATAGCTTCGGCTCTGAAAATCCTAAATCCATGGCACTTCGTACACATAGCCAAACATCTGGTTGGTCTTTAACAGAACAAGATCCGTTCAACAACGTGGCTCGTACATGTATGGAAGCGATGGGTGCCGCGTTAGGTCATACGCAATCTCTACATACAAATGCGCTTGACGAAGCCATTGCGTTGCCTACGGACTTCTCTGCACGTATTGCGCGTAACACTCAGCTTTACATCCAAGATGAAACTAAGGTATGTAAGGTTATCGACCCATGGGGCGGTTCCTACTATGTAGAAGCGTTGACTGATGAATTGATTCGTCGCGCTTGGGGTCATATCCAAGAAATCGAATCCCTTGGCGGTATGGCGAAAGCTATCGACACAGGGCTTCCTAAGATGCGTATCGAAGAAGCTGCCGCACGTCGCCAAGCTCGTATCGACTCTGGTCGTGAAGCAATCATCGGTATCAATAAATATCGTCTAGATAAAGAAGATCCATTGGATATCCTCGACGTAGATAACACAGCTGTACGGGAAGCGCAAATTCGTCGTCTCGAACAATTGCGTGCTAACCGGGATGAAGAAAAGGTTCAATCATGTCTTGAAGCGATCACAAAGGCTACAGAATCGGGTGAAGGTAACTTGCTTGCCCTTGCACTTGAAGCGGCTCGTGCTCGTGCATCCTTGGGTGAGATTTCCTTTGCTGTTGAAAAGGTATGCGGTCGTCATAAAGCGGTTATTCGCTCTATTTCCGGTGTATACTCCAGCGAATTTGAAGATGACGATGTAATCAAAGAAGTACGCCAAATGGCAGATAACTTTGAAGAACTCGAAGGTCGTCGCCCTCGTATCATGATTGCGAAGATGGGCCAAGACGGTCATGACCGTGGTGCCAAAGTTATCGCTACATCCTTCGCGGATATGGGCTTTGACGTGGATATCGGACCTTTGTTCCAAACTCCAGAAGAAACAGCACAAGATGCGGTGGATAATGACGTTCATATTGTCGGATTTAGTTCTCTTGCGGCGGGGCATAAGACATTATTGCCTCAACTTGTAGAGGAACTCAACAAGCGGGGCCGTGGAGATATTTTAGTTGCCATCGGCGGCGTAATCCCTGCTCAGGACTATGAATTCCTACGCGAACATGGCGCAGTGGCTATCTTTGGCCCTGGTACAGTTTTGCCAGTAGCGGCGAAAAAATTACTAGAAACATTGACTAGTCACGTTCAAGACGAGTCTCATGACTGATAACAAACGGCCTACTCCGGATGAATTGCGCAATACACAGGACGCAACTTTCACCACTGGTGAAGGCAAAGCCCCTGAATTAGGTGTAAAAAACGCAAGCACCGAGGGTAGTACCTATCGTCCCGACTGGGTGCCAGAAGAAGCGAAGAAAGATGATACTTACGCGTGTCACGTAATGAAAGGCGTCAAGGAAATGCATGACGGCCTCTTATCTAGTTCAGCTCATCTGGCTCCAGCGGTACGTCCCGTACAGCGGCGAAAGAAATTGACTGTCGCTGATTATGTACGCGGTATCGAGCAGGGGGACCGCGTTATACTTTCACGGGCTATCACATTAGTAGAAAGTAATAATAAGGACCATTTCAAACTAGCTCAACAGGTGTTGCAAGCCGTATTGCCTCGCACGGGCAAGGCATTGCGCATCGGTATTACTGGTGTGCCTGGGGCTGGTAAAAGTACGTTTATTGAAGCCTTCGGTAACATGCTCATTGAAGCGGGTTACAAGGTTGCCGTACTGGCTGTAGACCCTACGAGCCAAGTCACAAAAGGCAGTATCTTGGGTGATAAAACGCGGATGGAAACGTTGACGAAACACCCAGAGGCTTATATTCGTCCATCGCCAGCTGGTGGTACACTAGGCGGTGTGGCTCGTAAAAGTAGAGAAACTATGCTACTTTGTGAGGCTGCTGGGTACGATATTATTCTCGTTGAAACCGTTGGGGTTGGGCAAAGCGAAGTTACCGTGCGTTCCATGGTAGACTTCTTTATGCTCATCGTTTTAACGGGGGCAGGCGATGAATTGCAAGGCATCAAAAAAGGCGTTATGGAACTTGCTGATGCTATTGTGGTCAACAAGGCTGATGGAGATAATCTCAAACGAGCACTCATTGCTCGTAGTGATTACGATCGGATGTTACATTATATCCGTCCAGCTACGGAAAAATGGAAGACTCAAGCCTATACATGTTCAGCTGTTACAAAGGATGGCCTCGATGAATTGTGGGATGTTATCCAAGAGTTTACTGAACAAGGCAAAGAAAATGGGGTCTTCTTAAAACGTCGTCAAGAACAATCCCTCCGTTGGGTACGCGATATGATTGACGAACACTTGCACAACCTATTCTTTAACAATGTAGTCATTCAAGGTCGCATGGGCGAAGTCGAAGCTGCTGTCTTAGACGGTGAAATGAGCGAATCTCAAGCCGTTGAAGAACTTATTGGCGTTTTCGATAAGTCTTTACAATAAGTAGATCGGTAAATACATATTGTATTGTTAAATATATATCGTATTGCTAAATATATATTAGATAAGCCGGCATAACTTATCTTAATACGCACTCCGTTAGCAATCGTATGTATTTCGATATAATTAAAGATGTATTTGTAAAAGGCATAGTATCAATGTTCACTGTTGGATTTGGACCAATAGTAGTTGCATACTATGCCTTTTTCTATGTCATAATAACTAATTGCGACTAATTATTTGCTATTAATTGTCTAATAAAAGATGATTAATATATAAGTTCATCTTTTTAAAATGCAAAAATCAGTGTATAATTAAGTTATATTATTTATTAATCGTTTAATGTTACGAGAGGGGCATTCAAATGAACAAAAAATTATTATTACCTGTAGGTACAGTCGTTCTAATTATTGGTATTGCGATTCTATTATTAAATCCAGATCCAGGGGCGGCTAATTTGGAAATTGCGAGAAATGCTACAAATGCTCAAGCGGCAGCAAAGGCGATTTCTGAGAATAACCAATCTTACACATTGTGGTATTCTATTGGTATGTTCTGTAGCGGTTTAGGCATTGCACTGTCAGTAGGTGGCTTCATTGTAGGCTTTATTAAAAAAGAC
>OJJJ01000843.1_pt1 | contig 10652 bp, 13 predicted proteins | sample 1596311 | NCBI WGS metagenome assembly OJJJ01 (sample SAMEA4350140, study PRJEB24818) | metagenome | biome: human; feature: gut; material: faeces | place: Denmark | collected 2013-09 | reverse complement strand
TACATTGAAGTGTTCTACAACCGGGCCCGGCGCCACAGTCACCTCGGCGGCGTCAGTCCGGAGGCCTTCGAACAGGCCTCGTCGTGAGGACAGAATTTGTCTACGGGCGTGGGGTCAGTCCAAAATGACTCAGAGGTGTCTGTTAAACCCGTGGCTATTCACAATGGCTGACTGATAAATTCCAGAATATAACTAGTGTGGGTACTACCTGGCACGCGACAAGAGACATTACACCCTACTCATTTAAAGTACCCGGTGGCTATGCCCCTTACTGAAAGCCTATCATTTTGTTGTTGGCTTTTACGATCACTTCCACATCGCCATCGCTGACGTTAATCAGATTGGTGGATTAGACGTGCAGAGTTGGCGCGGATTTCTCTGCCCCTATCAGCGGTCACGAAAATCGGAGTGGGGCAACTCCACCAAGGGAGAAAATCCTCCTCTATCCGCCATTATTCAAACGGTTAACTCAATTCCTCTCACGGCAGGTCTCACCGATGTTTTTGTCTTTGAATATCCTCACAAATACGTGTCGTATAAACAAAAAGCCCGCTTCATATGAAGCGGGCTTGCGGTGTATTGAGCAGAATTAGAACTGGTAGACTAAACCGAGGGCAACGATGTCATCGGTGGCGATGCCGTTACTTTCATAGAAGTTGTCGTCTTCGTCCAGCAGGTTGATTTTGTAATCAACATAGGTGGACATGTTTTTGTTGAAGTAGTAAGTCACGCCAACATCCACATATTTGACCAGATCTTTGTCGGTGTAACGTGGGGTGCCATTGCTATGGTGATCCCAGCCGCCTAAGTCAACACCTTTAGATTGCAGGAAGGAAACCGCAGGACGCAAACCAAAGTCGAACTGATACTGAGCGGTTACTTCAAAGTTCTGGGTTTTGTTGGCAATACCGCCTTCTAATCCATCTCCTTTACCATACGCAGTCATATTGCGAGTTTCAGCATACATGGCCGCCAGGTAAATGTTATTAGCGTCATATTTTGCACCGATGGTCCACGCATCAGCGGTTTCACCGCCAGCATAGCTATTGGCATGACTGCTGTCGCCACGGCCACGTGCAACCTGGTTGTCAGTACGATCGGAACTGGAATATGCAGCACCCAGGCTTAAACCGAAGTCGAAATCGTAAGAGGTGGACATACCGAAACCGTCGCCATTTTCACGCGCCAATTCACGGTTCTCACCATTGCCGGTACCTTCGCCGGAGCCCGCGCTTTCGTTGTTACCTTGATACTGCAGAGCAAAGTTCAGACCTTCTGCCTGACCAAAGAAACCTTTGTTACGGTAGGTCGCCACGCCGTTGGTGCGGCCGGTCATATATACGTCGGTCTGGGTGTAGGTATCGCCACCAAATTCTGGCAGCATATCGGTCCAGGCTTCTACGTCGTAGACCACGCCGTAATTACGACCGTAGTCGAAGGTACCGTTTTCACCAAAGCCTAAACCGGCAAATCCCAGACGGGTCCACGCGTTTGCGCCTTCACCTTCGGTGCTGTTGGCCTGAACGTTATATTCCCACTGGCCGTAACCCGTCAGCGTGTTATTGATCTGCGTTTCGCCTTTGAAGCCAACACGAACGTAAGTCTGGTCGCCATCACTGCCCGCATCATCAGAGAAATAATGCAAGCCATCGACTTTGCCGTACAGATCCAGTTTGTTGCCATCTTTATTATAGATTTCTGCCGCATTTGCTGCGCCTGCAGCTAATAATGCCGGGAGAAGAAGTGCCAGAGCTTTTCTTTTCATTATGTATTCCCTTATGATAATAATTGATGTGAATATGTAGTTCTATCCAAAAGACTACGTTTTGATACTATTCTATGAAGTTCATTTATTTTAAAATATAACATGTAACAAATCTATTTAAAAGATTTCAAAATATTTCTGTTTGGGTTTTTGTTATTTATTTAATATGTTTACGCATTTCACATTTATCATGTAAATGATTTATTTATCATTAGGTTATGAGTTTGATGTTGATTATATTGAATTTTGATTTTATATAAATTTAGTATGTTTATGTTGATTGTATTTATAATTTGTAGATTCTGGCCCTGGCCCATAATGATTAATCATTTGATGTTATAAAATAGATGGGTTAATTTATGCGGTGTATATATGGGCGTAGCGCTCGCGAGGAATAGCATGGATTTACAGTACTGGCAGTCGCAATTTGAGGCATGGTTACGTGAAAATCACCTCGGGCAGGATGCAGCCCATGACATCTTTCATTTTCGTCGTGTGTGGATGACGTCACAACAGCTGGGTGCTGATGCAACCATCGACTGGCTGGTGGTGCTGACAGCCTGCTATTTTCATGACCTTATCAGCTTGCCGAAAAACCATCCTGACCGACATCGCTCGTCGGTACTGGCGGCGCAGGAAACCTGCCGCGTATTGACGCAGTTTTTCCCCACATTTCCAGAAGAACGGCTGCCGGCGGTAAGTCATGCCATTGAAGCACACAGTTTTAGCGCAAAAATTTCGCCAACCACGATCGAGGCCAAAATTGTTCAGGATGCTGACAGACTTGAGGCGTTGGGGGCCATTGGCTTAGCCCGCGTATTTGCGGTTTCTGGTGCACTGGGGGTGGCCCTGTTTGATGCGGAAGACCCTTTTGCACAACGGCGCGAGCTCAACGACAAGCAATATGCACTCGATCATTTCCAGACCAAATTATTGCAACTGCCGCTGACGATGCAAACGGCGCAGGGACGGTATTTAGCGCAACATAACGCTGATTTTTTGCTGACCTATATGGCGAAATTAAGCGCCGAGTTAAAAGGGGAGTATGAGGCGCTGGATCTCACCGCGATTCAGCCCTTTAAGGCGCATCGGTAGCCTGCACAGCTGAAACGTAAACACCTCTGTTTTATGTTAACCTGTCGCTAATCCATTTTGGCCGGTTAAATGTATGCAGGAAAATTTTTCAGTAACAGGCACCATAAACCTGATGACAGAGGATACCGGGATCGCCGTGCAGGTGATGTTGGCTAAGCTGCTTGAGATTTACGACGTGAAAACGCTGGTGGCTCACCTTAATGGCGTCGGTGAGCATCACTGGAGTCCGGCCATCTTTAAACGTGTGGTTGCGAACGAGACATGGCACCGCCTGAGCGATCGTGAATATTCCCACCTGAAGACCTTGCTACCGACGCCGCCGGTGCATCATCCGCAGTATGCTTTTCGTTTTATCGATCTTTTCGCCGGAATTGGCGGTATTCGCCGCGGCTTCGAAGCGATCGGTGGACAGTGCGTGTTTACCAGCGAGTGGAACAAGCATGCGGTGCGTACTTACAAAGCGAATTACTATTGCGATCCTGACCAGCACCATTTTAATGAAGATATTCGCGATATTACGTTAAGCCATCGTGCCGGGGTGAGCGATGAGGAGGCGGCTGAACATATCCGCCAGCATGTCCCTCAGCATGATGTGCTGCTGGCCGGCTTTCCCTGCCAGCCGTTTTCGCTGGCAGGCGTCTCCAAGAAAAATGCCTTAGGTCGTGCGCACGGTTTTGCCTGTGATACGCAAGGTACGCTATTTTTCGACGTGGTCAGAATCATTGATGCCCGCCGTCCGGCAATCTTTGTGCTGGAAAACGTCAAAAACCTGAAGAGCCATGACCAGGGGAAAACGTTTCGCATCATTATGCAAACGCTGGATGAGTTAGGGTATGACGTGGCGGATGCGGCGGAAAACGGGCCGGACGATCCTAAAATTATCGATGGAAAACACTTTTTACCGCAGCATCGCGAACGTATTGTCCTCGTGGGCTTTCGCCGCGATCTGAATCTGAAAAATGACTTTACGCTACGGGATATTGTCACCCGCTACCCGCAACGACGTATTACGCTGGCCGAGCTGCTTGAACCGACCGTTGACGTGAAATACATCCTGACGCCGGTGTTGTGGAAATATTTATATCGCTACGCGAAAAAGCATCAGGCGCGGGGGAACGGCTTTGGCTACGGCATGGTATATCCTGGCAATCCGCACAGCGTAACGCGCACGTTATCTGCGCGCTATTACAAAGACGGGGCAGAAATATTAATCGACCGTGGCTGGGATATGGCGCTGGGTGAACAGGATTTTGACGATCCGCACAACCAGTTGCACCGACCGCGCAGACTTACGCCCCGAGAGTGCGCGCGCCTGATGGGATTTGAGTCGCCTCAGGGTTATCAGTTCCGTATTCCGGTGTCGGATACCCAGGCCTATCGCCAGTTCGGCAATTCGGTGGTAGTCCCGGCATTTGCGGCGGTGGCCCGACTGCTGGAGCCAAAAATCAAACAGGCCGTCGCGCTGCGTGAGAAAGAGAGTCTGCATGGCAGACGTTCACGATAAGGCCACGCGCAGTAAAAATATGCGGGCAATTGCGACCCGCGATACGGCGATTGAGAAACGTCTGGCCAGCGTATTGACGGAGCAGGGGGTAACGTTTCGCGTGCAGGATGCGGCGCTACCAGGCCGCCCTGATTTTGTGGTGGATGACTATCAGTGTGTTATTTTTACTCATGGTTGTTTCTGGCATCACCACGAGTGTTATTTATTTAAAACCCCCGCGACGCGCACGCAATTCTGGCTGGCTAAAATAGGCAAAAACGTCGAACGCGATGCGCGGGATCGCGAGAGACTGCAGGCACTTGGCTGGCGGGTACTCATTATCTGGGAGTGCGCCATACGAGGGCGAAAAAAACTCAGCGATGAGGCGTTGTCCGAGCGCGTGGTCGAGTGGATCTGCAGCGGTGGCGCTACCGCGCAGATCGACACCCAGGGTATTCATTTACTGTAACGACTTTTCCGACGGGGCGGCGACCGCGTCTGCTTTGACCGGGAACAGGTATTTACCCAGCGTCACTAGCACCACGGCAAAAACAATCACTCCGAGTGCCAGCCACTCGATGAACGCCAGGCTTTCACCTCCCAGACCGGTACCTAATAAGACGGCAACAACCGGGTTGACGTAGGCATAGCTGGTTGCCAGCGCCGGACTCACGTTACGGATCAGGTACATATATGCGTTGATGGCGATAATGGAGCCGAACAGCGCCAGGTAAGCGACCGCCATAAACCCAGAAAAAGATGGCATTGTAGTCAGCTTTTCTCCGGAGATAAGTGAGGCCCCCATCAGCACGATACCGGCGGCGAGCATTTCAATTGCACCGGCCATCATACCCACGGGTAAGGTAATGCGGGAACCGTACACGGAACCGAATGCCCAGCTCATTGAGCCAATCAGGATCAACACTGCACCCCAGGGGTTGCCACTCAAATTCCCGCCGCTGTTAAGCATAATGATCCCGGCCAGTCCGATAGCGATGCCCATCCACTCCAGCTTGCGGGTTTTAATGCCAAAGAAATAGCTGAAGCACAGCGTAAACAGTGGGACGGTGGCGACCACCACGGCAGCGATGCCGGAAGGGACGTTCTGGTGTTCGGCGACGGTGACCAACCCATTTCCCACTGCCAGCAGCAGAATACCGATCAGTGCGGCATTGAGCAGCGGGCGTAATGGCGGCAGTTTGTGGCCGCGCAGAAGTAAAAATGCGGTTAACAAAATCCCCGCAGACAGAAAACGCACGCCGGCCATCATGAGCGGCGGCCAACTCTCAACGCCAATACGGATAACGAAGTAGGTGGAACCCCAAATAATGTACAGCGCGAACAGCGCGCTGAAAAGCGGTAACAATTGCCTGAAACGCATAATCCCTCACGGTGGAAATAAAAAGGCGCAACATAGTAAACGTCAAAACTATCGTGCTGGCGAGATTTATAATTGCCCGTTGTTGTTAAAAATTTGTTGACCATAAAGGTGAGTTTCAGCATCACGTTTTTTACTTCATACTAATGACGTAAAAAAATAATATTGAGGGTGAAAATTTTGGCAGGAAGTAGCTTACTGACCTTACTCGATGACATCGCCACGCTGCTTGACGATGTCTCCATGATGGGAAAATTGGCCGCAAAAAAAACCGCGGGCGTTCTGGGAGATGACCTGTCGCTTAACGCGCAGCAGGTATCGGGCGTACGGGCAAACCGTGAACTTCCGGTCGTCTGGAGCGTGGCAAAAGGATCTTTCGTCAACAAAGTTATTCTTGTGCCGTTGGCGTTACTGATCAGTGCCTTTATTCCCTGGGCGATTACCCCGTTATTAATGATTGGTGGGGCGTTCCTCTGTTTTGAAGGCGTGGAAAAAGTCCTGCATACGCTGCAGGCGCGCAAACATCAGGAAACGCCGGAAGAACGCCAGCAGCGTCTGGCAGAGCTGGCGGCGCAGGACCCACTGACCTTTGAGAAAGATAAAATCAAAGGGGCCGTACGTACCGATTTTATTTTATCTGCGGAGATTGTGGCGATTACGCTGGGAATTGTGGCCGATGCGCCGTTGCTCAATCAGGTTCTGGTGCTGTCAGGGATCGCTTTAGCGGTCACCGTTGGCGTATACGGCCTGGTTGGCATTATCGTCAAGCTGGACGACATCGGCTTCTGGCTGGCTGAAAAGCGCAGCGCGGTCGCTCAGGCGCTGGGTAAAGGCTTGCTGGTGGTGGCGCCCTGGCTGATGAAAACGCTGTCGGTGGTGGGAACTCTGGCGATGTTTTTGGTAGGAGGTGGCATTGTCGTCCACGGGATCGCACCGTTGCATCATGCGATCGAGCAGTTCACCCAGCAACAGAATCCATTCATTTCAATGATGATTCCGACCCTGTTAAACCTTGTATTGGGCTTTATCATTGGTGGCATTGTGGTACTGCTGGTGAAAATGGTCGCAAAACTGCGCGGTGTTTCACACTAATTTTTGTTTACCTGATTATGCAAAAAGGCTGCTTGTCGTCTAAGGTGAAAAGGTTTCTCTTGATACAGGAGGCAGGTATGGTCTTTTCTGTCAGTGAGGAAGTCACCGTGAAACAGGGTGGCCCACGCATGATTGTCACCGGATACGCTAGCGGCATGGTCGAGTGTCGCTGGTACGATGGCTTTGGCGTCAAACGGGAAGCATTCCGTGAAGATGAACTGACGTCCGGTAAAGGGCAACAACGGCAGGATGCCTGAACATTACGTTCAGGCGTAAGTGAGTGATCTCTCAACCATTAGTTATATTTATCATTTTGGTGAGAATTATTTACTTGTCAGGCAAAAAAATTGTAGATAAGGTTGGCCTCACATCAGATTTCCTGGTGTAACGAATTTTCAAGTGCTTCTTGCATAAGCAAGCTTGATCCCGACCCACTGAGGGCCGGGATTTTTTTCGCCTGAAGTCAGCGATTGATTTCCGTCACGCTAAAATCGTGGATATCCAACTCAAACGCTTCGGCTAACTCATGCCATGTATGGTAATCACGACCGTCAACACTGACGCGATCCGGGTCATCGCGGCTGCGATGAATCTCGCTCTCGCAGATTTCGTTGATTGCCTCCAGCAGCGCGTCTACATCAACGCTGACCTCACGTTTGGCCGTCTCGCTGTACTCTTTCGCGGTTTTCATTCACCTACCTCTCAACCGTTACGGATACCGGGTGTATGCAGCAAAATCGCTAACGCACACTTTCTAAGTATAGACCGTCGAGAAAACCCGCAATCGCGCACGCCAGGCGCTGCCAGAAAATAGAAATTGTTCTACACTGGCACAAAGCCACAGGAGGAAAATGATGAAGGTGAATGATCGGGTTACAGTCAAAACGGACGGCGGTCCTCGTCGGCCTGGTCGGGTACTGGCAATCGAGGAGTTTAGTGAAGGCACCATGTACCTGGTTTCGCTGGAAGACTACCCGCTCGGTATCTGGTTCTTTAACGAGTCAGGTCATCAGGATGGTATTTTTGTGGAGAAGGTAGACTAATCATACCGCTTTTGTCTTGATGCTGACTGGTGACATTCCCACCAGTCAGCACATACTAGCGCATATTCACAAAGATACCGTTGGTGACGTTATCGGTGAGTCGAACGACGTGATAGATCACCTGTTTATTATGCGTTTTGATCTTTCGTTTTATATTCCCCTTATGAGATGAGACGGTTTTTGCTTTGATATTCATTTGATCGGAAATCTGAAGGGTTCCCTGACCCTCCATCCACATGCGTAACATGCTGGACTCGGTGCGGCTTAATGACAGTGTCGGCAGATTGACATCGACAACAATATCCGCATCCTTTTTAAGAATATCTCCAAGCAATTCGTCCAGTGAATCCGGTTTAATCGACTTTGAGCTGATTAATAAATTTTTTCTGACCAGGAGATATTCATCAAAATGGACGTTGGCAATAGCCATAAATACGATAAATAATGTACTGGGATGCTGATTAATGATCTGCTTTATTTGCTGACTGTTAGCCGGATCGTGGATGAAACAGTCTTCATTAATAAACACTACAGCAGGTTGATGTGCGTCACAGGCGATACTGAGTTCGTCAACGGTTGAAATACCGTTGATTTCCTTTTTTTTCACCCCCCGGCTTACCAGATACCCGGTCAACCCTAACCGGGTGTAACTGCATAAATCCATAATAATCGTTGACATGGCTTACCCTCACTCAATGCGTAACGATAATTCCCCTTACCTGATTATTTCTGCACAACTAAACGGAATAATAACAACCCAAGATGACGTTTTTACTGCTTGTTTTCAGGCGGATTTACTATCCCGTAAAGTTGCGTATAATTTGCCAGGAAACTTCTTAAAGTAAAGTAAATGTTGCGTTCTGTGAGTAAGGCAAAAACAAATAAGCCGCGGCAGCGTTATCCTGGTAGATGTGGTCTATTTTTTAATTTCGGACAATCCTTAGTAAAACAGGATAAATACTATGGGTTATTATTTGTGGGCATTTCACTGATGATATCGGCAAGTAAATTAAAAATTTCGCTGAATAATCGTTCGCAGAATGGGGCAATTAATGGCATTAATGCGGCCATTAAAGAAATACCTACCGTCAGGGTCAGCGGAAAACCAATCACAAATACGGAGAGTTGGGGAGCCATACGATTTAACAACCCGAGTGCGAGGTTGAGGGTGAGCAGCAACGTCATCACCGGCAGTGCCAGCATCAATCCGTTGAGGAATATTAAGCTGCCCGCGCGGGCAAGGGCGAGGAAGGCATTGCTGTTTACTGAGTGACCGCCAATCGGCAGGGTATGAAACGTATCCACCAGCAGTGAGATCAACCATAAGTGACCGTTAAAGGTCAAAAACAGCAGCATGGCGAGTAAATCCATCAGTCGCGCCAGCACCGGCATGTTCAGGCGGCTGCCGGGGTCAAAAAATGTGGCGAAAGAAAGCCCCATTTGCAGGCCAATTAACTCACCGGCCGTACGTACCGCAGCAAACGCAAACTGCATGGTGAAGCCTAACGCGATGCCGATCAGGATTTGCTGCATCGCCTGCCATAATGCCTCGATGGAGAAAATCGGCACGTCATTGGCGGGCAGGGACGGGGCGATAACCACCGTGATCATCAGGCCCAGACCCAGCTTTACCCGCTTAGGTATCGCACGCTCACTGAGGATGGGTGCCGTTGAAATGAGTGCCAGCACGCGCAGCAGCGGCCAAAAATACAGGTTTAGCCAGTATAACCATTGATCGCTCGTCACCTGCAGCATGGTGGCGTCTACCCGATGATGTAAGGGATATTGCTGAACAGGGTGCGTACATAGTCCAGCAACAGGTTAAGCATCCACGGTCCGGCCACAATAATGGCGATAAAGACCGCGACAATTTTTGGAATGAACGACAGCGTCATTTCGTTAATTTGGGTTGCCGCCTGCAGGATGCTAATAATCAGCCCCGTTACCAGAGCAATCATTAACAACGGCGCGGCGAGGGCAAGGGCGACTTTCATCGCCTCAGTGCCCATCATCATGACCGATTCAGGTGTCATTTCGCGCCTCTAACTGTAAAAACTTTGCGCCAGCGAACCGACAAGCAGTTGCCAGCCGTCAACCAGCACAAACAGCATCAGCTTAAACGGTAGCGCGATGGTGGCGGGCGGTACCATCATCATCCCGAGTGCCATCAATACGCTGGCGATCACCAGGTCGATTATCAGGAAAGGAATGAAAATCGTAAAACCTATCTGGAAGGCGGTTTTCAGTTCGCTGGTGACATAGGCAGGCAGCAGGATTCGCATCGGCACGGCTTCCGGTCCCTGCAATGGTCCGCTGTTTGCCAGACGCGCAAAAAGCGCCAGATCGGCTTCGCGGGTCTGGCGCAACATAAACTCACGCAGCGGCTGTGCGCCTTTCTCTATCGCTTCCTGCATGGAGATCTTCTCTTCGCTGAACGGCTGATATGCATCAACGTAGATTTTGTCGATCACCGGGGACATGATGAAAAACGTCAAAAATAGCGCCAGTCCAAGTAACACCTGGTTTGGCGGAGCGGACGGGGTTCCCAGCGCATTACGTAACAGACCGAAAACGATGATGATGCGGGTGAAGCTGGTCATCATCAGCAAAATAGCGGGCAGGAACGTCAGAGAGGTGATAAACACCAGCGTCTGCACCGGTAGCGTCCAGCTTTGCCCGCCGCCGGGCAGCGGCTGGCTAACCAGACCGGGAAGCTGGGCCACGGCTACTGGGCTGAACAGCCACAAACCGAGCAGCGTGAGGGATAACAAACGGCGCATCAGGATCTCCCAGGAC
>OJJJ01000838.1_pt1 | contig 10722 bp, 7 predicted proteins | sample 1596311 | NCBI WGS metagenome assembly OJJJ01 (sample SAMEA4350140, study PRJEB24818) | metagenome | biome: human; feature: gut; material: faeces | place: Denmark | collected 2013-09 | reverse complement strand
TTAAAAGACAGTCGGGGCACTGCTGGCGCTGATGATTGCCGGTAGTGAACTGGACGTTATCGCGATCATCGGCATTATTTTGCTGATCGGCATCGTCAAGAAAAACGCCATCATGATGATCGACTTTGCCCTTGCCGCCGAGCGCGAACAGGGCATGGCGCCGCGCGACGCCATATTCCAGGCGTGCCTGCTGCGTTTTCGCCCGATCCTGATGACCACGCTGGCAGCGCTACTGGGGGCGTTACCGCTGATGTTAAGTACCGGCGTGGGCGCAGAGTTACGTCGCCCATTAGGCATTGGCATGGTCGGCGGGCTACTGGTCAGTCAGGTATTAACCCTGTTTACCACCCCGGTGATTTACCTGCTGTTTGACCGACTGTCGCTGTACGTGAAAAACCGCTTCCCGCGTCAGGAAGAGGACGCGTAAATGAAATTTTTTGCTCTCTTCATCCATCGTCCGGTAGCGACCATTCTCCTTTCCGTCGCCATTACCCTGTGTGGCATTCTGGGCTTTCGCCTGTTACCGGTCGCGCCGCTGCCGCAGGTAGATTTCCCGGTGATCATGGTCAGCGCCTCGCTGCCGGGAGCATCACCCGAAACCATGGCGTCGTCCGTCGCAACGCCGCTGGAACGATCGCTTGGGCGTATCGCAGGTGTGAATGAAATGACGTCAAGCAGTTCGCTTGGCAGCACGCGCATTATTCTTGAGTTTACGTTTGATCGCGACATCAACGGCGCGGCGCGGGACGTTCAGGCCGCCATTAACGCCGCCCAAAGCCTGCTGCCCAGCGGAATGCCCAGTCGGCCAACGTACCGAAAGGCGAATCCATCCGATGCGCCTGTCATGATCCTGACGCTAACCTCGGATACGTATTCTCAGGGCGAATTGTATGATTTCGCCTCGACACAGCTGGCGCAAACCATCGCGCAAATTGACGGCGTTGGCGACGTCGACGTCGGCGGCAGCTCCCTGCCCGCCGTGCGCGTTGGCCTGAACCCGCAGGCGCTGTTTAACCAGGGCGTCTCACTGGATGACGTGCGTAGCACGATCAATAGCGCCAACGTGCGTCAACCACAGGGCGCGCTGGAAGATGAAACCCGCCGCTGGCAGGTGCAAACCAACGACGAGCTCAAAACCGCGGCTGAGTATCAACCGTTGATTATTCACTACAACAACGGTGCGGCCGTACGTCTGGGTGACGTCGCCTCTATCACTGACTCGGTGCAGGACGTGCGTAACGCCGGGATGACCAATGCCAAACCGGCCATTCTGTTGATGATCCGCAAACTCCCGGAAGCCAACATCATCCAGACGGTGGACAGCATCCGGGCCAAATTACCAGAGTTACAAACGCTGATCCCGGCCGCCATTGATTTGCAAATTGCCCAGGATCGTTCGCCGACCATTCGTGCGTCGCTGGAAGAAGTGGAACAGACGCTGATTATCTCCGTGGCGCTGGTTATCCTGGTGGTGTTTGTTTTCCTGCGCTCCGGGCGCGCGACGCTGATCCCCGCCGTAGCAGTGCCCGTCTCGCTGATTGGCACGTTTGCCGCCATGTATCTGTGTGGATTCAGTCTGAACAACCTGTCGCTAATGGCGCTGACCATTGCCACCGGGTTTGTGGTCGATGACGCCATCGTGGTGCTGGAAAATATATCCCGGCACCTGGAAGCGGGAATGAAGCCGCTCCAGGCGGCATTACAAGGCACGCGCGAAGTCGGATTTACGGTGCTTTCCATGAGCCTGTCGCTGGTGGCGGTGTTCCTGCCGCTGCTGTTAATGGGCGGTCTGCCGGGACGATTACTGCGGGAATTTGCCGTGACCCTGTCGGTTGCCATCGGGATTTCACTGCTGGTCTCGCTGACGCTTACGCCAATGATGTGCGGATGGATGCTCAAATCCAGCGCCCCACGAGAACAGTCTCGTAAGCGAGGATTTGGCCGGGTGCTGGTTGCCTTGCAACAAAGTTACGCCACCTCGCTGCGGTGGGTGTTACGCCATACCCGAATGGTGGGCGTGGTATTACTGGCAACCATTGCGCTCAACGTCTGGCTGTATATTTCCATCCCCAAAACCTTTTTCCCGGAGCAGGACACCGGCGTACTGATGGGGGGGATCCAGGCCGACCAAAGCATTTCTTTTCAGGCCATGCGCGGGAAGTTGCAGGATTTTATGAAGATCATCCGTGACGATCCGGCGGTGGACAACGTCACCGGTTTTACCGGCGGCTCCCGTGTTAACAGCGGCATGATGTTTATTACCCTGAAGCCGCGCGCAGAGCGCCAGCAAACCGCTCAGCAGGTGATCGACCGCCTGCGCGTGAAGTTGGCCAAAGAGCCGGGGGCGAACCTGTTTCTGATGGCGGTGCAGGATATTCGCGTCGGGGGACGGCAAGCCAACGCCAGCTACCAGTACACGCTGCTGTCGGACGATCTCGCCGCATTACGGGAATGGGAACCGAAAATCCGTAAAGCGTTAGCCACCCTGCCCCAACTGGCTGACGTCAACTCCGATCAGCAGGACAACGGTGCAGAGATGAGTCTGACCTACGATCGTGACACCATGTCACGTCTGGGGATCGACGTCGAAGCCGCCAACAGCCTGCTGAATAACGCCTTTGGTCAGCGGCAAATATCGACTATCTACCAGCCGATGAACCAGTACAAAGTGGTGATGGAGGTCGACCCGCGCTACACCCAGGACATCAGCGCGCTGGATAAAATGTTTGTCATTAATAGCGATGGCAAAGCCATCCCGTTGTCGTACTTTGCTAAATGGCAACCGGCAAACGCCCCGCTGTCGGTGAACCATCAGGGGCTGTCTGCCGCCTCAACCGTGTCATTTAACCTGCCGACCGGCGCATCACTTTCTGAGGCCACAGAAGCCATTAACCGGACCATGACCCAGCTTGGCGTTCCCCCAACGGTGCGCGGCAGTTTTGCCGGTACGGCGCAGGTTTTTCAGGATACGATGAACTCACAGGTGATCCTGATTATCGCCGCCATCGCCACGGTTTATATCGTGCTGGGCATGCTGTATGAAAGTTACGTTCATCCGCTAACTATCCTCTCAACGCTGCCTTCTGCCGGGGTGGGTGCGCTACTGGCACTGGAATTGTTCAATGCCCCGTTCAGCCTAATCGCCCTGATAGGGATCATGCTATTAATTGGCATTGTGAAGAAAAACGCCATCATGATGGTCGACTTTGCACTTGAGGCGCAGAGAAACGGCAAGCTGACGCCGGAAGAAGCCATTTTCCAGGCCTGCCTGCTGCGTTTTCGTCCCATCATGATGACCACGCTGGCAGCACTCTTTGGCGCGCTGCCGCTGGTGCTATCGGCTGGCGACGGTTCGGAACTGCGCCAGCCGTTGGGGATAACTATCGTCGGCGGGCTGGTAGTGAGCCAACTGCTGACGCTGTACACCACCCCGGTGGTGTATCTCTTTTTCGACCGTCTGCGGATGCGTTTTTCGCGTAAAAACAGCAACCCGGTAGCAGACTTATGACAGAACTTCCCGACAGCACCCGCTGGCAGCTTTGGATTGTGGCGTTCGGCTTTTTTATGCAATCGCTGGATACCACCATCGTCAACACCGCGCTGCCTGCAATGGCCAAAAGCCTCGGCGAAAGCCCGCTGCATATGCATATGGTCATTGTGTCGTATGTCTTAACTGTGGCGGTGATGCTGCCCGCCAGCGGCTGGCTGGCAGACAAGATCGGCGTACGTAATATTTTCTTCACCGCCATCATCCTGTTCACGCTGGGATCGCTGTTTTGCGCCGGGTCCAGCACGCTCAATGAGCTGGTAATGGCCCGCGTGTTACAAGGCGTCGGCGGTGCGATGATGGTGCCGGTCGGCAGGCTGACGGTGATGAAGATTGTCCCGCGCACGCAGTATATGGCGGCAATGACCTTCGTCACCTTACCGGGGCAAATTGGCCCGTTGCTCGGCCCGGCATTAGGCGGCATTCTGGTGGAGTATGCGTCCTGGCACTGGATTTTCCTGATTAACATTCCCGTCGGCATTATTGGGGCAATAGCCACCTTAATGCTGATGCCTAACTACACGTTGCAAACCCGGCGCTTCGATCTTTCGGGATTTATGCTGCTGGCCGTTGGTATGGCGGCACTGACACTGGCGCTGGATGGCAGCAACGGCAGCGGGATCTCAGACATTACGCTGGCGGCGCTGGTTATCTGCGGCGTGCTGGCAATCCTTCTGTATATCAGACACGCCAGCAACAACCCGCGTGCACTGTTCAGTCTGCATCTGTTTCGCACCCCCACCTTCTCATTAGGCCTGCTTGGCAGTTTTGTCGGGCGCATTGGTAGCGGAATGTTACCGTTTATGACGCCGGTGTTTTTGCAGATTGGGCTGGGCTTTTCACCGTTTCATGCCGGGCTGATGATGATCCCGATGGTACTGGGCAGCATGGGCATGAAGCGTATTGTGGTTCAGGTCGTCAACCGGTTTGGTTATCGTCGGGTGCTGGTTGCCACCACGCTGGGCCTGTCGCTGGTCTGCCTGTTGCTGATGACCACCGCCCTGCTCGGCTGGTATTACGTGCTGCCCTTCGTGCTGTTTTTACAAGGCATGGTCAACTCCACCCGTTTTTCATCGATGAACACCCTGACCTTAAAAGACTTACCTGACGATCTCGCCAGCAGCGGCAACAGCCTGCTGTCGATGATCATGCAGCTGTCGATGAGTATCGGAGTAACCATCGCTGGCCTGCTGTTGGGCATGTTTGGTCAACAGCATATCGCTCTCGACAGCGGCAGCACCCATACCGTCTTTATGTATACCTGGCTATGCATTGCCCTGATTATCGCGCTGCCAGCGATGATTTTTGCCCGCGTGCCAAACGATACGCAAACCAACGCGGTGATTTCACGGCGTAAAAGGAGCAACTGATGAAGTTATGGCGACCCGGAATAACCGGCAAACTGTTTCTGGCGATTTTTGCCACCTGCATTGTGCTACTCATTAGCATGCACTGGGCCGTACGGGTAAGCTTCGAACGCGGATTTATTGACTACATCAAACACGGCAACGAACAGCGGCTACAAATGCTGAGCGACGCGCTGGGCGAACAATACCAACAACATGGCAACTGGCGATTTCTGCGCAATAACGATCGTTTTGTTTTTCAGATCCTGCGTTCTTTTGAACACGACAACAACGATGACAAGCCAGGCCCCGGTATGCCGCCGCACGGCTGGCGTACCCAGTTTTGGGTCATCGACCAAAACGCCCGCGTGCTGGTCGGCCCGCGTGGTCCGGTTCCCGGCGACGGCACGCGCCGCCCAATCACGGTTAACGGGATCGAAGTGGGTGCCGTCATCGCGTCGCCCGTAGAACGCTTAACGCGTAATACAGATATTAATTTCGATAAACAGCAGCGCCGTACCAGTTGGCTGATCGTCGCACTCTCCACTATCCTGGCGGCGCTGGCTACGTTTACACTGGCGCGTAGTCTGCTGGCCCCCGTCAAGCGTCTGGTGGACGGCACGCACAAGCTGGCCGCAGGGGATTTCACCACCCGCGTTGCCCCCACCAGCACCGATGAACTGGGCAAACTGGCGCAGGATTTCAACCAGTTGGCCAGTACGCTGGAAAAGAACCAGCAGATGCGCCGTGATTTTATGGCCGATATTTCTCACGAACTGCGCACGCCGCTGGCGGTGTTGCGCGGCGAGCTGGAAGCGATTCAGGATGGTGTTCGCCAGTTCACCCCAGATTCGGTGGCCTCTTTACAGGCCGAAGTGGGCACGCTGACCAAACTGGTGGACGATCTCCATCAGCTCTCAATGTCAGATGAAGGCGCTCTGGCCTACCAAAAAACCTCCCTGGATCTGATCCCGTTACTGGAAGTCGCAAGCGGTGCGTTTCGCGAGCGTTTTGCCAGCCGCGGACTGACAATACAACTCTCGCTGCCGGACAGCATGACGGTGTTTGGCGACCGGGATCGTCTGATGCAACTGTTCAATAACCTGCTGGAAAACAGCCTACGTTATACCGACAGCGGCGGCGGGCTGCGTATTTCCGCCGAACAGCGCGAGCGCCAGGTCTTACTGACCTTCGCCGATTCAGCCCCAGGCGTAAACGATGCACAGTTGCAAAAACTGTTTGAGCGATTTTACCGCACCGAAGGTTCGCGTAACCGCGCCAGCGGAGGCTCCGGTCTGGGACTGGCGATTTGCGTCAATATTGTTGAGGCGCACAATGGGCATATCCGCGCCGCCCATTCGCCTTTTGGCGGGGTAAGCATTACAGTAGAACTACCGCTGGAACGCGACTTACAGAGGGATGTATGACAGAGTTACCCATTGATGAAAACACGCCGCGCATTCTGATCGTGGAAGATGAACCCAAGCTGGGACAATTGCTTATCGACTACCTGCGTGCCGCGAGCTATGCCCCGACGCTCATCAACCACGGTGACCAGGTTTTACCGTACGTGCGCCAGACGCCACCCGATCTGATTTTGCTGGATCTGATGCTGCCAGGCACTGACGGCCTGACCCTGTGTCGGGAAATTCGACGTTTCTCTGAAGTGCCGATCATGATGGTCACCGCCAAAATCGAAGAAATTGACCGTCTGTTGGGACTGGAGATCGGTGCCGATGACTACATCTGTAAGCCCTACAGCCCGCGTGAAGTTGTCGCCCGCGTAAAGACGATCCTGCGCCGCTGTAAACCCCAGCGCGAACTGCAGCAACTTGATGCTGCCAGCCCGCTGATCGTTGATGAAGGCCGTTTTCAGGCGTCATGGCGCGGGAAGATGCTCGACTTAACCCCGGCGGAGTTCCGCTTACTGAAAACGTTGTCGCATGAACCAGGAAAAGTCTTCTCCCGCGAGCAGTTGCTTAACCATCTCTATGATGACTACCGGGTCGTGACCGATCGCACCATCGACAGCCATATCAAGAACCTGCGGCGCAAGCTGGAGTCGCTGGACACCGAACAGTCGTTTATCCGCGCAGTGTACGGCGTCGGGTATCGTTGGGAAGCGGATGCCTGTCGGATAGCGTAATTAAAAAAATCTCACGCTTCGCAGTTATAGGCTACAGTGTAGGGAATTTACACCTACATCGTAGTCAAAAGGACTGTCCATGGTTCAGGATGAACGCATACTCAACGCCAAATTACTTCTTTACCCCCTGCTAATGGTTTGTTTTGCAGCCAGAGCAGAAATCACCGAGCAGCAGTTGCAAGCCGACTGCGCGAAAGTCCCTACCTACGCCAGCCAGGGTGAGCACTTCTATAAAGCCAGGAACTATGCCAAAGCGCGTGAAGCCTTTGAAAAACAGGTGACCTGGAGTGAAGGTTGTCAGCTCGATCATAAAACCGTGGCGACGGCCTATAACAACGTGGCGCTAACCTGGATGCGTCAGGGTGAATGGCGCAAAGCGCAAGCCTGGCTGACCATTAATCCCAACGATACCAAATCAATCTACAACCTGGGGCTTATCAAAGAGAAGTTAGCCGCATTGCCGAAAAACGACTCCCCTGCCGGGGAATACTGGAACTACGCCGGTCTGGCAACCTGGGAAACGCTGATTGTTAAACCTACAGAGAAAAAATCAGACTTTCAGGTTGATTTCCAAGGGTATTATTTCGGCATGATGGCCCTCTATTACGGACCAAACATCGGCGAATTCTCAGAACTGGTCACGCTGAAAAACAATAAAGGCGTGATTGCACTCAGAGAGAGTGACTACATCCACTGCGATATCTCGCTAACGGTCACACCTGAAGGCATCGACGCCAGTACCGACGATCCGCAAAACTGCGGCTTCGGTATGAACGTGCGCGCCGACGGGCACTATCTGCGGGTTGATTGAACCCGCAAGGTTTACTGTCTCCTCGCGCAGCGCTACAATGCCCGCCCTTAATATGGGGGCACTCCCCTAACCGCCTCACCGAGTGAGGCGAGTCTGACCTGTCATCAGAACGAGAAAATTATGTTTAAACCGGAACTCCTTTCCCCGGCGGGAACGCTGAAGAACATGCGTTACGCTTTTGCCTATGGCGCAGATGCCGTCTACGCGGGCCAACCACGTTACTCCCTGCGCGTACGCAACAACGAATTCAACCACGAAAACTTACAGCTCGGCATCAATGAAGCCCATGAACTGGGTAAAAAATTCTATGTAGTGGTCAACATTGCGCCACACAACGCCAAGTTGAAAACCTTCATTCGTGACCTGAAGCCGGTGGTGGAAATGGGGCCGGATGCATTAATCATGTCCGATCCAGGTCTGATTATGTTGGTGCGCGAAAACTTCCCGGACATGGATATTCACCTGTCAGTACAGGCGAACGCCGTAAACTGGGCGACGGTAAAATTCTGGAAACAGATGGGGCTGACCCGCGTGATCCTGTCCCGTGAACTGTCACTGGAAGAAATCGAAGAGATCCGCACCCAGGTGCCGGATATGGAGCTTGAAATCTTCGTTCACGGCGCATTGTGCATGGCCTACTCCGGCCGCTGCCTGCTCTCCGGTTACATCAACAAGCGTGACCCAAACCAGGGAACCTGCACCAATGCCTGCCGCTGGGAATACAACGTGCAGGAAGGCAAAGAAGATGTGGTGGGTAACATCGTGCACAAGTACGAGCCTATCCCGGTACAAAACGTTGAGCCGACGCTGGGTATTGGCGCGCCAACGGATAAAGTGTTTATGCTCGAAGAAGCCCAGCGTCCGGGCGAGTACATGACCGCGTTCGAAGACGAACACGGCACCTACATCATGAACTCCAAAGATTTACGCGCCATTGCCCACGTTGAGCGCCTGACCCAAATGGGTGTGCACTCGCTGAAAATCGAAGGTCGCACCAAGTCTTATTACTACTGCGCACGTACCGCGCAGGTGTATCGTAAAGCAATTGACGATGCCGCCGCCGGTAAACCGTTCGACCCGCAGCTGCTGGAAACGCTGGAAGGCCTGGCGCATCGCGGTTATACCGAAGGTTTCCTGCGTCGCCATACGCATGACGACTATCAGAACTACGAATATGGTTTCTCCGTTTCCGAACGCCAGCAGTTTGTCGGTGAATTCACCGGTGAGCGTAAAGGCGAACTGGCTGCGGTTATCGTGAAAAATAAATTCACCGTCGGTGACAGCCTGGAGTTGATGACCCCGCAGGGCAACGTCAATTTCACGCTCGAGCAGATGGAAAATGCCAAAGGCGAAGCGATGCCTGTTGCGCCGGGCGACGGTTACACCGTCTGGCTGCCGGTCCCGGAAGATATCGATCTGAATTATGCATTGTTAATGCGTAATTTTGCCGGTGAGTCCACGCGCAACCCGCATGAAAAGTAGTTAGTTACGGTTATTTTTCAGCGTTCGGAAGATTCTTAGAAATCGATCACATACCGTTTCGTTCAATAAGGGTATTATCCGTTTCGCTGAAAAACATAACCCATAAATGCTAGCTGTACCAGGAACCACCTCCTTAGCCTGCGTAATCTCCCTTACGCAGGCTTATTTTTTGCCTGTAATTTACCTTTCCGAAAACCAGGCGAAAAAAAACCGGGCATTACGCCCGGTCTGTGATGCGATAGAAGATTAATGTGCGGCTTCTGGCTTGTGCTTTTGTGCACTCTGGAAGCCATAGGTCAGCTCATTTTTCTCTTTATCCAGCGCTACGGTCACCTGACCGCCATCGACAAGCGAGCCGAACAACAGTTCGTTGGCCAGCGGTTTCTTCAGGTTATCCTGGACTACACGCGTCATCGGACGTGCGCCCATTGCACGGTCATAGCCTTTCTCTGCCAGCCAGTCACGTGCTTCCTGACTCACTTCCAGAGAGACGCCTTTCTGATCCAGCTGCACCTGAAGCTCAACAATAAATTTATCGACCACCTGATGGATTACCTCGGTAGAGAGGTGATCGAACCAGATAATGTTGTCGAGACGGTTACGGAATTCCGGCGTAAATACTTTTTTGATTTCCCCCATCGCATCAGTGCTGTTGTCCTGATGAATAAGGCCAATCGATTTACGTTCGGTTTCACGCACCCCGGCGTTGGTGGTCATCACCAGCACCACGTTGCGGAAATCCGCTTTGCGCCCGTTATTGTCGGTCAGCGTACCGTTGTCCATCACCTGCAGCAGCAGGTTGAAGACATCCGGGTGCGCTTTCTCAATTTCATCCAGCAGCAGCACCGCGTGCGGATGCTTAATGACCGCATCGGTCAGCAAACCGCCCTGGTCATAACCGACATACCCCGGAGGCGCACCAATCAGACGGCTGACGGTATGGCGTTCCATATACTCAGACATATCAAAACGCAGCAGTTCAATGCCCAGCGCTTTAGACAACTGCACCGTCACTTCGGTTTTCCCGACACCGGTCGGACCGGCAAACAGGAACGATCCCACAGGTTTGTGCTCGTGGCCCAGGCCAGCACGGCTCATCTTGATGGCTTCGGTCAGCGCCTCAATGGCTTTATCCTGTCCGAATACCAGCATTTTCAGACGGTTGCCCAGATTCTTCAGCGTATCGCGATCGCTTTGCGACACGCTCTTCTCCGGGATCCGCGCTATGCGGGCTACCACGGACTCGATATCCGCCACGTTGACGGTTTTCTTACGCTTACTGATCGGCATCAGACGCGCACGCGCGCCCGCTTCATCGATCACGTCAATCGCTTTATCCGGCAGGTGACGATCGTTGATGTATTTCACCGCCAGTTCCACCGCCGCACGT
>OJJJ01000837.1_pt1 | contig 10724 bp, 9 predicted proteins | sample 1596311 | NCBI WGS metagenome assembly OJJJ01 (sample SAMEA4350140, study PRJEB24818) | metagenome | biome: human; feature: gut; material: faeces | place: Denmark | collected 2013-09 | reverse complement strand
CTACTTTGGTGGCGATACAGATAATCAGCCCGTGGATTTTCGCAAAGTCGGTTTCCATCGTTCTGCAGGCTACATTCTGGGCGTAGACCCGCGTGAATCGCCGGTCCGTCTTGACCTGTCTGCGCCCCGGGTTATCCAGGAGCCTTACGTGTGTATCGCCACGCAGTCCACCTGTCAGGCGAAGTACTGGAACAACGGCACCGGCTGGAGTGAGGTTGTCGCACAACTGAAATCACTGGGTTACCGGGTGCTGTGCATTGACCGGGACGCCCACTATGGCCAGGGCTTTGTCTGGAATCACATCCCGTGGGGTGCAGAGGACTTTACCGGCAAGCTCCCTTTGCAGGAGCGGGTGAACCTGCTGCGGCATGCCAGCTTTTTCATTGGACTGCCAAGCGGCTTGTCATGGCTGGCCTGGGCTACCGGTATTCCGGTGGTGCTGATAAGTGGCTTCAGCCTGCCCAACAGCGAATTTTATACCCCGTGGCGGGTATTTAATTCCCATGGCTGCTACGGATGCTGGGACGACACATCGCTGAATTTTGACCACCACGATTTTCTGTGGTGCCCGAGACATAAAAACACCGACCGGCAATTTGAATGTACCCGGCTGATAACCGGCGCCCAGGTCAAGGGCGTCATCAATAAACTTCACCGTTCTTTAACTGAACAGGGTGTTGAGGCCACCCTGGAGAAAGGAGTAAGCAATGAATAAGGTCTATAACACTGTCTGGAATGAATCCACAGGAACGTGGGTCGTAACCTCAGAACTGACCCGTAAAGGGGGCCGACGCCCCCCGTCAAATCAAGCGAACCGCGCTGGCAGGGCTGATTGCGGGCCTACTTATGCCGTCACAGCCCGTACTGGCGACTGCCTATGACAATCAGACGCTGGGGAGTGGCGGAACAAGCTCATCCATGGTCCTGAGTGCTGGTAATACGGCAACAAATACCACCATTAACAACGGTGGGGTTCAGCATGTTTCCAGCGGCGGTAGTGCCACGAGTACCACTATCAACAGCGGAGGGCACCAGCATGTCTCCAGTGGTGGTAGTGCCACGAATGCAACTGTTAACAATGGTGGGAGACAGACGGTATTCAGCGGCGGCAGTGCCATGGGCACCATAATTAACAGCGGAGGAGACCAGTATGTAATCAGTGGTGGCAGTGCCACAAGCGCATCAGTTAACGACGGAGCGCGACAGTTTGTCTCCAGTGGCGGCATCGCCAAGGCGACTTCTGTTAATAGCGGTGGTCGCCAGTATGTCCGTGACGGCGGCATTGCCACGGACACCGTGCTTAACAATACTGGGCGTCAGATTGTCTCCCACGGTGGTAGTGCCACTAACACTACAATTAATTCCGGTGGGCAACTGACTGTCAGTACCGGCGGCAGTGCCACTAACACTACAATTAATTCCGGTGGGCAACAGATTGTCAGTACCGGCGGCAGTGCCACTAACGCTACAATTAATTCCGGTGGGGGGCAGTTTCTCTACGGCGGAAGTGCCACGGGTACCTCTATTAACAACGGTGGGGTTCAGCATGTTTCCAGCGAAAGAAGTAGCGGAAGTGGCGGAAGTAGCGGACTTGGCGGTAGTGCCACTAGTACCACCATCAACAGCGGCGGGACGCTGGATATTCGCAGCGGCGGTGTGCTCTACGGCACCACCACCCTGACTGATAAAGGGACGCTGGTCGGTGACGTAGTCACAAACGAAGGCAACCTGTATTACCTCAACAACAGTGCTGCAGCCTTCTCAGGTACCCTGACGGGGAGCGGTACCCTGACACAGGAAGGCGGCAACACACGCTTTAGCGGTCTGTTGTCTCAGGACGGTGGGATTGTCCTTAGGAGTGGCGGTGCCATGACGATGGATGCCCTTCAGGCTAAAGCCAATGTGACGACACAATCAGGCACCACCCTGACTCTGGATAACGGGACTATCCTGACGGGGAACGTTGCAGGGGACAGCACCGGCGCAGGTGATATGGCGATTAAAGGTGCATCTGTCTGGCATCTCGATGGTGACTCCACTGTCGGCGCATTAACGCTGGATAACGGGACCGTTGATTTCCGTCCGTCAACAACCACGCGTCTGACGCCAGCCTTCCAGGCGGTTTCGCTGTCGCTCGGGAGCCTGTCGGGTAGCGGGACATTCCGGATGAACACTGATATCGCGTCGCATACCGGAGATATGCTGAATGTCGCGGGCAACGCCAGTGGTAACTTTGTGCTGGATATCAAAAATACCGGCCAGGAGCCAGTATCCGCTGATGCGCCGCTTCAGGTGGTGCAGACCGGTGGCGGTGACGCCGCGTTTACCCTGAAAGGCGGGAAAGTCGATGCAGGTACCTGGGAATACGGCCTGAGTAAGGAAAATACCAACTGGTATCTGAAGACTGACACCCCACCTCCGGTTACTCCGCCGACCACCCCGGATACAGGTAACCCGGATGCAGGTGTGCCGTCTCCTGCGCATCGCACAACAAAATCTGCCGACGCGGTACTGGGCATGGCGACAGCACCGGCATACGTCTTCAACAGCGAACTGCAGAATCTGCGTTTCCGTCACGGTGACGTGATGCAGAACACCCGTGCGCCAGGAGGAGTATGGGGCCGTTATACAGGGTCAGATAACCGCATCAGCGGCGGGGCCAGCTCGGGCTATTCTCTGACCCAGAACGGTTTCGAAACTGGTGGCGACAAGGTCTTTGAGCTGGGTGACAGCCATTTAGCTGTGGGTGCTTTCTTCTCTTACACCGACAACAGCATTAAGCATGCCCGTGGTGGAAAAAGTACGATCGACAGCACAGGCGGTGGTTTGTATGCAACCTGGTTTGATAATGACGGCTACTACGTGGACGGGGTTATCAAATTCAACCGCTTTAGTAATGAGCTGCGCACCTGGATGAGTGACGGCTCGGCGGTGAAGGGAGATTACAGCCAGAATGGTTTTGGCGGCAGTCTCGAAGCTGGTAAGACCTTCAGCCTGAATGAGAATACATGGGCGCAGCCATACGTGCGGACAACGGCGTTCCGGGCAGATGAGAAGGATATCAGCCTGAATAACGGCATGAAAGCCAGCATCGGGGCAACCAAGTCTCTGCAGGCCGAGACCGGTGTGAATCTGGGTATGAATCTTGACGTTGCCGGAAAAACAGTCAAACCGTACCTCAAGGCTGCGGTCAGCCATGAGTTTTCGGACAACAACAAGGTGCAGATCAACAACCGCTATGACTTTACCAACGATATCTCAGGTACGACAGGTAAATACGGCGTCGGGGTGAGTGCCCAGTTGACACCAAACGCAGGGGTGTGGGCTGAGGCAAACTACCAGAAAGGAGAGAATATCGAGTCTCCGGTAACCGGTAGCGTAGGTTTCCGCATCAACTTCTAACCAGGGATGGAAACGACAGCCACATCTGTGGCTGTCTCCCCTTCGACTGAACATTCACGCCATGAGCGGTACCGGTCATTTTTAATGCACGCCGCAATGGTCTGACGATGCACATCAGACAATGTGGCCAGTTGGCTAACATTTAGTTGTAAGTTTTTTAGTTCACAATCCATAGTTCACCCGAGGAAAAAACTTGCATCCTGCGAGCACCTTTTAAAAACGGCGTCAGTGATGAACAAAGCGCACACATTCGACACTATGAAATTTATCTCATTAAATATCAATGAATTATACTAACAGTGATGGCCGATGAAAATGCAAAAACCAGCCTTGCTACGCGCCGCTCCCGCCCCGTAGCAAGGCCCCCCTACTGGGAGAACCCTTAATCGTCCCATGACCTCGCTATCCGCACCACACCAAGAGATCTGACCAGATTGAAGCGACAAAACTGATCGTGCACACTACACGCTCTCATAACTAACAATAGGTTATAACCCTGATGGATCAGGTTACTGTTCTTGAAAAGATGTTTGAGCAAGTGAGAAAGGAACATAATTTTTCGTGGTTTTACTCTGAACTAAAACGCCAGAATATTGCTCATTATATTTACTACCTGGCTACTGATAACATCAGAGCTGTTACAGCGAATGATAAAGTAATATTAATAAGAGGGAAAAGAGATTTATTAAAAGTCAGTACAACCAAGAACCCTGAACAAGTAAAAAAAGCAGCCCAGGCACATATTTCCGGGGAATCCACATTTCGGGAATATATTACAACACTTGTTAGTGCTGGCGTTTTCCGATGGGTTACTGATGTCAATGATAACAAACGGTATTACTACTCTGTCGACGATACACTTTTATACATGGAAGATGTCGAGAACAACAATCCATTAATATAATGATAATTAAACTAACAGTCCGGTTTCTTCCCCCCTGGCACCGGATAAGCTGACATAAGTGCCAAACCTGGTTTTGGGGAAACGTTTTGGCGAGAGTTTTGGGGAAGGAATTTTACAGGTATAAAAAACGGGAGCCCATCGGCCCCCGTTCACATACAACCCAGAATCTGGATTACATGTTTTCGATGATCGCGTCACCAAACTCAGAACATTTCAGCAGCTTAGCGCCGTCCATCAGACGTTCGAAGTCATAGGTTACGGTTTTCGCGTTGATCGCACCGCTCATACCTTTAACGATCAGGTCAGCCGCTTCGACCCAACCCATGTGGCTCAGCAGTAGTTAGACGGTCCAACCACAACCATCTGATAAATAACAGTAATATGAATAATCCCCTGTTAATACGCTGGCTTCTGGCTTTCCCCTAACTTATTGATTATCAATATATAATTCTTGGTTTTGATAACCGTTTTAGAATGTAAGAAACAGCCAGTATTTATCAGATACTTCACAAAAAAATAGATCTTAAATCATGTATGTTTTACATAGTTATCAGTGAGTTACTTTTTTTCACCAATAATTCATAAGTTAACGATCATATAAGACAGAAGCTTTCCGGTATATATAAACGCGGGCGGAAGCCTTTCAACTTCCGCCCGCAGCGCAGGGTTTAATCCCTGCCGTGTTCAGGGTATGGCTCAGAAATTAAAACGGAACCCGACACTGGCCGTGACCGGTGACTCGGTCTGCTTACCGTTTTCATAACGAGCTTCAGCCCAGACTCCAGCATTTGGGGTCAGCTGCGCACTGACACCCACTCCGTATTTCCCGGTCGTCCCGGAGATGTCGTTCCTGAAGTCGTAGGTGTCATTAATCCGGACTTTGTTGTTGTCCGAAAATTCATGACTCACCGCTGCCGACAGGTACGGTTTGACTTCTTTTCCTCCAACGTCAAGGGTCATCCCCAGCTTCACGCCAGCCTCAGCCTGCACCGATTTGGTCGCACCGGTTTTGGCCTTCATACCGTTATTCAGGCTGATATCCTTCGCATCTGCCTTGAATGCCGTTGTCCGCACGTATGGCTGCGCCCAGGCATTCTCATTCAGACTGAAGGTTCTGCCCGCTTCGAGACTACCGCCGAAACCATTCTGGCTGTAATCCCCTTTCACCGCCGTGCCGTCACTCATCCAGGTACGCAGCTCATTATTAAAGCGGTTGTATTTCAGCACACCGTCCACGTAGTAGCCGTCATTATCAAACCAGGTGGCATACAAACCACCACCGGTGCTGTCGACCTTACTCTTTCCTCCACGCGCATGCTTAATGCTGTTGTCGCTGTAAGAGAAGAAAGTACCTACAGCTAAACTGCTCTCACCCAGGTCAAAGACCTTGTCGGCGCCGGTTTCAAAACCGTTCTGGGTCAGGGTATAGCCCGAGCTGGCCCCGCCACTGATACGGTTCTCTGACCCTGTATAACGGCCCCATACGCCCCCTGGAGCACCGGTATTCTGCATCACATCGCCGTGACGGAATCGCAGATTATCCAGCTCGCTGTTGAAGACGTATGCCGGTGCTGTCGCCATGCCCAGTACCGCGTCGGCCGATTTGGTTGTACGACGCACCGGAGACGACGATGTACCTGCATCTGGCTTACCTGCGCCCGTGTTACCTGCACCTGGGTTACCTGCATCCGGGTTACCTGCATCCGGGTTACCAGTTCCTGGGTTACCTGTGCCCGGTGTTGAAGGCTGGGTAACCGGCGGAGGGGTATTAGCCTTCAGATACCAGTTGCTATTTTCCTTGCTCAGACCGTATTCCCAGGTACCGGCGTCCACTTTCCCGCCTTTCAGGGTAAACGCAGCATCACCGCCACCGGTCTGCACTACCTGAAGCGGCGCACCCGCAGATACTGGCTCCCGGCCGGTGTTTTTGATATCCAGCACAAAGTTACCGCTGGCATTACCTGCTACCTTCAGCATATCTCCGGTATGCGATGCGATATCCGTGTTCATCCGGAACGTACCGTTACCCGACAGGGTATCAAGCGCCAGCGAAACCGCCTGGAAGACTGGCGTCAGACGCGTGGTTGCTGACGGACGGAAATCAACGGTCCCGTTATCCAGCGTTAAAGCCCCGACAGTGGAGTCACCGTCGAGATGCCAGACAGACGCACCTTTAACCGCCATGTCACCTGCGCCGGTGCTGTCTCCCGCCACGCTCCCCGTCAGGATGGTCCCGTTATCCAGCGTCAGGGTGGTCCCGGACTGGGTCGTCACATTGGCCTTCGCCTTAAGGGCATCCATCGTCATGGCTCCACCATTCTGAAGGGCAATCCCGCCATCCTGAGACAACAGGCCGCTGAAGCGTGTGTTGCCGCCTTCCTGCGTCAGGGTACCGGAGCCCGTCAGGGTGCCTGTGAAGGCTGCAGCAGTGTTGTTAAGGAAATGCAGGTTCCCTTCGTTTGTCACCACATCACCGACCAGTACCCCTTTATCGTTCAGGGTGGTGGTGCCACGGAGCACACCGCCGCTGCGGACATCCAGTACCCCATCACTGCCAACAGTTGTATCGCTGGCTTCATGACCGTCAAGCACCGCCAGGTATCCGCCGTTTTCCAGCAGCATATTGGCTGCACTGCCGCCGGCAATACTGAAGCTACCTTTAACATTGTTGCCATTCAGGACAGAACCAGTGTCAGTACTGATGGCGCCACCGCTTTCCTGAGTAATTGAGACAGCACTTCCTCCAGCGAACACCACCAGTGAACCATCGCTCTTAATGGTCGTATCCGTAGCGCTACCGCCGCTGTAAACAGTCTGTAATCCGTCGCTGTTAATGATTGTGTTCGTTACGCTACCGCCGCTGGAGACAGCCTGCTCCCCCCCATTATTAATGGTGGTATCAGTAGCGATACCGTAGACTTTTTGGTCCCCACCGTTGATTGTTGTAGCAGTTACACTACCACCGCTTGATACCCGTTGATTTCCCGCACTGTTAATAATGGTGTTAGTAGCACTACCGCCGCTGATGATAGTCTGCCCCCCACTATTAATTGTGGTACTTGTAACGCTGCCGCCACTGGCGACATACTGATGCCCACCGTTCATGGTAGTACTTGTGGCACTACCGCCGTTGGAGACAAATTGATTTCCACCGTTAATGATGGTCTCAGTGACGCTGCCTCCGCTGGAGACATGTATCCTGAACACACTCAGGACAGAAGAAACGTATTTTTATTCGGCTGCGTCTCACAGGCATGCCCGCCACCAGAATATCTCTCCGTCAGAAGTTATGAATTAAGAAGCACTGACATCCCTCCACTCCAGTAATAACAACAGATATCTGTTGCCGTATGTGTCGGGTTATCAGTGCCCAGTAACGTGCAATACAGGTATACAGGAAGAGGATCCGTTGTTGTCAAAATGACCCATTTTGACAACAACGGATTAATAATCTGAATTTAAGTTATTAAGCAGAGTTTATTGTTGATAAATGATTATGTATTGGATTTTTATTTTGTTGAAATAATCCTGGAAATCTCAGAAAACTGACAGGGATCAGGGGCACGGGCTTACAGAAGGGAAGAGATATGCGGGTTTTATTGATTTAAATCAAACTATCTTAAAAAAGTTGTTGTCTGCATTGTCTGTGTTTTTTTAGAATTTTCGTTCAATGCAGGCAGTTTACAGTTTGGGTCAAAAAGTTGCTTTTTCCCCTTTTTTGACCGATTCCACACCCGGTCAAACCGGGCTGAATTTGAGGCGGTATAAATTACCGTATGCCGGATATTCCGGTGTCCCAGATAATCCTGAATCAGCCGCGTATCAATGCCATTATCCGCCAGCGCATAACCACAGCCATGCCTGAGCATATGAGGGTGAACGGAGACAGTCAGCCGGGCTTTCCTTCCGGCTTCAGACAGCAGGTCATAGAACCGCTGACGGGAGAGCGGACGTCCCGACCGGGAAATAAAAAGCCAGTCCCCTTCCTCTTCTGCAGCCGGTGATTTAATCGTTTCCCTGGCGGTAAGCCAGCTTCTGAGGCACTTCACCTCTTCTGCCAGTAAAGGATGAACGGTACTGAAACCGTTTTTGAGACGCCGGACACACAGTTTTCGGGATACGAGCTCAAGGTCAGCAAGCCGCAGTGACAGCAACTCACTGACCCGCAGTCCGTGGAGAAAGGCCAGGAGTATCATGCAGGTGTCGCGTTCCGGATGACGGCTGGTCAGTGCAGCCTGCAGCAGCAAAGAAACTTCATGGTGGGTGAGAAATTTTCGGGTAGACATTAGTTGCTCCGGTTTAGTGAAACAGAGCAATGGAGGATGACACGATAAAAACCACTGGCGAAGGCGAAACGTGCTAACGTCGGAGAATACAGTGAAATTACGACCGTTCTTAACACTCAGCCTCTGCCGTGGCTGTAAAAGGGAGAAGAGATGGGTTTAATCCAGCAACTGGCAGCTATTATTGAAGGAAATCTGAACAGTTCCCTGCCGGTGAAAGAGCTTGCAGAGCGTTCCGGCTACACAGAACGCTGGCTGTACAGTCTGTTTCTGAAAGAGACCGGGATGAGTGTGGCAAAGTATATTCGTCGTAGAAAACTGACACTTGCGGCGTTACTGTTGCGTCATACCAGCATTCCGGCAACCGACATATCACTGATGTATGACTTCAGTTCTCTTCAGACATTCTCCCGTTCATTCAGACAACAGTTTACTGTCTCCCCGCAACAATACCGGAATGCAAAGGCATGGGATATGCAGTACGCCCAGCCCGTGCTGTACAAGCTGACAAAGGACACAGAATTTAAGTTAGTGGAGATAGCAGAAGGAAATAGCCTCCCTGCTCTTCGCAATAAAAAAAGCATTCGACTGGGAATGGATTTTATACATACAACAAGAGACGGTCGCCTTGTTTATAATCGGAATCTTTTTCAGTCCATGATGTCAATTTACGTACCAACTTATACCATGTCAGACTTTATGATTTCAGGAGAAATGGTTCCCGCTGAAGACACTGATTCAGAAATTATTTACACTTTTACAGAAATAAGCAACCCCGCCCAACCGGAAAAACTTATCCCTGATGGTTTATACACCTGCCAGAAATTCAAAGGTACATACGAACAGATCTTTGAGTTCCAGATGTACGATGCGATGGGAGAGCTGTGCAATAATAAATGCATTTTAAAGAAAGGCCCTATGTATACTTTATTCCACAGAACTGATCATAAAGATATTATGAACGTGCAGTTTCTTATCCCTTGTCTGAAGGCTTAGCCTTGCCAGACTCTCTGAAAACGCCCGGGGTTACTGGCTGTATACAGAACAGTATGATGAATATTCCTGTGCCCGAGATAGTCCTGGATAAGTCGTGTATCCAACCCCTGGTTGGCAAGAGCATAACCACAAGCGTGACGTAGCATGTGTGGATGAACCTTAACTCTCAAACCCGCGAACTTACTGTATCGAGCACATAATTTATACACCCACTGTCTGGATATTTTTTTCCCGTGAGAGGACAGAAAAAGATAATCCTCATGGTTGCCTTTCGCGTATTTTTTCCTGATCTGAATCCAGTGTTGCAATAATTCTACGGTTTCTTGTTGCAATGGATGAGAGGTTGACAACCCATTTTTTAGTCGTCTGATGAAAACAATTTTTTCGGTCATATCAAGATCGCCTAACCTCAGGTCTAACACCTCACTGACTCTCAACCCATGGATATATGTCATCTGCAACAAGGCTTTATCGCGAATTTCATTTCGCGTACCATTTATAGCTTTAAAAAAAGCCACCCATTCGCTGTGGGTAATATATTTACGCATAACCTCCTCCTGTCAGATTTATAAGCAAAATTTTACTGCCAACAGAAGTAATGACTTATCAATTTCGGAAGTCAGGTTATGATAAAGTAGGTATGTCGCGTAATTGATTGGTAACCCCCCGGTAATCCCCCCATTTTTAACGGAGGTGATAAGTAGAATCAGGTCATGCGTTGAATATGCTGCATCGGCGTGAAGCCATTCAGTGCCATATTCGGACATTCGTAATTATAAAACTATTGCCACTGCGTGGCATAGCCCTGCAATTCGTCCAGTGAGTTAAACAGGTGCTGGCCCAGCCAGTCATAACGCACCGTCCGGTTATATCGCTCAATATAGGCATTCTGCTGAGGTTTGCCGGGCTGAATAAAACGAAGGCTTATATTCTGCTGTGCGGCCCATGACATCAGTATCCTCCCTGTATATTCCGGTCCGTTATCACACCGAATGGCTGCGGGTTTTCCCTTCCATGCGATGAGTTACTCAAGTGTTCTGACTACCCGACTGGCCGGCAGAGAAAAATCGACCTCAATCGCCAGTGCCTCACGGTTAAAATTATCGATAACATTCAGCAGACGGACTGAGCGACCATCC
>OJJJ01000835.1_pt1 | contig 10765 bp, 9 predicted proteins | sample 1596311 | NCBI WGS metagenome assembly OJJJ01 (sample SAMEA4350140, study PRJEB24818) | metagenome | biome: human; feature: gut; material: faeces | place: Denmark | collected 2013-09 | reverse complement strand
ATTTTATTTCCAATGCCCAATTACAGCAAGCAAAACAGTATGGAATTGCAAAACCGGTGGAATTTTTTCCACAGCAGTTTTGGGAAGAAAATTATCCTAAGACAGCGATAAAGGCAGGAAGTTTACAAGATGGTATCTATGGATATCCGCTTTATTTTGATACGTATTTTTTACTTTATTATTCAGAGGATGTGCGATATGCACCAACTACCTTTGATGAAATGATTGAATATGGGGAACAGCTTTCGGATAAAAAGGATAATACCAATTTATTCAAATGGGATTTAACAGATCCTTATACAAATTTTATGTTTTTAGGGGATTCTATGGAACTGTTTGGGGATACAGGAGATGACACATCTTTGTTTAAAATTAATAATTATCAGACGATAGAAGCTATGAAATATTTTCAAGAGCTCAACAATTTGCCGATTGGTACGATGCAAACGGTAGATTATGAAACGGTTTTAAGTTCGATTGAACATAATGAGGCAGTATTTGCTATTTGTGAAATGGATGCCATCAATCGAATTCCCAAAAATAGCTCTTATAAAGTGGCATTACTTCCTGACTTAACCGATGAGATTGAAAGCAACAGTTTGTCTATTACAGAATTAGCCGTTGTCAATGAACAGTCAAAACAACAAAAAGCGGCAGAACTTTTTGCTAGTTATTTATCCTATGAATTTGCCAATCAACAATACGATACGATTGGACGGTTATCGGCCAAAAAGGGAATTTTTTATGAAGATGAACGATTGCAGATGATTTATCGTCAGTATGAAAAAAGTATGCCAATTCCAAAAGGAAAGGTTATGGAATATTTTTGGAATTATATGAGAATTGCCAATGAAAATATATGGAATGGTGCTACCGTATCGAGGCAGATGGATGAGGTACAAAAGAAAATGGAGCACCTTCTTTCTTCATAAGCTGGTGATATGTCAAGATACCTATTAGAGTAGGGGATAAGAGTCATAAGCTTTAAACAATGTGCATGTTATGTGTGGACATAGAAAACGAAGATATAGAAAACGATGAGAAATAGGTAACGAATGTTTCTCATCGTTTTTATGTATAAAAAGGGATTGTTTGGAAAGCCTAAGAAAGAAATCAGTTTTGAGAAAAGTTCAAAACAAAAAAATAAAGGAGGCTATGAAATGATCGGATTTTTAATTGCACTCATATCTGGTGCGCTTATGTCGGTTCAAGGTGTCTTTAACACAGGTGTTACAAAACAAAGTGGTGTTTGGGTTACAAACAGTTTTGTACAATTAACAGGTTTTCTTGTCTGTATGGTTATTTGGTTCTTTACAGAAAGAAAAGAACATAATTTATTAAAGATAATAAAAGTAGAGCCAAAATATTTACTTTTAGGCGGTGTGATAGGTGCTATGATCACATGGACGGTTATTATGGCAATGCAAAAATTAGGACCAGCAAAAGCGGTATTAGTTATTGTCATTGCGCAGATTTTTGTGGCTTATCTCATTGAGCTTTTTGGACTGTTTGGTGCGGAGAAAACGCCGTTTTATTGGACAAAATTACTAGGTGTGTTAGTCGCAGTGTCAGGTATTGCACTTTTTCAGTGGAAATCGTAAGTAATTAGTAAGATTTATCAGTTGAAAAGGAGAGAAAGATTCGGTACAATAAAGATAACGCCATAAATGACAGGGATAATAATCCATCTACTTGTCGTAATCTGAGATCTATTATACAATGAAAGGAGTTATCATTGTATGAAGAAAGGCGTATTCCTTTATTTATTTTTTGTCCTGACAGCTGTAAGTCTTACAGCCTGTAGTGATTCCCAGAGTGAAACTGAGATTCTGCTCAAAGAGCAAACAGAGCAAGTGGAGCAGACAACAGACTTTTCTGAGACAGAAGTGTCAGGAAAGATAACCAACCAATGTACAATTTATGTCTATATATGTGGAGAAGTGAAGTATCCTGATGTCTATGAACTTTTAGAAGGAAGCAGAGTGAAAGATGCTGTACAAAAAGCTGGCGGATTCAATCATGATGCAGATGAAAAAAGAGTGAATTTAGCAAGACAGCTTTCCGATGGAGAGCAAATCATTATTCCAAAGAAGGGTGAAGACCTCAGTGAAAATCAAGAGTTTCCTAATGAAAGTGATAATGAGAGACAACAAAAAATAAACATAAATACAGCGACAAAGGAACAACTGATGTCTCTTTCAGGAATTGGAGAAGCAAAGGCAGAAGCCATTATTGCTTATCGGGAAGAACATGGAGGGTTTCGTTCTATTGATGAATTGAAAGAAATAAGGGGAATTAAAGATGGAGTCTTTCAAAAAGTGAAAGATTTGATAACAATACACTGAGGTGAATAGAAAAAATGGGAAGAAAAGTATTAGTAGTAGATGATGAAAAGTTGATCGTAAAGGGTATTAAGTTCAGCTTAGAACAAGATGATATGCAAGTAGATTGCGCCTATGATGGCGAAGAAGCACTGAATATGGCAAAAAATAATAGTTATGATATTATTTTGCTAGATGTGATGCTTCCAAAGTTAACAGGATTTGAAGTGTGCCAACAGATCCGAGAATTTTCCGATGTTCCAATTATTATGCTAACAGCAAAAGGTGATGATATGGATAAAATTCTCGGATTAGAATATGGCGCAGATGATTATATTACAAAACCATTCAATATATTAGAAGTAAAGGCGAGAATTAAAGTTATTTTAAGAAGAAGTAGCAAGCAAGTGAGTGAAAAACAACAGCAAAGAGTGATTACTTCTGGTGGACTTAAAATCGACTGCGAAAGCCGTCGTGTTCATATTGATGGAAAGGAAGTCAATTTGACAGCAAAAGAATTTGATCTTGTGGAATTGTTAATTACAAATCCAGAGAAAGTATACAGCAGGGAGAAATTATTGAATACCGTTTGGGGATATGATTATCCTGGAGACGTGAGAACGGTTGATGTTCATATTCGTAGACTTCGTGAAAAAATTGAAAGCAATCCAGGAGATCCGAAGTACATACATACGAAATGGGGTGTAGGATATTATTTCCAGTCTCAAAATTAAGCTAAATGGCTTAAAAAGTATGAAGTTTGCTGTATTTCTTTCCTTTTTTTCTTTGATGATGGTGCTAATCTTTACTTTTGGAAAAGGTTTGGAGAATGCCTACTATAAAAAATCCATAGAACAGAAAATAAATCAAGTGCAGTTACAATGTAATATGCTTGCAAACCAAGTGTATAATTTAAATTTTCTAATTCAAGATTCTTCTAGTACACTAGATGTGGAGGTTGATCAGCTGGCCAGTGTGCTAGAGGGGAGAATTATGATTCTTGATAAAAATTTTCGGATTATTAAAGATACGTATGGATTTGATCAAAATAAATATTTTATTTCAGAAGATATGATTCGGATGATGCGTGGAGATACTTTAAAGTCTTATGAGACAAAAAAGGGATATGCCGAAGTGATGGTTCCTATTTTTGATGAAAGCGGAAAGGACTGTCAAGGAATTGTAATGGCATTTATATCGACAGAAGACATTGCGATGACTCAGTTAGCCATTCGCGAGAAAAGTCAGACATTGTATGTGATATTTGCAATTTTGGCAGTGAGCATTGCATGGGGACTTTCTTCTCTTTTGACGAAACCATTTAAAGTGTTTAATGAGGCCATTCGTCATATGGCAGATGGACATTTAGATGAAAAAATTCCAGTGGAAGGTTATGTTGAAATGCAAACGATGGCTTCGGTTATCAATGATATTACAGCAAAAATTCAAGCAGTGGAAGATTCTAGACAGGAATTTGTATCAAACGTATCCCATGAATTAAAGACACCGATCACTTCTATGAAAGTACTTGCGGATTCTTTGCTTTCTCAAGAAGGAGTTCCAGCGGAATTATATCGAGAGTTTCTAGTGGATATTGCAGCGGAAATTGAGCGAGAAAATAAGATCATTAACGATCTATTAGCTCTTGTAAAAATGGATAAAAAGGCTTCTGCTTTAAATATTACAACAGTTGATATTAATGAGCTTTTAGAAATGCTTTTGAAACGATTACGACCTCTTGCAGCAAAGAGAAATATAGAGATTGTATTTGAAAGTTTTCGTCCAGTATCAGCAGAAATTGATGAAGTGAAGTTCTCTTTGGCATTCTCTAACTTAGTGGAAAATGCAATTAAATATAATGTGGATAATGGTTGGATTCGCGTATCTTTAAATGCGGATCATAAGTTTTTTTATGTTAAGATTGCAGATTCCGGCGTGGGAATACCAGAAGATTGCCAAGATCAAATTTTTGAACGTTTCTATCGGGTGGATAAAGCCCGTTCAAGAGAAACTGGCGGAACAGGGCTTGGTCTTTCTATTACACGAAATGCTATTTTAATGCACAAAGGTGCCATAAAACTTTATAGCAAGGAAGGGGAAGGTACGACTTTTACAATTCGAATTCCTCTCAATTATGTGGTGTAGAAAGGAGCTAAAAATTTGAAACGAAAACAAGTAATAAAATATATATTGCTCGCTCTTATTATTGTGACTAGCTTCGTTGGCTGTAGTCAAGAAGGTGAGTCTTATCAAGCAGGAGATGAAGAAAAAGGAGTTACCCTTTATTATTTAAATCCAGAAGGAACAAAGCTGTTAGAATATTGGTTTGAATATGAGGAAATTCCAAAGGATACAGAAGAGGCCGTAGAAGTTATTATTGAGCAGTTAAAACAGTCACCAGATCTTTCAAAATATAAAGCTGTTATTACAGAAAATATGGGCTTTCATAAAGTGAAAATTGAAGATAGCTATGTTTCTTTAGATTTTAATACTGGTTATGGAAAACTAGATATGGCCACAGAGGTACTTTGTCGAGGGGCAATTGTTAAGAGTATTACACAGCTATCAAAAGTAAATAATGTGGAAATCACAATGAATGGACAGCCAATTACGGATCGGGATGGAAAAGTGATCGGCATTATGAATAGTGAAAGTTTTATTATGGATGCAAACGATCTGAGTAGTTATGGAACTTATGGAGAAGTTAATATTTATTTTGCGGATACAAAGGGTGAAAAATTAGTAAAATATCAAACCCAATTGGACACAGGTAACAATGCTTCAATGGAACAAAAAGTAATTGGGAGTTTGATAAAAGGTCCAGATTCTGAGGGATATAAAGCGACGATTCCAGAAGGGACAAAGGTAATTAAAACGTCTGTAAAAGATGGTATTTGCTATGTGGATCTCAATCGAAAGTTTTTAGAGGGAGTAGCAGATGTTAGCGATGAAGTTACCATTTATTCTATTGTAAATTCTCTTGTAGAGTTGCCAAATATCAATAAAGTGCAATTCACAATTGAAGGAGAGCGTGTTGCAAAATATCGAGAAACAATAGCATTTGATGGAATATTTGAGAGAAATCTTGAATTAATAAAAGGAGAATAATTATTGAAAAGACCATTTTTTTTGGCAGTTATGGCACTTGTACTTGGAGAGGTATGTGGGCGATACACAAAAAAGGAAGTGGCTTTTTGTTGGAATATTTTCTTTGTTTTTGTTGTTATGATTCTTACTTTTCAAGGGATTTTATGGATTCGTTGGAAGACAAAAGAAAAAAAACAAACGAAAAAGAGAGTTCAAAAAAGAAAAAGACAGTGTCGCTTGCTGTCTTTTTCTTTTTTTGTACTTTTTTTCTGTAGTGGATGTTGTCATAATCTTTTCTTTCAGAAAATAATGATTGTTCCTGATGGGATGGAAGACGGGATAGAAGTTACTATGATCGGACAAGTGATCGAAAAAGAAAGAGTAGACGAAGGTTTTCATTATCGATTAAAAAATCCATCGGTTTTATTTCGAAAAGAAGGAAAAGAGACAAAGGAAATTCATACATTGACAGGAGATGTAAAACTATATGGAATAAAAAAAGAGGTCGTTTTAAAGCAGAAAGTTATAGTAAAGGGGAAACTAAAACAATTAGAGTCAGCCAGCAATCCAGGACAGTTTAATCAAAAGCAATATTATTTATCAAAGGGGATTGTTTGTAGTGTGACAAAGGGAGTAATAGAGAAACAATGGGGGAGAGGAAGTGTCTTATTCGAGAGTATTTGGAAATTTCGAGAAAGACTAAATACGGTATATGAAGAAAGTATGGAGAAAAGACAAGCAGGGGTTTTAATGGCAATGATTACAGGAGAGAAAGGAAGTCTTGATGAAGAAGTAAAGAAAATGTACCAAGAGCAAGGAATTGCTCATATATTAGCGATTTCAGGGCTTCATGTAGCGTTTGTTGGTCGAGGGATTTTTAGACAGCTAAGAAAAAGAGGAATTGGCTATATTCTTTCTGGAGGAGGGGCTATGGTCTTGCTAATTGGTTATTGTATTATGGTAGGAAAAAGTGCTTCTGTTTTTCGGGCCTGTGTTATGCTTTTGTTATTACTGACTGGAGAAATGATAGGAAGAAGTTACGATATGTTAACAGCTATGGCACTTTCGGCTCTTTTTCTCGTATTGGAAAATCCCTATTGCTTAAATGATGCAGGGTTTTTATTGTCTTATGGAGCGATTATTGGTATTGGAATTTATGCACCTTTGTTAAAAGAATGTTTTAAGAAAGGAGAAGGGGGGGCTTCTTTAAAAGAAAGTGTGATTGTCAGTGGAGCGGTTCAGCTTGTGACACTACCAGTTTTATTGCACACATTTTTTGGATATTCTCCTTATAGCATTCTTTTGAATCTTTTTATTATACCGATGATGGGAGTTTTATTGCCCATCGGAATTTTTGGTGGGCTTGTTGGTCTTTTTTCTCTGTTATGGGCAAAAATATTGTTAGTGCCAGCTTGTTTGATTTTACAGTTTTATGAGTTGGCTTGTAAGGGAATGGAGAGAATACCAAGTTCTTTTGTTATCACAGGAGAAGTTGGTTTTCAGTTTTATATTCCTTATTTCATTATGATGACAGTTGGATTTCTTCTCTTAAAACGAAAAAAGAAAAAGCAATGGGTTTGCTTATTGGTCGTTAGCATTAGTATTTGTCTTTGGGAACCCAAAGGGAATCTTTTTATTATTTGTGCAGATGTAGGACAAGGCGATGGGATTTTATTTCAAATGCCAACGAGGAGATATTATCTATTAGATGGAGGTAGTAGTAGTATACAAGATGTTGGAAAATATCGTTTGTTACCACTATTACATTATTATGGAGTGACTACGTTAGAAGGGGCGATTGTCACTCATCTTGATGCGGATCATTATAATGGAATGGAACAATTATTTGGAGAAGTAAAAATAGAAAAGCTATTTTTGCCAAAGTTATTAGAAAAAGAAGAAGCCTATGAAGCATTAGAAAAAAAGGCTAAGTCATACGGAACAAAAATTTATTATATGGCAAAAGGAGATGAGATAAGAGAAGGAGAGGTGGAATTCCAATGGATTTCACCAGATCGGATCGAACAAGAAGAGGATAAAAATGATAATTCTCAAGTTTTTTATCTTTCTTATAAACAGTTTAGCGCTCTTTTTACAGGAGATATGGGAAAGGAAAGAGAAGAAAAATTGTTGGAGGATATCAGACATTGTACCTTATTAAAAGTAGGACATCATGGCTCAAAAAATTCATCCATAGAACCGTTTATTCAGAAAATAAATCCAGATTATGCGGTATTTTCCTATGGAAAAAAGAATCGATATGGGCATCCAAGTGATGAAGTATTAGAGCGATTGGGGAGATATGGAGCAAAGATTTATAAAACAGGAGAGGATGGGGCTATTTTTTTTCAAACGGATGGAACGACATTGCGAATTAAAAAATATTTACACTCATGAAAAATTGATAGATGGTGTCTTTTAGAGTTTCTACTATAAACTGCCTGCAAACGTGAGAAACTTGTAAAACACGTTTCTCACATTCGTACAAAAGTAACGAGCCAAGCAGTATTTATTCTCCATTTCAAGTTGCGGTAGTGCGGGTAGAAAATTTGATAATAAGAAGTTCCACTGCAATATGATCCACTAATTTTCCAGTTTTTACATCTTCTTCATAAGTGGCACATAAGTGTAAAATTTCTTCTAATTGAGAGCGATTATAAGATTTTCCTTGCTGAATATATTTTCTTACAACAAAAGAAGGAATTCCAACTTGTTTTGCGATCTCTGCGTTTGGAATGGAATGGTTATCCATTTCTTGTACTTGTAAAATTAAGTTAAACTGGCGTACAAGAAGGGATAAAATTCGCATTGGTGGTTCTTTTAAGGCGAGGAGATCATAATAATAGTCGATAGCGATTTTTTGCTCTCCTTTTACAATGGCTTCTAACATATCAAAAATCTTACTTGTTGTAATTTGCGTTGTTACTTCTTCTACGTCTTCTTTTGTGATCTCTTCTCGACCTAGCGTATAAGCACATAGTTTATCCAACTCGTTTTTTATATGAACCATATCGGTTCCCGTTCGCTCGAGAAAAAAACGAAGAACAGGTTCTTTGATCTTTTTTTGTTCCTGTTTTAAAAGAGAGGCGATCCATAAGACAAGAGATTTTTCGTCAGGGGTGCTCATATTGGCAATGTATCCATGTTTTTGTACCGCTTTATAAAGCCTTGAGCGTTTATCCACTTCGCTTTCTACAAATACCATACAAGTAGTATCAGGGAGCTGTTCCATAAGGGCTACTAATTCGTCAGGAGAAGATTTGAAAAAACCAGTATCTTCCAAAAGAATCAATCGTTTTTCTTGAAAAAAGGGAAGTGTTTGAGCAAGATCGATTACTTCAGAAATATTAATTTTCTTTCCCTCATAATAGCTATAATTCATTGTATCATCAGGAGAGGAAAGGGCATTTTTTAGTTTGTTTTTTGCTTGATTGCATAAATAAGTCTCATCGCCGAAAATTAAATAAACCGTTTGAAATGTATGGGATTTAATATGTTCATTGATTGTTTGCATAAAAGACTCCTTTTTTATAACGAAGTTTAAAAAAAGCACTCGGTGGGTTAATCCGAGTGCTTACATGACGGTTGTATATAAAAAGTTTAAGAATAGATTAGTTCATTGTGTTAACAGCTTTTGTTAATCTAGAGATTTTTCTAGAAGCTGTATTTTTGTGGAAAATTCCTTTAGATGTAGCTTTGCTGATTTCAGAAATAGCTACTGTTAAAGCAGCTTTAGCAGCTTCTTTATCTCCAGCTGTGATAGCTGTTTCCACTTTTTTAACTAAAGTTTTGATTTTAGTTTTGATCATTTTGTTTCTTAAAGTTTTCTTTTCGATTACTAAAATTCTTTTCTTTGCAGATTTAATGTTTGCCATGTTCTCTATTCCTCCAAAAATTAAATGGTATTAGTTTATTAAAATAGTTCGAAATGTTTTCTTTATAAGAGACACGATAAATTACATCGAAAACATACTTTTTCTATTATATAGAGGAAAAATTGGCTTGTCAATAGGAAAGTCAATAAAATTGACATAATTTTACGGAAAGTTTGGAATACTAAAGAGAGAAAAAAGGAATGAAAATGTAAGAAAGGAAGGAATTATGAAAGTAGAGAGCAGAACAGATTTAGCCGTAGAATTGCAAGAAGAATATTCCGAGTTTGAAGGAATTCGAATGGAGAAAAGAGAAAAAAAGGAAAATGGAATTCGAGAGACAACGATTTTTATTGATACAAAAGAAGCTAGCGAGAAAATGGGAAAGGCCATAGGAGCGTATATTACATTAGAAAGTCCTCATTTTTTAGAAGAAGATGAGTCTTATTTTACAGAGATGAGTCAATGTTTACATGAAGTACTCGATCGCCTCATTCAAAAAGAAGAAAAAGTGTTAGTCGTTGGACTTGGAAATAAAGAAGTGACACCGGATGCGTTAGGACCTCTTGTTGTAGAAAATTTATTTATTACAAGACATTTAAAAAAAGCATCCCTATTGCAAATGGCGTGTGAAAAAGAAGTGAGTGCTATTGTTCCAGGAGTTATGGCTCAGACAGGAATGGAAACACAAGAGATTATTCGTGGAGTGGTGGAGCAGACAAAGCCTGATGTTGTCATTGCTATCGATGCGTTGGCGGCGAGAAATTCCAATCGGCTTAATAAAACGATTCAGATTAGCAATACAGGGATCGCACCAGGATCGGGAGTTGGGAATTATCGACAAGCATTGACGAAAGAGACCATTGGTGTGCCAGTCATTGCAATTGGTGTGCCAACAGTGATCTCTGTTCCAGCGATTGTCAACGATTCTATGCAAAGAATCTTTCAAATATTAGAACAAGTAAATGGCAACAATGTGCTTGATACGTTTACGGAGGAAGAGCAATTTGAATTGGCAAAAGAGATCGTAGATGAAGATTTTGTCTCTATGTTTGTAACCCCAAAAAATATTGATGAGGCGGTGAGAAGAATTAGCTTTACGATTTCAGAAGCCATTAATCAATATACAGACCTTTCGTAAGTATATTTTAATTTTAGGATGAATATAATGAACAGGAAAGAAAGGGAATGATTATGAAGCGAGAAAACTATCAAATAGTCCGTTTACTTCTGTTCATAATAGTCATCTTTTTTGTTGCAAAAATAGGAATGAATATGCCAAATACAATCACAACAAACGAGGGGACTCATCTATTTTTTGAAGAACTTAAAAATGGATTAGAGGCTATGACAAATACGGTAGTAGAGGAATTAGTTCCTATGAAGACCATGATGGATCGGGGAGAAGAGGAAGACGAGACACCACTGATTGCATTTTTAGCGAAGGAATTTTTGCCAGCATTGCATTTTGAATGGGGATACGAT
>OJJJ01000834.1_pt1 | contig 10777 bp, 9 predicted proteins | sample 1596311 | NCBI WGS metagenome assembly OJJJ01 (sample SAMEA4350140, study PRJEB24818) | metagenome | biome: human; feature: gut; material: faeces | place: Denmark | collected 2013-09 | reverse complement strand
TCATGCCATTCCTGATCTTCCACTCGTTGATTCCAAGGGTTCACTTCGATTTGATTGATTTGAGGTTTCACCTCATTCAAGCCGACAAACTCGATCATCTTAGCTGATTTGAAATTTGAAACGCCAATTGCACGTAATTTCCCTGTTTTTTGAGCAGCAACCATTGAGCGCCAAGCACCATAAATATCTCCATATGGTTGGTGAATAAGGTAGAGATCAAGATAATTTAATCCCATTGTTTCAAGCGAATGTTCAATCGTTTCTTTCGCTTTATCTTCGGAAGCTTGGAGAATAAATAATTTAGAGGTAACAAAAAGTTTTTCTCGAGTGACTAGACCTTCAGTGATGGCGCGCTTGATTCCCTCGCCGGTTTCTTTTTCATTTCCATAAATAGAAGCAGTGTCGATCAGGCGATACCCAGCTTTGATTGCTTGGTAAACAGCCTCAGCTGTTTCTTCCAAAGGAATTTGATAAACGCCAAATCCTAGTTGCGGCATGGTGACACCATTATTGAGTGTGATTGTTTGCATAGTGTTTCCTCCTCTAATTTTCATTACATGTTCTATCCTAAACCTTGGAGTTAAGTCCATAGCAAGTAAAAGATTTTATTTCTTTCGTTCCCATAATTTTTCCACTTTATCAGGAGTCATATTTCCTGCTTTGAATTTTGCGATATGCTCATCATACGTTTCTATCTTATAAATAAGCAGGTCTCGTACTTCCTGCATTTCTGCTAACTTTTTCTCTAATTCTTCGAGTTGATCGGCTAAAATCTGTTTTTGGGCTTTTTCGACATTTTGACTTTCACGAACTTGTGCCAATTGAGCAAATTCAATTAGCGATTCGATGGACAATCCTGCATTTCGTAAATGTTTTGCTAGATAGATCCAGTTTAGATCATTCGTTGTGTACACCCGATAGCCACTCTCATTGCGTTGGACAGGTGGAATCACACCGACTCGTTCATAATAGCGCAATGTGTCTACGCTCAAATCAAACATTTCCGCTGCTTTTTTTATATTCATCGTTGGTTCTCCTTATCTTTTTCTATAAGTAATCATAAACCCTGAAGTGGACTCTAGGGCAAGTGGTTGAAAATTATTTATTTAAAAGAATATATTTTGTTCGTCAGGACGACTATATAGGAAGAAAAAGCTTCAAGCATTTGTATTTCAACAGATTGATTTGAGCAATCATCAGCATTGAAAGCTCCTTTTTTAGTGTGTTTCAAAGCATATCATGCTCTCTTAGTATTCAGAAATACATGCATAGATGATTGTTTTGCTATCTATATGAGCAAGGCATTTATCATCCATAGATTTTAAATAAATCCATCTCATGTTATGATGATGATGAAAATTTTTAACTTGGATCAAGGAAACAATCGGTTCTTGTTATGAAAAACGAAAATAAGCTAATGAGAGTATGAATATCTATGAATATAAAAGAAGTAAGTAGTATGAATCAAAAGTTAGAGCAACAATTAATTGAAGTTTGGGAGAGTTCTGTTAAGGCGACGCACACCTTTTTGTCAGAGACCGAAATCCAAGCCATTAAGCAATACATTCCAGAGGCATTGCATCATGTGTCACATTTGATTATCGTAGAAAGTGAAAATGGAGAGCCAGCTGGCTTCATGGGGATCTCGGATCGAAATCTTGAAATGCTTTTTATAGCAAATGAACAAAGAGGTAAGGGACTAGGGAAAAAACTCTTGGCTTACGGGATGGAAAACTATGCTGTAAATGAACTGGGAGTAAATGAACAGAATCCTCAGGCGAAAGGATTTTATGAGCATATGGGATTTGAGGTATACAAAAGAAGCGAGTTAGACGAACAAGGAAACCCTTATCCAATTCTGTATATGAAGAAAGTTGATAACAAGTAGCTGTTAAAAATTATTTGTGTTTGCGGGAAATATGTAAGAAGGGGTCGAGACATATATAGCTAGTCACGACCCCTTCTTTGATTGCTATTATCCTTATTAATAAGTAAAGTAAGGATCAAATGATTTTCTCTTAACTAGCTTTCTCTTCTTTTTTTATCTCTTCTTTTTTCTGATTTGAAAATGGTGTATCAGTCTCTTCAGGTAAGATGATTGGTGGATGATGGGAATGCTGATTACTTCCACACATGGTGATGATTTGTTCTTTTGAAGCTTCAGAGATTACTTTCATTGTATACCTCTCCTTTCTTTTATATTTCCAGATGACATAAGGTAGGCCAATATCATCTAAATTCATGATTTATTTAACTGAATTAGCTCATCAAATGAACCTAGAAATTCCTGATTTGTTGAGTGAGTAACGACAATGATTATTTTATCTGTAAGTGAGCAGATTAAGTCACTGATAATCATCTCGTTTATACTGTCTAGACCAGATGTTGGTTCGTCAAAAAGAATAACATCGGAATCTTTAAAGATTGCCCGAGCAATCTCAAGCCGTCTAAGCTCGCCGCCAGAAAGAAAGTTTATCCATGTATTATCTTGCGTATCGGTTAAATCATTGTTATCAAAGCGATCATCTAATCCACTTCGTTTTAAAACATCAACGATTTTTTCAAGTTCGTATTCACTAAAAATAGAAACGTTGTAAGCAATACTCGTCTGGAAGATAGCAGTTTTTTGTTGGACAAGTGCGACTTTCTCATAAAGGGAGTCTCTAGATAGCTGATTCATCTCTTGCTGGTCAACCAATACTTGATGATCGTCGATAGGGTAAATTCCCGCTAAAATATTCAATAGTGTCGACTTCCCACTACCGCTTGCGCCAGTGATAGCATATTTTTTTCCACGCTCAAATGTTTGAGTAAAACCATTAAAAATCAAACGATTTCCATGATGGAAATGCAGATTTTCAATCGATAAAGTAGTTATTGGTTCTGCAAGTTCAAGTGAGCGATTGGGCTCATCATCATCGGTACCATCAATGAAAGCTATAAGATCGTCCGCGACCTTCTTGCTCGCTAAAATATCTGTAACTGAAGTACTGAAATACTCTAACGGACCGGCAATCGTACTCATTAGTGTAGTCATCGCAATAAGATCGGGAATGGTGATTATTTTGGCAGCAACAAAGAAGCCACCAACGATCCATGTCCCCGAATAAGCAAGATCCCCAAGTCCAAAAGAAATTGCATAAGTCAGTCCTTGTAAGGTTTCAAAAGTGATACTTTCCTTTTTTAATCGTTCACTACTGTTAGTAAAAATTTTCGTATATTTTGGAAAACCTTTGCCGACACGTAAGGTCATGTATCCTGAGAGAAGTTGGTCAAATAAACTAAGTGTACGATCTTGCTCCAGAACAACGGACTTGCGACGATCACTAAGGATTCGCTTAGCGAAATAAGGGGCTAGCAAAGGACTAAAAGCTAAGAGCAGCATAATCAATGAAAAAGAAGTGTTTAATTTTAGTGTGAATAAAAGAGAGAATAGAAAGGTAAAAATGCTTAAAATCAGTCCAAATCCGGGCTTTAAAAATTCTAATTCAACGACTTTCATTTCATTTGCCAACTTTGAGAGATACTCGTTTTTCTCATTTTTAAGAAATAGTACCGGATTCATTCGAACGATTTTCTGCGAGAGACTCTCTCTCAGTTGATTCATTATTGATTGAACTAAGATGGATTTACTTCTTCTTGGAATAAAATCGCTCATCGTGTTCAATAAGATGTAAAAGAAGGCGAATATACCAATAAATAAAAGTCTTTTTACATCTCCTGACATAGCAACCTCGGTGATTTGTCTATACACCAAAGCAACCCCAACTTGAATGAGCGCTGCAATTGCGCATAAAATCACATGCAAAAAGAAAAGTGAGCGGTTTCTTTTTAATATTTTTTTCATTCTCTCCCTCCTATGTAAAAACTATATCACAAATTAAAAAAAAATTGAAATATTATTTTGTGAAATGTATAATTATTGAAAAAGGGGGGTTAGGTGATGCGTTTTTCACGGTATGTCGATATCATTGAGAACGGTAACGAGACTATTCTTTGCAATACATTAATGCAAGAAATAGTTACTGTTGATTCAAAAAAAATGAAAAGTAAAACGGAGATTTCGAGCGAAATAAGTGAAGATGAACGAAAATATTTATTTGAAAATGGATTTATACACGGTGATTTGGAAAGTTATAAACAGAAAACAATCAATTTAAAGAGAGACTTAGTTACTATCACTATAAATATCACAGAAGATTGCAACTTTTCGTGTACTTATTGTTACCAGAATGATTTCCTTTCTAAAAATGTTATTACTGATCAGACGATAAATAATATAATGCAATACATTTTAGACATTGCTCAGCTAGGTGTTCGGAGACTATATATCTATTTTTTCGGGGGCGAGCCACTTCTTTATAAAAAAAGAATTCTCGCAATTAAAAGTAAGATTGATCAAATTGTGTCAGAGAAATCACTCTCAATTTCTTATGGTTTAGGAACAAACGCCTATCTACTCACTCCAGATTTTGTAAATCATTTTGATTCTTTAATTGTCGATACTACACTAACATCTAGAAAAGATCATGATAGAAATAGATCTCTTAAGAGTGGAAGCAGAACGTATGATAAGATTTTTGAAAATCTAGCGGTAGCATCTAAGAGCGGACGTGTTAAAATCCATATTGGTTATAATACATCTGATAAAAATACAGAAGAGTTTCAGTCTTTTCTCGTTACGATCCGCCAAAGTGATATCAAAGCCCATATCAATTGCTATTACATTAATAACTATGAGTTTAATGAAAATTATTTCAATGCATTATCCTATGAGAAATATCTAAAGTGGGTATCTTCAACTGCAATTGATCACCTAATTGAAAACGGCTTCCTGGTGAATATCTCTCCATTTTCTTCGTATCGCTTTGAGTGCGATGCGTATAATCCTTGGTCTGTAAAGTTTTTCTCTGATGGATCTATAGGGTTATGTAATGCAACAAATTTTTATGAACGTAGAATAATAAAAAGTTTTACAGAATCATCTTCTTTTGCAGAAGATGTTCAATATAGCCTTTATGACCAAAAGAGTGTTCTTCCGAAAAGCAACAATCAGTGTAATTCATGTGAATTAATTGCAGTGTGTCGAGGAAAGGTACAGTGTGATACTTCATGTAACCCAAACTATTCAATTGATAGAGAAACATTCATACGTTCTTTTGTAAAGCATACAAATCTAGGTAACAGGAAATTTTTTACCCAATTTAATTAGGAGTGATTTTATGAAATTATCGCAATATACGATTGTTGAAGAAGTGGATAATGAAATACTTTTGTACAATTCGGTATACTCTGCTATCGTTTTACTAACTCAAAGCGAGTTCCATGATCTACAGACTTTTATTAATAACGATAACTTGGAGAAAACAGAATTATTCTCTTATTTAGAAAATCAAAATATCATTGTTTCCGATGAGATTGATGAAGAAGCAAGATTAGTGTCTGTGGCAAATGAAAAACGATATAATCCTAGTCAAGTAACTTTCACAATTGCCCCTACGATGAACTGTAATTTCTCCTGTTTTTATTGTTACGAGCAAGGGTTTAGACAACATACTATGACTACTGAAACTGCTAAGAAAACAGCCGAGTTTATTCTTAAAAATGTATTACCCCATCAGTCATTGAAAGTAATTTGGTATGGAGGAGAGCCTTTGATGGGATTGAACTCTATTAAAGTTATAAGTGAAATAATAATGAAAAACGAAAAAAAATATAAAAGTTTCAACGCAGAAATTGTATCCAATGGTTATTTGCTAACAGAAAAAGTTGCACAACTTTTAAAAAGTTATCACGTTAATTATGCTCAAATTACTCTGGATGGGGATCAGATAAATCATGATTCTAGAAGATGTTTAACAAATGGGAAAGGGACATTTGCAAGAATATTACAGAATATAGTTAAAACTCTAAAATATATTCCAGTAACTGTAAGAGTAAATATAGATAGGGAGAATAATCATGAAGATGTTATTCGTTTGATGAACTCGCTGGATAATTTTAATTTACTTAAGAAAGTTGGCTTTTATCTTGCGCCGGTAGAGGATTTTGATACCTACAAAACACCCACATGTTATACATCCCAAGAGTTTTCGAAAGAAGAAATAATGGTTTATAAAAGTCTTTTGGAAAGAGGGATAAATATTGTTGCCATACCACGGACAACGATTGGGTTCTGCGAAGCTATCAATCGAGACGACTATGTAATCGACCCTAATGGATTTTTATATAAATGCTGGGTTCATATTGGTAAAACGATTGGACGAGTAGGAGATATCTATACAGGAATACAATTGAACAGTGTGCATAAAACATTTACAGAGTACAAATTTTTTTCGAAAGCGAAATGTTCAAGTTGTAAAGTTCAACCTTTGTGTTTAGGAGGCTGTCCGTTAATTCGAATGAATACAGGTGAGTCGAAGTGCGTTAGCTATAAGTACAATATTGAAGAGCATATAAAAATGGCTTCGGCAAGACTAATATAATCTGGTGGAATATTTTTGCTTCAGAAGATTGATAAGGTCTTCTTAAAAAAATAGCTTAGTTAAATAAGGTTACTATGTTACATTGTGAATAGAATCTATACTTACTTATGAAAATAGAAAGCGTAACTCAATTTTCTCATTCATATTGTAATAAATGATTTCTCATATTAAAATTTTTATAAGAAAACTAAATAGTGAGCAAAGCTCACCCCAAGCAGCCCCCGAAACTGTTTTTCGGAGGCTGCTTTTGGTTTGGGGGGCTTAGCTAGCTAAGTAATGATCGATCACTAAAAAATGATCAAAACAGAAGAGGCAATTTTTTGTTTTTAATCAAAAAAGTTTGATCGTTTTATCAAGCAGAGGATGGCACAAGTAAGTGGAAAGTAAGTAGTGGCTATTTTTTGTGTTCAGGATGGGGAAGTAGATTTGTCTAGGATACACGTGAGGATAAACGTTTGAGGATCATTTGTTTTTGACTTACCTATGTGCCATCACTGCGGAAACCCTGTGGATGAAGGCGTCATGTACGACACCAAATACTCGGATGAGAACTAAGGACGGTTGATTGCCCGTGCCTGACACGCTTTTTCTAACCGCAAAGTCGTAAGGGCTGAAGAGCTGCAACGCTGAGTAAGTTGGCTGCCCCGTGCGGTTTTTGGTGTTTTTTGAACCCTACAAGCTGCTATTGCTCCTCGTCTATTCGTCGCAAGCTTGGAAGTCTTTCTCAGAAAATGCCCGTCAGCTGTCAGCACGTTGTCTTTTGCATCAGGAAGCATCAGCGTTCCAACAAACCTTGGTGACCCAGAAGGCACCCACTCATTTTGGGCAACTTCTATCCGAGAAATCGTTGCGCTAGAAGTAGGTCTTTCCGTACTTTCCAGACAAAAGATAGCTGAAAGTGGGCGGATACCCAACAAAACGGCGGTTATGACGACCACAAGCGCTTTCAAAAAACTCAGTCCTTTCTTTTCAATGGTCATTGTTCTTATCTGCACTTCATGATAGCACCGAAACGCGAAGTATTTTTCGCGTTTTTTTGTTTTTAAAATAAAAAATTAGATATTCGCTTTTTTTAGATAAATGGTATACCTGAGATGGAATAAAAATAATAAAAGAAAGGACAGGATTTACAATGAAAAAAACATCATTAGTTGCAGGTTTCGTTTTAGGTGTAGGCGTTTTGTTCACTCTAGGTGCGTGCTCAACAGTGGAAGAGTCAGGGGAAGTGGTCTCTGGGTCTGGAACGGAAACGTTGATCAGCGATTCCTCAGATGAAGTAGTTGTGGGAAGTGAAAAATTGAGTGATGACGGGTATTTTGAAGAAATCGTAACCAAGGGAATCGATCCGAAAGTCAAAGATGTTGTTTGGTATGAAACGAATTATGAAAATGCTGGTTGGGATCACATTCGCTTTTTAGTGAACCATGTAAAAATTGTGAATGTAGAAGAATTCAAAGACAAAGACAAAGAATACAAAACATTGCTCTCACTGAAATATCAATTGTTTAATGAAGATTCGAAAGACAAAAAAATCAAACCTGACAAAGCATATTTGGTGTTGAATGATGGCAAGAAAATTGAAGCGGAAGTATTTGTGGACTATTTAGATGATGAAATTTTGACCCATGACAAACACAAAGATGGCTTTATTCACTTTAAAGTAGCACAAGAACAAAGTTTGCCAGCGATCAAAGCAATCGAAATCGAATTTAAAGCAGATGGTGATCTGACACATACGTACCATATTGATCTTTCTTCCGCTGCTGAAAAATAGTATCTAACGATAGGAGGTTGAAAAAAAATGGATACTAGCAAGAAAAAACTATCATTGTTGAGTTTTTTTGCGATAACTGCTTCAATGGTGATGACGGTATATGAGTATCCAACCTTTGCGACATCGAAGATGAATCTAGTTTTTTATCTACTCGTCGGCGGTTTCCTCTGGTTTATCCCTGTAGCCCTTTGCTCTGCGGAGATGGCTACTGTAAAAGGATGGGAAAAAGGGGGACTCTATACCTGGGTCTCAAAAACATTAGGGAGAAAATGGGGCTTTGCTGCCATTTTCTTCCAATGGTTCCAAATCACGGTAGGCTTTATTACGATGATTTACTTTATTGTCGGGGCGCTTTCCTATGCCCTAAATTGGCCGGCTCTTAATACCAATGTTTGGCTGAAGCTGATTGCCACTTTAGTGATCTTTTGGTTGATTACGATCTCGCAATTTGGCGGAACAAAAAATACTGCGAAGATTGCCAAAGTAGGGTTCTTTGTGGGGATCGTCGCAACTGGGATCATACTTTTTATCCTAGGAATTGTCTACATTGCTCAAGGAAATCCCATCAAAGTTTCCTTTGGCTCAGGCGCATGGATTCCTGATTTTACGAAAATCAATACGCTGGTCGTTTTTGTTTCCTTTATTTTGGCCTATGCAGGGGTTGAATCTTCTGCCAGTCACGTAAAAGATATGGACAATCCTGGAAAGAATTACCCGAAAGCCATTTTGATTTTAGTCGTAGCGACGATACTTTTGGATACGCTCGGCGGAGCAACCGTGGCTGCCACGATTCCCCAAAATCAATTGTCTCTTGATACTGGTGTGATCCAAGCCTATTCTTATTTGATCCATCATTTTGGCGGCGGGGAATGGCTGGTTCGTTTGATTGCCGTGGTCATCTGTTTAGGTGTTATTGCAGAAATTGCCGCTTGGGTGGTCGGTCCATCGACGGCGATGCTTGAAGCAGCTGAAAATGGCTTGCTGCCAAAACAAATGGCAAAAGTCAATCAACACAATGTCCCAATCAACATCGTTTTGGTGCAAGGCATCATTGTTTCTATTTGGGCGGTTGTCTTGACATTAGGTGGCGGGGGCGCCAATCTATCCTTCTTCGTTGCGATGGCTTTGACGGTCTGCATCTATCTGGTTGCTTATGTCCTCTTGTTTCTTTCGTATATTAAGTTAGTCAAGGAAAAAGACGACTTAACAAGAACGTATCATATTCCTGGTGGGAAAAATGTGAAAATTGGTGTTGCGATGGTTGGTTTGCTTGTTTCTATTTTTTCTTTCTTTATTTCCTTCTTTCCACCGAGCGATATCGGATCGGGAAAAGGCGGAACCTATTTAGCCATCTTGATCATCAGCTGGCTGATAATTGTCGTGATACCGTTTGTCATCTATAAATACGTAGGTGAAAAAGCAAGCGATAAAAAATAAAAAGCACAACCTATGAGGAGGAGAGCTGCATGTTATTTACTAAAAAAAATCGAAAAGAAGCCCAATATTTGGAACCTATCTATGGGAATGAGGCAATGGATCGGGCGATCCCTATGTACAAATTACCAAAAGAGTCCTTGGTACCGCGGGATGCCTATGAATTAGTCAAAGATCAATTGATCGATGAAGGGGTCTCAAGACAAAATTTGGCGACGTTTTGTCAAACCTACATGGAACCAGAAGCAGTCAAAATCATGAGTGAAACCCTTGATAAAAACGCCATCGATAAAACCGAGTACCCACGGACAGCAGAAATTGAAAACCGCTGTGTCAACATGATCGCTGATTTATGGCATGCCCCAGAAGCGTCTGATTTTATCGGTACATCAACAGTAGGCTCAAGTGAAGCGTGTATGCTAGGTGGATTGGCCTTAAAATTTGCTTGGCGCAATCGGGCAAAAAAACTTGGCTTAGATATCAATAAACAAAAACCAAACTTAGTGATTTCTTCTGCCTATCAAGTCGTTTGGGAAAAATTCTGTGTCTACTGGGACATTGAAATGCGGACGATCCCTATCGATGAAGAACATGGCAGCATCAATGTCGAAAAGGTCACGGACTATTTAGATGAATATACGATCGGAGTCGTCGGTATTTTAGGGATCACTTACACTGGACGATACGATGATATCAAAGCACTAGATAAGAAATTAGAGGAATACAACAAACACACCGACTACAAAGTCTACATCCACGTGGATGCGGCTAGTGGTGGATTGTACACACCATTTATGGAACCAGAGCTTGAATGGGATTTCCGTTTGAAAAACGTTCGTTCCATCAGTACGTCTGGACATAAATATGGGTTAGTCTATCCTGGTATCGGTTGGGTGCTTTGGAAAGAAAAAGATTTCCTACCAGAAGAGTTGGTCTTTAAAGTAAGTTATCTTGGCGGTGAAATGCCAACGATGGCCATCAACTTTTCAAGAAGCGCCAGCCAAATCATCGGACAATATTACACCTTTATCCGCAATGGGTTTGAAGGCTACCGCTTGATCCACAAAAAGACCAGTGATGTTGC
>OJJJ01000833.1_pt1 | contig 10780 bp, 8 predicted proteins | sample 1596311 | NCBI WGS metagenome assembly OJJJ01 (sample SAMEA4350140, study PRJEB24818) | metagenome | biome: human; feature: gut; material: faeces | place: Denmark | collected 2013-09 | reverse complement strand
GGGGGCAGTTCTCCTGCTATCGCTCATGCGGTTGCCAATGCAACTGGTGTTTGGGTTCGTGAACTTCCAATTACAAGCGAAAAAATCGCAATGGGAATGTTAGAAAAAGAAACATCTAAATAAAAGATAAAAAGAAAATGCCCGACAAAATTGTCGAGCATTTTCTTTTTCACACCTTTATTTATTAGAAATTCGTCTGAACTCAATTTGAGTTTTAACGTGAGATAGATAAGAAACGTATTACTCACGATCCTTTAATCTATGCTTTCCACGCAAACAAACAGACTTACCACATAATTATGAAGCTATCAAAACGAGCTTTTTCTTATTTTCCAATGACATTATTGGCAATAACAATTCTTTGTACTTCATTTGTTCCTTCAAAAATCTGGAAGATTTTAGCATCTCGAAGTAATTTTTCCACTGGATATTCACGGCTATAGCCATATCCACCAAACATCTGTATCGCTTCTGATGCAACTTCCATTGCAATATCAGAGGCATAACATTTTGCAATTGCAGATTCTTTGCTATGTGGCAATCCAAGATCCATCTTCGTCAATGCATGAGCTACCATCTGACGAGCTACTTCTGTTTTAATTTCCATATCTGCAACTTTAAATTGTAATGCTTGGTTTTTAATAATTGGTTTTCCGAATTGGATTCTCTCTTTACCATAAGCGATTGCTTCATTAATACCTCTTTGAGCAATACCAGTGGCAACACATCCCATCCATGTTCTCGCCTGATCTAATGTTTTCATAGCGATGCTGAATCCTTTTCCTTCTTCTCCAATTAAACTAGAAGCTGGGATACGACAATCTTCTAATACGACATCACAAGTGTTAGAAGTACGGATACCCATTTTATTTTCATGATTTCCTGTGCTAAGCCCTTTTGTCCCCGCTTCGATTAAAAACATAGACATTCCTTTTACGCCTTTTTCTTTATCGGTCATAGCTGTTACACAATAGAAAGAGGCAACTCCACCGTTAGTGATAAAGCATTTTCTACCATTTAATACATATTCATCTCCATCTTTTACAGCGGTTGTTTTCCCAGCACCTGCATCAGAACCTGCTCCTGGTTCTGTCAAACAAAAAGCACCAAATCCACCTTCTAAAACAAGATCACATACTCTCTTTTTTTGTTCTTCATTCCCTGCAATTAAAACGGGTTTCATACCAAGACCACTTGCTGAAATGGTTGTTGCAAACCCTGCATCTGCAATTGCCATCTCTTCAATAAGAGCCGCTACATCCACTCGACTAAGTCCTGGTCCACCATATTCTTCTGGAACTTCAAGGGCTTGATATCCTTGTTCAATGGCTTTGTCATAGATCTCTTTTGGCCATTCTCCGCTAACATCGTATTCTTTACATTGTTCTTTTACTTCTTTTTCACAAAAATTTCTAACATCTTGTAATAAGTCCTGTGCTTCTGCTGAAATTAAATATGCCATATCTTCTTCCTCCATCTATCTTCTTGTTCGAAAGATTTCTAATTGATGTTATCTTCCTCTTATTATATGTAATCCTTTATAATCGATAGCAAACTTTTCCTGGATTTAAAATCATTTTTGGATCAAATACTTGCTTAATTCCTTCCATTAATCTCATATTTGTCTCTCCTGAAAACTCTGCTAAATATTGCATTTTACCATGTCCAATTCCATGTTCACCAGAAATCATACCGCCAAGTTCAGACGCTTTTTTATAGATTGTTTCCATGAAATCATCCACTTGTTTTTTAAACTCTTCTTCTTCCATATCATTACTACAGGCATAAATATGTAAGTTACCATCTCCAGCATGGCCAAAACTCTTAATCTTGAATCCATAGTTATCTTCTAATCCATTTACAAACGCTACATAGTTTGCAATTTCTGTTACAGGCACAACAACATCACATTCATCAAGGAGTTTTGTTTCCGCTTCAATGGCTTCTAAGAAAGAGCTTCTTGCTGCCCATGCATCTTTCTTTAATGCAGGTGTGTCCGCAACTAATACATCAATAGCTCCTGCCTCTAATACGATTTCTGCTGCCACTTCGGTTAAATTCTCAAGACTTTCCATATCGTCTCCATCAAAAGTTACGAGTAAGTACGCATTTACTTGCTGTCCTTCTACTTCTTTTGGGAATACGCTCTTTCCTAAATAGTTTTCAGAAGCCTCTACAATTTCTTTTTCCATAAATTCAAGCGCTTGTGGCTGTAAATGATTTAAGAAAAATTTAGGAACCGTTGAAATACAATCGTTTAAATTTTCATAAGGAATAATTAAACTAATCGTTTCTTTTGGTTTTGGAATTAATTTCAAAGTCAACTCTGTAATAATACCAAGAGTACCTTCAGACCCAATCATTAAATTCAGCAAACTATAACCTGTGCTCGTCTTAGAAACTTTTCCACCCAGTGTTACAACTTCACCAGTTGGTAGTACCACTGTCATTGCACGAACATAGTCTCTTGTACATCCATATTTTACCGCTCTCATACCACCTGCGTTTGTCGCTACGTTTCCACCAAGTGTTGCAAATTTTTCACCTGGATCTGGTGGATATAAAAGACCTTTTGATTCCGCATCTTGTGCTAAATCATTTAATAAGACACCTGCTTCTACACGAACTACAAGGTTTTCCATATCATATTCTAAAATTTTATTCATCTTAGCCATATTGATAAGAACACCGTCTGTCACTGGAACTGCCGCTCCTGTAAGTCCAGTTCCTGCTCCTCTTGGAATCACTGGAACAGAATTTTCATAGCAAAGTTTTACAACCTTTGCCACTTCTTCTGTCGTTGTCACATCTACAACAACATCTGGGAGTCTCTTTCCATAAATTGGCATCTCATCATGAGAGAAGTCTTCATTGATATCTTCTCCTGTATAAACCTTCCCTGGAACAATTTCCTTTAACTGTTCCACAAGCTCTGGTGTCACCTTATTATAAGTATATGTACCCATTTTGTATCCCTCCTATATCGTTGCTGAAAAAACTTTTCAGGCTTATTCTTCTTAAAAACCAAGCGATAAAAATCTACAGAAAATCAGGCTTAAAATACCGAGGAAAATAATATAAACAATATAATATTTTATAACGATTTTCATTAAAGAACTTTCTTGGCCTTGCATATCTGCTGCTGCCGCTCCAATGGAAATATTTTGTGGGGAAATCATCTTTGCGACAACAGCACCTCCTGTATTGGCCGCCGCCATCCAAACAGGACTCATACCAATTGCCGTTGCTGTCTGTGCTTGTAACCCGCCGAATAATACACTTGCAGTTGTTGCACTTCCAGATACAAATGTAACAATAGAACCTAAAAATGGTGCAAACAATGGATAAAAAACGCCTGTAACTGTAACAAAAAGTGTTGCAATATCAGTAATCATTCCACTATATCCCATAATTTTTGCAGTTGCTAATACCGATACAATTGTTGCAATTGTCTTCCACATCTGTTTTATTGTGGCTAAAAGAACTTGAAATAACTCTTTTAACGTAGCTCCTTGAACAAATCCTCCAATAAATGCTGCAATTAAAATCATCGTTCCAGGTGTTCCAATCCAAGTAAATGTATATGGCGAAGCGCCTTCACCTGAATAAATTGGAACGGTTGTCTTAATCGTTGCCAAAGCATCATGTAATGGCTGAATTAAGCTCATAGACATTAACAGAACTAAAATTAAAATGAATGGTGTCCAAGCTTTTATCATCTCTCCAACTGTAAGACGTCTACTATCTTCTTTCCCATCTTCCTTTTGAGAAATCAGCTGATACTCTGGCTCCTCTTTTTTATGAAGGAGCTTAGAGGCAACCCCTGTAAAAATCATACAACATACAGAAGAGAGAATACTAGGAAGTTCAGGCCCCATAAAATGCGCTGTCAAATAATATGGCAGTGCAAAGGATACCCCTGACACAATCGAGATAATTCCCATTCCCTTTAATGCCTTGACTGATTTTCCAGTCATACAGACTAAAATAAATGGCGTAACAATTAAAATTGGAATTGTTAAAATTGCGGTGGCTTCTCCAAGGCTTTGTGCATCCACATTTGCTACAGATGCTAAAGTTGTTGTTGGAATACCAATAGAACCATATGCTGTTGGCGCTGTATTGGCTACAAGGCAAGTTGCAGCTGCTACAACGGGATTCATTCCAAGTCCAACAAGCATACTGGCTGGAATTGCGACTGCTGTTCCAAATCCTGCCATGCCTTCCATGAAACTACCAAAACCAAATGCAATAATGAGGACAAGGATGCGTTCATCTTTTGAAACGCTTGTGAGCATTCGTTTAATCAGTTCCATGTTCTTCGTATGTACCGTTACATTATAGGCAAAGACTGCTGCAATGATAACATAACAGATTGGCCAAATTGCCATAGCGATACCTTCTAATGCCCCAGTAAATACTTCCATCACTGGTTGTTTCCATACGAGTAATGCTAAAACAATGGTCAGAATAAAGGCAATAAAACACGCCTTATATCCCGGCATTTTCAATCCACTTAATGCGATAATCAACCAAATAATAGGTGCCATCGCAAGCAAAAACATGATCACCATATCGTTTCCCTTTCTTTATTGTGTTGGGTTTTCCAATCGCTTCAAAGGTTGATACGAATACTTTGATGCGGAATTCAATACCGGTATTTATTGGTACTACCACTTTTTTATAATTTAACTATACCACTTTCACAGATTCTGTCAATACTTGGATTTTTTTTTGTGAAAAACTTCCAAATTAGTAAAAATTTATTTTTTTATTAGACAAATATTTTGTATGCTAATTTTTATTTTTTTTCATCAAAATCAAAAAGAAAAAGAACGAAAATTTCCCATTTTTCCCTTTTTTCTCCTTTTCCTTTTCCCATTTTATTTCCTGTTATTCTTTAGAATTATTTTTCGTTAATTTTTATAAAATCGTCATTTTGTATAAACGATAAAAAGAACGATATCACTTTTTCTAATACATTTTGACTTACTGTCTTTTTTTCGTATTAAAAAGGTAATATCGTTCTCTTCTTTTTCTTATTCTGACTTTATTATTTTCTTTTCTACCAATTCTGCTTCTCGAATCAGACGAAAATGTGCTTCTAAAGCAGCAATTCCTTTTTCTTTGTTTCCTTCTACAACGGCTTCCACCATACCGCGATGGGCATTCATCAAATCATCAGCCCCTTGATTCAACCGATCAATCACACGAAAACGCATAGTCGGAATGTACATATCCATAATCTTATTTAAAGCTCTTAAATTAGCAATTAAATAATCATTATGCGATGCTTCCATAATTACATAATGAATAATTTTTTCATTAGCAACTTGTTCTTCTAATGTTTTTGATTTCTCTAACTGCTCCATGTAATAGAGTAATTTTTGTTTTTGACTCTCTGTAGCTTTTACTGTAGCAAGGCACATAGCACCATATTCTAATGTATAACGGAAATCGCCAATCTCTTCATTTCCCATTTCATTTAGTGTATACATCATAGACATAACTTCTGTGAGCGTATCTGCAAATTTTGCCGTCGTAATATAGTTTCCAGATCCTTGATGTGTTTGAATAATCCCCATTCTTTCAAGGATTCTCATTCCCTCACGGACAGAATTTCTACTGATCTCAAGTTTTAAGGCCAAATCTCTCTCTGGTTCTAGCTTATCTCCTGCTTTATAATTACCATCGAGAATTTTTCCTTTCACATAGGAAATTAACTTCTCATAAGATTTCTCTGATACTGACATTTTGCTTCCTCATTCCTGTTATTTTTTTCACACTCTATACATTACATAAGAAAAATATTCGGATTGCAACTTCACCCCTATTAACATATTATAAAGTTTTTTCCCTTCTTTGTCCATCGATATAGAATATGATCTCTCGAAATAAGAAGCATTATGTATAAAAAAGAACTCTATGAGAAAAAATAATCTTTTTTATGCTTCTACTTCCATCGTTTTTACCTTAAACACAAAGTAATAAATATGAAATAGCCATACGATACTTAAAATGACTCTTCCCACTGGAACTTGATCCATCATAAAAAATCCAATTCCCATAGTGATTGTTACAAAAAGCATAATGCGAATTTTTGTCTTTTTTGTCATTCCTTGTCCTTTTACATAACTCTCTAAATTATTTTTATAAAGTTTTGTGCTTACAAACCATGTATGTAGCCGTTTGGAACTTTTTGCAAAACAAAATCCTGCAAATAATAAAAAGGGAAAAGCAGGCAATAACGGTAACATTACCCCAAGAGCACCAATTCCTAAGGAAAGGCATCCAAGCAAAATATAGATTAATTTCATATTCGATTCTCCTTTTTCTTTTTTCATTGAAACAATAGATTTCATTATTTTTTGTTATTTCTTTTGCTCTGAATCGTAACAATCATATGGCGGATTGCCATACGAGGACGTCGAAACAACATTCTTGGCCCCGAAAATTTCATCACTTCTTTTATTTTCTCTCGCATATCCTTTCGATAACAATGAACAGGACACGCAGAACAAAATGTTTTTGTTTCCATAAAAGGGCATTTGCTTGCCCTTTCTCTTGCATAGGTAACAAGTTCTTGACATTGAGGACACAATCTTCCCTTTGTCCCATGCTTTTTTTTACAATAAATGGCTATCATTTCTTCCACCATCTCTTGTTCTTCCAACCGCTTTTCTTCTATTTCTCTTCTCTCATTTTCTATTTTCATAATTCCCCTTCTTTCTAAGAACTTCTTCTACCATTGTGGACATGATAAATTTCATCTGCCATGCGAATGGTTGATTCACGATGCGATACTAAAATCACTGTTTTTTCTGCTTTTTGCTCTACTAATGATTTTAAAATAACGGCTTCGTTTAAGCTATCTAAATTGCTTGTTGGCTCATCCAATAGTAAAAATGGTGCATCATGTAAAAATGCTCTTGCAAGCCCAATTCTTTGACGTTCTCCACCAGATAATGTATCGCCAAGTTCTCCTACTTGTGTTTCATATCCGTTTGGTAGTGATAAAATAAACTCATGGATAGAAGCCTTTTTACAGGCCTCAATAATTTCTTCTTTTGTAGCATCCCATTTTGCTAATTTAATGTTATTTTCAATCGTATCTTGGAATAGATGGGTGTCTTGTGTCATATAACTTTCTTGCTGTCTTAACCAATCGGTATCCCACTCTTTAATTGATACATCGGATAACGCAATCTCTCCCTCATTACAATCCCAAAATCTCATTAATAATTTTAACAGTGTAGATTTTCCACTACCGCTCTTTCCAACAAGACCAATCATCTTATTTTTTTCAATTGGAAGTGTAAAATCTTTTAAAATCTCCACGTTATCTCCATTTGTTTCATAAGTGAAATTAACATTGGATACATTCGCACCAGTAAATTCTGGACGCTTTCCATCCTTAACTTCTTCTACCATTGGCTTTTCTTCTAAAATTTCAAAGACACGAGAAGCTGCTGCAAATGTTGGCTGTAATGTACTTCCAAGGTTTGCAAGGGCAAGAACTGGTCCAAAAGACGATACAAAGGCAACAAATGGTATTAAAATTCCACCAAAATCCAAACTTCCATAAGAAACAAAATGCATAGCAATCCATAAAAACACTACGGATAATACAAGAACTATCGTATTGGTAACTGCTTGATTGTGCCCGATACCTTCTTTTAATTTTTTTTCTAAAGAAGCAAGATGATCACTTTTTTCTCTCATCTCTTTTAATCGGCTTTCTCCCATTTTATATTGTAAACTTTCTTCTAAACCGCGAAGGCTATCAAGGACATGGCTTCCAAGTTCTCCTGATGCATCTCGAAATTGTCTCGCTACGTCTTTTCCTCTTGTTGCTACATAGGCAGGAACAAAAGCCCCTAACACAAGATACGCAAATAGCGCATAAAAACCTAACACAAAATGATAACTACCAATAAAAATACTCATAATAAGGCTCATCCCAATTGCAATGGCGGTTGGAGAAATTGTATGGGCATAAAAGACTTCTAATAGTTCCACATCGGCTGTTAAAAGCGCAATTAAGTTTCCTCTATCTCTTCCTTCTAACTTAGCTGGACAAAGCTTTCTAAGAGCGCGAAATAACTTATCTCGAATTAATGCCAATAAACGGAATGCGATATAATGGTTGCTTGCCTGCTCTGCATAGCGAAGAATTCCACGAAGCACCGCAAATGCTAAAATAGCGATAAAAATTTGTTGTAATGGTAAAACCGTATCCATTCCAATGATATTTAAAATTCCCATAGCCCCAAATACAGGGATAAATGTAGAACATAAAAAGCCTGCAATTCCCATTAAAATGGCTACTATCATATAAAGAGTGAGGGGTTTTACTAAACCGATCATCTTACAAGTTGTTTTCCAATATTGCTTTAACATTTTATGCCTCCTTTCCGTACTGTTCTAATTGTTGCTGTTGATTCCACATCTTTTCATAGCTTCCATGCTGTTTTAATAATTCTTGATGACTTCCGCTTTCTGTGATTTTACCATTTTCTAATACACAAATCTTATCCGCCAAAACAACATTTGCAAGACGATGAGAAATTAAAAAGACCGTTTTTTCTTTTGCCATTTCAATAATTAAACTCATAATATCATTTTCACTTTCCACGTCTACATTAGAAGCCGCTTCATCGAAAATGTAAATTGGAGTATCTCTAAGAATCGCTCGAGCAAGAGCCAATCTTTGTCTTTGCCCTCCTGAGAAATTACTTCCCTGTTCTTTTAACTCCGTATCAAGACCTTTTTCCTCTTTTAAGAAGTCCGCTAATTTTACTTGTTCTAATACTTTCCAAAGTTGTTCATCTGTTGCATTTGGTAAAGCACACTGTAAATTATATCGGACAGTTCCTTTAAATAAATAGCTGTTATGTCCAATTAATGTAATTTTTGATAAAAGACTTTCCTCGTTTATCTCTTTTACTTCTTTTTTACCGATCGTAATCGAACCATCGTATTCCATATGCTTTCCACAAATTAAAGATGCCAGTGTACTCTTACCGCATCCACTCTTTCCAACAAAAGCATAAAATTTTCCTGCAACAAATTCTTCGGAAACTCCATCTAAAATACGGCGGTCTTTTTCATATCCAAACTGTAATTGATGAAGTCCAATTGTAAGATCTTTTCCTAATTGTTCTGTTTTCTCTTTTCCTTCTTCACATTCTAAAAACTTAAAGATTTTATCACTCGCTGCCATACCGTTCATAGCAATGTGGAAGAAAGAGCCTAGCAATCTCATTGGAATAAAGAATTCTGCAGATAATAAAATAATGCTTAAAGCACCGCCGATTCCAATGTGACCTGCTCTTAACTCCATAACGGCTAAAATTGCACCGATACCAGCTCCTCCAAAAGCAACGAGATCCATAATTGTAATGGAATTTAACTGCATCGTTAACACTCGCATGGTCACTTTACGGAATAGCTCTGCTTCTTTATTCATTTCTTCTTGTTTTCTTTCATCCGCTTGATAAATTTTTAAAGTTGTCATTCCTTGTAAATTTTCAAGGAAGCTATCTCCAAGACTTGTATACTGTCCCCAATACTTTGCCAATAATTTCTTAGCAAACTTCTGAACACACATAATAGAAATTGGGATCAGCGGTACACAAATTAATAAAACAATCGCTGCCTTTATACTTACAAACGATAATACAATAAACAGTGTAATAGGCGCTAGCATACTATAGAAAAATTGTGGTAAATAGGAACCAAAATAAGTTTCTAACTGTTCTACACCTTCTACAGCAACTTGCACTACTTCAGAAGTTGCTACCTTTTCCTGATAAGAAGTTCCAAGTCTTAATAACTTGCGATAAATCTTCTCTCTCAATAATTGTTTTACTTCTTTTCCAGCTAAAAATCCCATTTTAACCGCTTTTTTACTAAAATAAAAACGAATTAAAATGCAAACAACTGCAATCATCGTCACTTTCCATAAACTATTCTTCTCTGTTGTCCCTTGATATAGCTGATTAAAAAACTGACTCCAAGTTAATACTATCACAATATTGCAAAGCAACATAATCCACTGGCATAACACTTGTCGTCCGATATAGCGTTTTGATTCAGGAACTTCCTTCATCAATCGTTTGTTTATCATCGATTTTCTCCTTTGTCCTCTTAAATTTTTCTAGTTTCTTTTCTTATCGATAAAACGTTCACTGAAACTGAATATTGTTCACCTATAGAAGTTAGCACAAACTAACCAAAAAAGTCAAGCATTTTTTTATATAGGGAATTATTGACAGTTCCTTATCCTCATATGCTATTTTCCTATAATATATGGGCTATTTCTTTGTTTTTCTTCCAAAAAATTTCCATTATTAATAAATTTTCTCAATAACCCTATTCCTATTTCTAAAATAATTTCTTACATAAAAAATAGACTCTATAGCAGTTGTTGTCTTTCATTTTTGCTATAAAGCCTAATAATAATTTTAGGAGGTTTGCTTATATGTGTTACAAAACTCATGTATTATTTACTCTCCTTTTAATTGAATGTTATTTTTTTCTTGTATAAAAAATAAGCCATCGATATATTTTATGATATAATATAAAATGATTCCTTGTAAAAAGCCTAGCATATTTAATAGGACATCATCGATATCAAAAAACTAACAATATGGCATAGTGACCAATCAATAGAGATACGTTCCACTCTTCTATTAAAGAGCAAGTGTCGCTCCCATCGGCTCCCAAACGGACATCGAAAAAATATAACGATATATATTTATTTTGATGAAGGTAGAGT
>OJJJ01000826.1_pt1 | contig 10872 bp, 10 predicted proteins | sample 1596311 | NCBI WGS metagenome assembly OJJJ01 (sample SAMEA4350140, study PRJEB24818) | metagenome | biome: human; feature: gut; material: faeces | place: Denmark | collected 2013-09 | reverse complement strand
AGCATCAAAGTTTTTAGTAATGTGGGATCTTAGCTCAGCTGGGAGAGCATCTGCCTTACAAGCAGAGGGTCACAGGTTCGAGCCCTGTAGGTCCCATTTCTTAACTATTTAAATCATTTATGGCGGAATAGCTCAGTTGGCTAGAGCATACGGTTCATACCCGTAGTGTCGAGAGTTCGAATCTCCCTTCCGCTATTTTTTTATGCCCATTTTCCTTGAAAATGAGTTAAAAGAGTTTTAGTTTTCACAATTTAGAGAGACCTCCTTGTTATAACAAGGAGGTTTTTTTATAATATAGGAAACTGCTCGCGTGTGGCAAAGTGCGTCTTTTTAGAAGTAACTTAAAGTTGCTAATAGTGTGGAAAGCACGCTTTGTTCCGTTATTAGGAAATTTTGTACCGTATCCCTCCTTTACTTTCTACCTTGCATTTCCATATAAAATACGGTATCTTATAACAAGATGGTTTAATTTACGCAAAGACAACGAGCCATGGGAGAGTATTTATGCTCACATATGGCCACTGTCTCTGAACGTGAGAAACTCGCAGAGATTGTTTCTCAGCGTTTGAATGTTGAAAAACGAAAAAATAAGAATTGTAAATTGTGATAGGATAAGAACGGTAGGAATAAGGAAATAGAAAGAATCGTATTTTAATATAGGAGGTAGAACGATGAGAATAGGAATGGGATATGATGTCCATAAATTAATAGAAGGAAGAGATTGTATCATTGGAGGAGTAAAAATTCCTTATGAGAAGGGGCTTTTAGGGCATTCGGATGCGGATGTATTAATCCATGCTATTATGGATGCATTGCTTGGTGCAGCAGCTCTTGGCGACATTGGAAAGCTATTTCCAGATACGGATCCAAACTATAAAGGAGCCAATAGCTTAGAACTTCTTTTCCAAGTTGGAAAATTATTAGAAGAAAATTTATATTATATTGAAAATATTGATGCTACGGTTATTGCACAGCGTCCAAAGTTAGCACCATATAAAGAAGAGATGAGAGAAAATATTGCAAAAGCCTTAAATATTCCAGTTGGAAGAATAAGTGTAAAGGCGACAACAGAAGAAGGGCTTGGATTTACAGGAGAAGGGTTAGGAATTTCTGCACAAGCAATTTGTCTTTTAACAACGGTAGAAAATTATATGTATGATGAAGCTCCAAAGAGCACAGGTTGTGGCGGATGCTGCGGTGGTTGCCGATAAAAGGAGCGTGTAGAAATGAAACAAGAAGAGAAAGAACCTTCAAAATATGTGTTAGAATCACAGTGGGATAATAAGAAAAAGTGGAAAGAACCAATTGCAACTATGTGGCAAACGATTTTTGAAGATCCACAATTATTTACAGATTATTATTATAAAGAGATGTATCCAAAAAATCGTGTTTATACGGTGTGGGCAAAAGAAGAAATGCTAGAAAGTCAAAGTGTGGAAGAAAAGAAAGAAGAAATGCTTTGTGGCATGATTCATTTAAACCCTTATGAAATTAAAGTACAAGAAGATAAGATAGAGCTTGATTATATAGTTGGAGTAGCTGTTGATAAAGAATTAAGACGTCAAGGAATTATGAGACAGATGCTTCAAACAGTAATGAAACAGATGAGAAAAGAAGGAAAGCCATTTACCTTTCTGATGCCAGCAAAAGAAGCGTATTATACACCGTTTGATTTTCGGTTTGTTTATGACCGCTATTTATGTGCATTAGAAAAAGAGGAAAATGGTAGAGCGTTTGGAAAGGAGGAAGATCCGTACCAATGGATTCCTTATAATGAGACTGAGGATGAAGTGGAACAATTGCTTTCCTTTTGCAAGAAGTTTTGGGAACAATTTCAAATTGCTTCGATCCGCACAAAGGCTTACTTTGAACAGCGTCAAAAAGAGTTAGAAGCAGAACATGGTTCTCTTTTGGTTATAAAGAAGAATAATGAAATTTGTGGATATGGAGCTTATGCTATGGATCAAGATACGATGATTTTTTACGAACTCGTTACAAAAGAAGATCCAATAAATGTGATAAAAGCATTAAAGCAATGGAAAAAAGGAATGAAAATGAAGCTATATCTTGATTGGTTTCATAAGAAAGAGGCTTTTTCTAACATTCAACAAGTGCCATCGATTATGTTCCGTATTTTAGATGTAGAAAAAATGCTTTCTTTTATTAGAAGTGAAAAAGAAGAGGAAATTGTGTTAGAATTAGAAGATTCTTTGTTAGAGGAAAATAGTGGGATTTATCGTTTGAACGTGAATCAAAACTCTTCCAAAGTAGAAAAAATTTTAGAGTCATCTGCTGTGGAAACGATTGATGGAAAACTTACCATAGCAGAGCTGACAGAGATTTTATTTGGATATCCAAAATATAAAGAAACGCAAGAAGCATGGAAAAGAAAGACATGGATTTCCATGTCCAAAATTTATCTCAGTGAGATTGTATAGCATTACTTAAAAAGTTTCTTACGCATTATAAAAAGTTGGAGTTGACAAAAGAGGTAAAATTCAATAGACTTATAAGAAGTAAGAAAATGCGAAGATCGGAAAAGTAATATTATTGGAAGTAACAGAGAAAAAATGTCGTTGGCTGAAAACATTTTTGATGGAAGATAATAAGAAGTGCGTCCGTGAGCAGATCAAGTGAACAAAGAGTAACTTGATACGCTTGTCAGCGTTATAGACTTAGAAGGAAGAAGAGAAATCTTCTTTAAAAAAGAGTGGAACCACGGGCAGACTCGTCTCTTTAGAGATGAGCCTGCCTTATCATTTACGTGAAAAGTTTGCAGAGCGTACTTTTCATTGTTTATAGAAAGGCAACCAGTCAGAAACTATGCTTTTAAAGTTTATGATTAATACTTGCCAGTTAGAGAAACACGTTTCACGAGTTTCTCATAGTTTTTAATATATAGATAAATAGGAGGTTTTCTTGTGAAGATTTATAACACATTATCTCAAAAAAAAGAAGAATTTGTTCCAATTCATGAAGGAAAGGTTGGTATGTATGTATGTGGACCAACTGTTTACAATTATATTCATATTGGAAATGCGCGTCCGATGATTGTATTTGATACCGTAAGACGTTATTTAGAATATAAAGGATATGAAGTGAATTATGTTTCTAACTTCACTGACGTAGATGATAAAATTATCAAAAAAGCCAATGAAGAAGGGGTATCTGCATCTGAGATTGCCGAACGTTATATTTCAGAATGTAAAAAAGATATGGAGGCTTTAAATATTAAACCTGCCACAATGAATCCAAAGGCAACTGAAGAAATTGATGGTATGATTCAAATGATTCAGACATTGATTGAAAAAGGATATGCCTATGAAGTCGATGGAACGGTATATTTCCGTACTCGTAAATTTGAAGAATATGGGAAATTATCTAAGAAAAATTTAGATGATTTAACAGCAGGAATCCGTATTGCAGTAGAAGAAGCAAAAGAAGATTCTATGGATTTCGTTCTTTGGAAACCAAAGAAAGAAGGAGAACCAGCATGGCAGTCTCCATGGGGAGAAGGACGCCCAGGATGGCATATTGAATGTTCAGTTATGTCAAAAAAATATATTGGGGAAGAAATTGATATTCATGCAGGTGGAGAAGATCTTGTATTCCCACATCATGAAAATGAAATTGCTCAGAGCGAATGCTGTAATGGCGTTCAATTTGCAAAATATTGGATGCACAATGCATTTTTAAATATTGATAACAAAAAAATGTCCAAATCGGCAGGGAATTTCTTTACTGTACGAGAAATTGGAGAAAAATATCCATTACAAGTGATTCGTTTCTTTATGTTAAGTGCTCATTATAGAAGTCCACTGAATTTCAGTGATGGATTAGTGGAATCTGCAAAAAATGGATTAGAAAGAATCTTAACTTCTGTGGATCTCGTTCGTGAAAAGGCAGAAAAACTTCCAGAAAGTTCTTTGACAGAAGAAGATAAGAAGAATTTAGAACAAGTAAAAGAGCTTGTAAAAAAATATGAGGCAGCAATGGAAGATGATTTCAATACGGCAGATGCCATTTCTGCAATTTTTGAAATTGTAAAACTTGCGAATATTACAGTAGCTCATGGAAGTAAAGAATATGCCAAGGAATTACTTGCTACTATGACAAAATTATGCGATATCCTTGGAATTATTACAGAGAAAAAAGAAGAAATTTTAGATAGTGATATTGAAGCATTAATTGAAGAACGTCAAATGGCAAGAAAATCAAAGGATTTTGCAAGAGCAGATGAAATTCGTGATGAATTATTAGCAAAAGGAATTATATTAGAGGATACAAGAGAAGGTGTAAAATGGAAACGCGCTTAAATAACCCTGTAGAAGAAAATAAAAAAGAACAACAACAGGGAATTGAAGCCTTGTCTGTGATGGAGGAAATGTTAAAGCAATTAGAAGTAAAAAAAGTAGATGCTAAAACCTATTCTCCTCTAGCACTTGCCTATATGGGAGACGCCGTATATGAGATTATTATTCGTACTATGATCGTATCAAGGGCAAATCAACAGGTGAATAAGTATCATAAAAAAGCGAGTAGTTATGTAAAGGCAGAATCACAGGCGAAGATGATTATAAAGTTAGAGCCTTATTTAACGGAAGAAGAAGAGGCAGTTTATAAACGTGGAAGAAATGCAAAATCTTACACATCTGCCAAAAATGCATCCATCATTGATTATCGAATGGCAACTGGTTTTGAAGCCCTTGTTGGATATTTATATTTAAAAAATGATTGGAAACGACTGATGGAATTATTGCATATTGGACTATTTGAGCAATAATGGCAATCAGAAAAAAGTGAAGAGACCAAGAAAGGGTAAAATATGAGATACGAAGAATATACAATTGAAGGAAGAAATGCAGTGTTAGAAGCATTTCGTTCTGGAAAGACAATTGATAAATTATATGTGTTAGATGGCTGTCAAGACGGCCCTGTGAGAACAATTGTAAGAGAGGCAAAAAAGCAAGGAAGTTTACTTCAATTTGTAGCAAAAGAACGTTTGGATCAAATGTCTACAACAGGGAAGCATCAAGGGGTAATTGCACAGGCAGCGGCGTATGAATATGCGGATATTGAAGATATGTTTGCATTAGCAGAACAAAAAGGCGAGTCACCATTTTTATTTTTATTAGATGAAATAGAAGATCCTCATAATTTAGGGGCGATTATTCGTACCGCTAATTTAGCAGGAGCTCATGGGGTTATTATCCCAAAACGTCGTGCGGTTGGTTTAACTGCAACGGTTGCAAAGACATCTGCTGGAGCTTTAAATTATACACCTGTGGCAAAGGTGACAAATTTATCAAAAACAATTGAAGAGTTAAAGAAAAGAGGGCTTTGGTTTGTATGTGCCGATATGGGCGGTGAAGTAATGTATAACACAAATTTAACAGGGCCAATCGGACTTGTCATTGGAAACGAAGGAAGCGGTGTTAGTCGCCTCGTAAAGGAAAAATGCGATTATATTACATCCATTCCAATGAAGGGAGATATCGATTCTTTAAACGCTTCCGTTGCAGCAGGCGTTCTTGCTTATGAAATTGTAAGACAAAGAATGAAAGGATGATAAAAAACACGCTTTGCGTGTTTTTTATTTCAATGAGAGGAAAATGCTAGTAGAACAATTGAGAAAAAGCACAAAAATTGTAGATGCAAAAGAGAGATGGAGTTAGTACCGTTCTTTTGTAACAAAAATGCTAATGGAAGAAATAGAAATTGGCGATACTGTATTAATCTTGGGTGCTGGGAGCTGTAGCGATATTGATTTGCATGAATTACTTCCCTATGTAGAGAAGTTCCTTTTAGTTGATAAAGAAAAAGAAGCCATGGAGGAAGCCATTGCCTATTATCAAATTCCAAAGGAACGAGTGGAAGTTCTTTGTACAAATGTTTGGGATATTTCAGAAGAATTATTAGAACAAAAACTAGAAAGCAGTTGTGATATAGCGGATTTACTCAACTTTTTACAAGAGCAGGCAAAAAAAGCCATGAATCAGCCATTGCCAGATAAAAAAGTAGATTTTATTGTAAATATCGGGTTATATAGTCAGCTAAATGCTACATTAGCAAGCCTTTTTTATTTAAAAAGAGAGCCATATGGTAAGACTGAGAGAGAAGCGATGCAAAAGGCTTTTTCATGGCTAAATCAGCAAGCGGTAGAAAAGTTAAACCAATGGATGTTTTCCCACTGTAAAAGAGCCCTTGTTGGATACGAATATGCTGTATTTGGAGCGGATAAAAAAGAAGAAGAAAAGTGTAGACAGCTAGAAATGCTCTTAAAAACAGGACAGATTGAGAATGTATCATTGACACAAGTAGCGAGAGTGGAAGGCGGATGGCAAGCGGAAGGCGATTTAGCAAGAAGATATCGGCAAGGGGAGATTTCTTTATTGCGAGATTATTATGCCATATGGAATTTTTTAAAAGAAAAGCAATATGTTATGCAATTTTATCGAATTGCTTGCTAAGAGAGAAAACCTATTTCCTATTGTTTCACAGGAAAGAAAGGGGAAAGAAATGTTTTATAAATGCAAAGGAAAGTTATGTTATTATTTAACAGAGCAAGAAGAAAGGCCGATCGTTTGTCCAGAATGTGGTAGCACAGAGTTTGAAGAAATAACAGAAGATAGCATTACTCCAGCACAATGGGCAGATATGGGAATTTATTGCCTTGGACAAAAAGAAAGCTCTGTGGAAGAAGAAAGAATTTTTTACTATTTTAAAAAGTCCGCAGAAGGTGGCGATCCGACAGGGATTTGCAATCTAGCATGGTGTTATGAAAATGCATATGGGACAAAAGTTGATAAAAAACAGGCCCTTTGGCTCATGGAACAAGCAGTTGAAATGGGAAATGTAGTTGCTGCTTGTAATCTTGGATACTCTTATGAAACGGGACAAGGAGTAGAAAAAGATATGGAAAAGGCAGTTGCATTATATGAGAAAGCGTATAAAAAAGAATCGGCAAGAGCTGCTTATTATCTTGGAAGGTGTTATCTTTATGGTTTCATAAAAGAAGATCATAAAAAGGCAGTTTCTTATTTTATGGAGGCAGCAGAAGTAGGATATGTACCTGCCATGATTGAATTAGCTCGTTGTTATCGTGCTGGATGGGGTGTAAAACAAAATGATGCAGAAGCTGTGAATCTTTATTATGAGGCTGCCAAAAGAGAAGATCCTTATGCGCAAATTTCATTGGGAGAGATGTATGAAGATGGCAGAGGATTTGCAAAAGAGTCTCAAGGAATGTTAAACCATTTAGAACGGGCAAGTTATTGGTATCGTAAATCGGCGGAACAAGGCTATCCAGAAGGGCAATTACAATTAGCAAGGTGCTATGAACATGGAATTGGAGTCCAACAAAGTGATGAACAGTCTCTTTATTGGACAGAGGAATCCGCAAAACAAGGCTATCCAAGAGCACAAACGGTGTTGGGAATTAAATTTCTCTATGGCGAAGGCGTCGAGGAAGATGAAGCAAAGGCATTTTCATGGTTTCAAAGGTCTGCCATGCAAGGGGAAAAAAGAGCAAAGAGATATTTAGGCGTTTGCTACGAAAATGGATATGGTACCGATCAAAATTTAAAAAAAGCAGTGGAATATTATAAAAGTGCAATTGAAGCTGGAGATATTAATGCGAAAACATTGCTTGGAAATTTATATCGGACGGGAAAAGGGGGAGAAGAAGACTTAGAAAAAGCTATAAAATATTATATTTCTGCTGCGGAAGATGGGGATTTTGATGGATTAATTGCCGTTGGGGAGTGTTATGCAAAAGGAATTGGTCTTCCAATTGATTATGAACAGGCAGAACGCTATATTACCATGGCATTAAGCAAAGCAGAAGAGGGCGAAGATTTTTCGAAGACAAAACAACTATTAGAATGGGTACAACAGCAAAAAGGAACAAAAGAACCATAAGAAAAGAGACTGGTGTAAAAGTAGAGTGAACCTCTACTTTTATACCAGTCTTTATTTATATCATAAGAAATTTGTAATAAATGACTTTTATGCACAGTATGCTAAAGAAAATCGAATCTCTTAAACGGAGGCACAGAAACGATTGGGCAAGGAGCAAATAGGAAAGTTGAAAGATTATATTTCTAAAGTGAATGAAACGATGGGAACTTATAATTTTGATATTTATGACGGATTTCACTATGAATACCCACAGATTATCCTATCTGATATAGAACAACTGATTTCATATCTTTTTAATAGACAAAATTTCTCAGAACGATTATGGAAACAAAAGAATTACTTACAATCTAAACTAAAAGAAGTACTTACAACTGTTTTAGTATTAGGAGAAAATCCAGCAAGGCTATCAAAAGATTTTGCACAATATTTTAAAGCTAGGGAATGCGAAGGTTATCGACTGCTGCATACAGAAACAAGTTTTGTAATGGAGAAATCCGCGCTATCCTATTACAATGAAAGTGATACGGTGGAAGTGCCAGCAGGTATTACATATAAAGAATGGAAAGAAAAATACTTTGATACTTCCAAAGAAAAAATTATTATAAAAGTATTAAAAGAAAACAATATTAAAGGTAAGCCGGTGTTTCATGCCCATCCTAGTGATTTGAAAGATTACAAGTTTGATGATATTCATATCAATAAAGAGAGAGAGCATCATGTGGTACGAGAAGAGGCTGAAGGGTTTATGAATAATGCTCTGATAGGATTAAAACGTTGGAATGGACGTTTTCTAAATTATTATTCAGAGAATGGAGCAGTTTATATTGATACTCAGAAGAAAGAGATAAGAACAGCCTTTTCAAGTGATGAATACGATGAAAAAATGAATGCTTGGATAAAGAAGGTGAAAGAATTTGAGTAATTTTATGTGCGAAATATTACAAAGAGAAATATCCGATTCAGAATGCTTTGATATATCTATGGTTGCTGAAAGAATGGCTCCAGAAGATACAGTAAGCAAAGAAGTTCGAAGTGTAGAAAACTACAAAGAAATTTGTTTACGGTGTAAAGAGCATAATTATACTTAAGAGATAATACACACGTTAACCAACTCATTAAACAAAATAGTAAAGAAGAATAAAATAAGATCTAGAGGCTCCTTTTTGTATAGAGTCTCTTATTATAGAAAGGAAGATGTATTATGGCAAAATATAATGTGCATGCAGGTCATTGTCCACAGGACCAAGGAGCATACGGAGCCGTAGGAATTTTAAAGGAGTCCGTAGAGAACAGAATCGTTAAGGACGAAGTTATTCGATTATTAAAAGCGCAAGGGCATATAGTATATGATTGTACTTGTAATGAGAATACAACACAAGAAGGATGTTTATCTAAGATTGTAAAGAAATGCAAAGAGCACAAAGTTGACCTTGATATTTCCATTCACTTAAATTCGGGACGCAACGATTATCAAGGGGATGGTTCTATTGGTGGCGTAGAGGTGTGGAATTATAGCAGTAAAACTATGGAAGTTTCGGGACGTATTTGTTCAGAGATTGCTAAAGCATTAGGAATCCAAAACAGAGGTACAAAATATGATAAATCATTGTATGTCCTTGAATATACAGAAAGTCCGGCGTTACTAATCGAATGTTGTTTTGTGGACGATAAAGACGACGCCGACAAATGGGAGCCGAAAGTATGTGCAAAAGCTATTGTTGAGGGGATATTAAATAAATCTTTAAGCAACACTACTACTTCTAAGCCTATAGAAACTAATAAAGTTCCTTATTTGGTAAAAATTACTGCGAACACCTTAAACGTTAGAAATGGAGCAGGAACAAACTACAAAGTAAACACACAAGTTAAGAATGGAGATGTGTATACAATTGTAGAGGAGAAAAACGGATGGGGAAAATTAAAGTCTGGAGCTGATTGGATTTGCTTAGATTATACAAATAAAATATAATAAAAAGAGGCTGCCTAAATGTGAGGTGGCCTCTTAATTCAAAAAATAAAGAAATGATGAAATTTTAAAGAGAAGAGAGATATAATAGAAAACAGGAATGACAGAAATACGATGGTTTAATAAGAACAAGAGTTAAAAAAGAACAGAAAAAAAGCCCCTAATATTAGAAGCTTTTTTTATCTACTTACTATAATGAAGGATATATATCTGAGGGAATAAATGTCTGTAAATCGTTTTTGTTTAAGGCCCATTCACTTTTATGTACTTCTAGTTTGATTTGTTTTGGATTTAAATATAGTTCTATAAGTTCTAATAACCGTTGGCCATCGATGAGTTCAACATTTGTTTCTGCTGCATATTCTTTTGCAGCTTGAGAATAACTACTGGTTGTTATGAATTTGAGATGCTCAGCTTTTAAAATTTGATTAGCTCCTACCAGTTTTTGAATTAGAGGACGGCCGACAGAGTGTTTTTGATTATAACATTTACATTCTATAATTCCTTTTTCACCAGTTTTATAATTTAACATAATATCATAGCCACCATCATTTGTTGCTGGTGTCGTCTGAGCCTGAATTCCCATTTTGTTATATAAGTTTGCGCAAAATTCTTCAAAATCATATGGAGAACTTGAAAAATTACTAATAATTTTATCTATACTATTAGCGTTATATATCGTTTTCTTTTCTGAATATATCAAATCTTGTTTTCGCTTTTCTACTTCATGTTGCTGGATAGTAATGTTATGCTCTCTTAATGAGTTAATATAATAGATCATAGTAACAGGATTTTTAAATTCTATATTATATTTACTTATATAAAGATTAGATTTGGGATAATAGATTGTGTTATCTTTTCTTCTTTTATCAGCAGTACCGTCTTTATTTGAAAATCTCCAGTATGGAAAATTCAATTCATAATAAGGTGTTTGAACGGATTTTCTTCTTCTGTGGATTTCACCATGTTTTGGAAATGAATCTAGG
>OJJJ01000824.1_pt1 | contig 10894 bp, 14 predicted proteins | sample 1596311 | NCBI WGS metagenome assembly OJJJ01 (sample SAMEA4350140, study PRJEB24818) | metagenome | biome: human; feature: gut; material: faeces | place: Denmark | collected 2013-09 | reverse complement strand
ATTATAGACACCTGCCTTTTTGCGAGGTTTAATTGCATACATAGAGCTATAAATCACTTTTGCTACTTGGACAACCGAATAATCTGCACTATCTCCATCTACTGAACCATCTTCCTTTAAAATAGGCTCAGATTCAATCCAAATACGAGAGTTTTCATCAATTTCGAGGCTTATATTCGTGGTTGAGATTGATTTTGTATAATCAAGAGATATTCCAAACACCTCTTGATCGGCGGTGCCTTTAGCCGGTGAAATATTCCCTTTAACTTTCTTTGGCTCGCTATACTTGATTTCTGCTGGTTCTCCAGTATAGTTTCCCTCTTCGTCAACCGCCTCTTGCATTCCAAGGTATAGCGCATACCAAAACTCTCTCTGATTCCTTTTAAGTTGTCGCACTATACCACCCCACAAATCGGTCTAACATCTGAAAAATAATTTTCAGCAATCCATGAGCGTGTAATTCCGTTTTCAGTCATGCTTTGTTGCCCTTCTGCCCCGACCCTTCCATACATCTCCGGAAGAATACGAGTAGCTATCTTGTGTTTATGTGAGGATAAATATCGTACTGTATCCAAATTAATCATTTCATCTGTATAACTTTCTGGATAATTTCGTGCTGACATATATCCCTCAACCACAGTGGAAATGAGTGAAAGCAGAAACCCATCACTCACTTGTTCACCTGTTTCTTCAAAATAAGTTTTTGCGATTGCTAAAATTTCTGTTTCCACTCAACTCACCTCTACTTCTTAGGTTGTTTAGGGGTTTCGGATTTAGTTTTTTCCTCTTCTCCAATCTCATCCACTCTTGTCCAACCATTTTTAACAAATGCAGAGGCTTGAACTTCATCAAGCACTCCCATTTTCTGTCCATCTTTTTCAAAAATAATTGACATGATTACTCCTCCTTAACCTGCTGGATTTTGACAAACACCGATTGCTTTCTTTTTCTGACTAAGCACAAAAGCATCGTAACGAATACGACCTTCTACAAGCCAACCGCTAATTCCCGGTGCATCTTGATGAATTTTGTATTCTGCCAATTTAATAGGTGATGGCGTTACCAATGGATTTGTAATAACAAAGTTTGTATTTTCTGGGAAATAAGATGTTGGTGCCTTAATAAAGTAAACCCCATCACACTCACCAACTAAGCCTGTCATTGCAATTTGAGTCGCCATATCACCTTTCTTTGTAAATGCTTCATCGAGTTTTAACATATTATAATAACCCGGTGTACATAAACAAATTCTTCCGGCCGTTGGTACTTTAGCGTTGTCAAGGACCTCTTGAACAGCTAAAAACATTTCATAAGCATTAGCTTTTGTCACTGCCGTTGTTTTCAAAACATTACCTGCATCTGCACCAGATACAAGTGCTGCAATACGATATGTATCAATTTCTGGGATAACCACTTCATCGATCTGTCTACGAAGAGCTGCTCCAGCTTCCATTATCATCATGGTATCGTCATAAGATTTACGATCGATTGTGAACGTAAACGCACGGTCCTGCGCTACTTTCATTTCTTGTTTTTCGTTTCCAAGTTCTGTTGGTGAACCATAACGATTTGCACCAGATGCAGTATAATTTCCCATTGCAACTGTTGGTACAGAATAAACCGTTACTGTCTCTACACCTAACCAGTCATAGTTGTTATTCACAATTCCCGCTGTTAATGAACCTAACTTAAAGCGCTCATCAACTGCCTGTGCATACTTGCTCGCATAATTTACTGTTGCCATTGAAATTCCTCCAATCTAATTGGTGCTCAATGGCACTCTGAAAATTATTAATTAACCGTTAAAACCTTTTAAAAAAGGATCTTCATCTTTACCATCATCTTGTCCAGCATTCACTGGTGGTCGAGATGCAAGCCACTCAGCTTCCTTGGCTTTAATCATATTTTCCATATGCTTGTTCATATTTACCGTGACTGCTTCACGATCGCCTTCCAGCTCCAGTTTTGCTGTTTCGGATGCAAATTCCTTACTCATTCCTAATCCCATATAACGTTCAGTAGCTTCTGATAGAGCAATTCTGTTTTCAAGACCCTTAACATAATTTTTAAAATTCTCTTCTTGCTCTCTTTTAGCCTCTGCCTCTTGTTCCTCTGCTGTCTGTTTTTCTCTGAGTTTTTTCTTATAGTTAGCAACATCAGATGATGCCTTATCAAAAGAATTTTTATATTTTTCTTTTTCAGCTCTTTCCTTTGCAAGTTCCGCCATTAATTCTTCTACTGTAGGCTCCTGTCTTTCTTCTTGCTCTTGTCCACCGTTATCATTATTTAAACCTGTTTCTAATTCTTTGTTTTCTTCCATAATAAAACTCCTATTCTGCGTGATTTAAGGCTTTCTCTAGCCTATTTGCGTGTTTATTGACATTCTCTTGTCTATTTATCTAAATTCATTTTTCTATTATGTTCCATATTCATTCCATCAATAATAGGGCTATTTCCAATCTGATCGGATTCGTCAGATTGAATTTTTAGTACTCCATCTTTATTAGAATTACTTGAATTCTCTTTGCTGATTAATGATTCCTGATATTTCTTAATCATATCTTTACTATCATTCCAAGCCTGTGCGACATCTGCAAACAAATCGACTGTCTGCATAGCAACTCGACCATCAACACCTGCATTGATGAGTGTTACAAATGAATTACTCTTTGTTGCTAAGTCAAACGTCTTGTTACGTGTGAATTTAGGTTGTATATCAGATACCTTTAATTTCAATACAGGATCATTAGGTTTCGTCTTCCCACTCTTGGAAATAGCTAACAACTCTAATTCGACCACTTCCATTTTTGCCCTGCGAATAATCTGCTCTTCCTTGCAAGCTGATGCTTCTGCTGCACTCCATCCGGAACTCATACTCATGGCACTAGCAGTTGAACCACCGCCCGGATCGGACTGGAGAGGAACATAACACTTCTGTAAAATTAAATTTCTTTTACTCTCTATATTTGCCTGTACTCCTGAATAATCAAATTGGCTCTGCAATGCTTGTATGCTCGGTTTTGATCCATTTGAAACTGTATTCGTCATAATCCATTGACCAGCAACAGGCTTTCGAGTTTCACCATTTTCATCTTTCGGAAATTCAAAATCATTTCCCCACCAAAGATTCTGTACATCTTGTGAAACATTATTTGCAAAGTCGGAAACCTCAATATTCAAAGCATCCATATCCGAAATCTGTCGTTCAAAACAGCCCATGCGATCATATCCACGAATAAACTCTACAATTGGAATTTTGCCAAGTGGATTTAACTCACCGCTTCCTTGTGCATTATTCCATTCAGTTCCTTTTTCCTCTCCATTTATGATTTGAACTTCATTCTTGATTTCAAATCGCCGTTTTGGAGTGAATACAGTGAAATATTTATTTCCCAAACTGTCCTCTGAATAAGTGACTCCTGCAACTTTTTTACAACCCAATCCATTATTGTAAATGCAGTATGTATAAAGTGGATTCAGTGTTTGAAGTTCAAACATCCTATCATCCGATTTATCTACATTCACATCGATAAACTGATAACCAATGCCAGTAATCTCTACGAACCTAGCAAGTTCTTGATCTTTTGCATACACAGCTTCTAAGTCATTTAGCTCATTCAGAGTTGATATTCCATTATCATCCGAATCTGGATTGTTTCCTGCAATATCTTTATTCCCTCGTTGGATATACGTAATTGGATTTCCCCAGTTATAACCGAGCTTGAATTCTGTTATTTGATTTGCGACATTGTCGCATACCTTTATATCTATATCTGCTCGAATTTTCTTTTCTCGTCTAAGTGGCTGAATTCCCTTTTCATAATTAAGGAGATATTGTATTTGAGTCTTATTTTCTTCATGCAAGACTATAGTCCCTTGCAAGACTTCAATTACATTTTTACTTGTAAGCTCTCTATAATTCGTAAAGATTCTTTTACGTCCTTTTAATTCATCAATATTAAAATGTGCATTCAAATAATTATCACCACCTAAACAAGCTAATTTATTTTATTAGCTAAAAGTCATTCCGCTTGATGTTTTTCTCGTTCTCATACGCTTCGAAGTGTACTTCGTGTGTCCTGTATGACTGTCATAATCATTCAGCCCACCACATCTGGAACAAACAATTGCACAGCTTCCTTCTACGTCACCTAATTTTCTCCCGCAATTGGCACAACGGAGTTCTACTCTTTTCTTTTCCATGACTCTCACCGCCTTTCATTTTCTGCAATATAAAAAGCACCTAGTTAATCAAACTAAGTGCTTTCCAAAAAAAGGAGAAGAATTTATTGGAAAACTATCTCTTTGGTTTCCCTATTATAAATGATATCATTTATTTTCGTAACACGGGTAACAAGTTCTGTTAATCGGCTCTTGTTGAAATTGCGTATACCATGAAGGAATATCATTATTTCTTTCAAATGAAGTATTGATTCCTTCATAAATTTCTTTAATTATTTTTGCGTCATATAAAGAATTATGTTTTTCACCAGTTATCTTCTTATTCAAACTTAGTACCATTTCTTCTCTTGAAATATCAAATGCTTCTTTCTCGGATATATTGTAATACTTTGCAATGTCTTGATTAATATCATGACAACTTGCATTTACATTACTTGGAAGTTTAAATGCAGATCCAAATAAATCAATAAAAAGAATCATATCATAATAACATACATCAGAAACTAATTGAACAGAATCAAATTGCGATAACCATCTTTTAAGTTCCGCCTTTACATACTCCTTGCTTCCACCCATAACACAACTATATGGAGCACAATAATTAGATAGTTCCATAAAACGTTCTCCATTGTGTAACAAATTCGCAATCACATTATCTTGAATCCAATCATTAACTTGATTTCTATCATAGTCGTTCAATTCTGCATAAAACGTGCGTCCATTTTCTGCAATCATTCCAATGCTAATAAGTGCCGTATTTTTATGTAGCCCTGTAAACTCTGTATCAAAATATATATTCATTCTTTCTCTTTCCTCTCCATAAATCTCTGAAACGCCATTTTAACTGAACCCTCGTTATTTCCACCACCCATATTGATAGCAACTTGTCGCCAAGTCATGCCGTCAATAAAACGAAAGCGAATAATTCTTCTAATATGGCTATCTTCTATTGAATTAACAAATATCTCAACTTGACTTGCTACATCGATCAATTTTTCTTCCGCTTTAGACAATTGATTTCTGTAACGAATCAAAGACTGCTTCTTTCGCCTATATTCTGGTGTAGGAAATCCACTAATCTTGAAATGTTCTATTCCTCCCATACCACCAGATACCACGTCACCAACTGCTCCTTGCTCAACCAAAGCGAACAGTTTCTCGTCTGTGCGTTCTATTCTATCTCTAATATCCTCTATTTCTTTTTTTAAATCTTGATACTGTGACAATATTTCTTTAGTTATCATTATTCCTCCTAAAATGGGCTGTCCACAAAATAAGTTTTAACTGATTTCCTTAAAATCATTTCGCATAACTGCGCCAAACTATCTGGACCATCATCATTTTTATTTTTTCCATTTACTTTATATTTAAAGACATTTTGCATAAACATTTGATACTCTTTTGAGCATTTTCCATTTTCCAAGAAATACATTTCTCGTATCTCTGGGGCACGGTCATAAATTCTTGCTGCCTTTGCCTTATTTGTTGGTGCATTTTTTGATGTAATATTGAGCCTATATCCCCTATTTAAGAGTTCATCTTCTATCCACTCTTTATAATCTTCACCACCATTATTTGCCTCGAATTGCGCTGCGTTTACAGAGTGTTTCAATATCTTTTCAACGATGCGTGGTCGAGTGATTTTTTTATCATGTTCATCGAATACTACATCTGCTATATAATATTCATTTCCGTACTGATAGCAAATAGGAGCTGATACAAAGTCACCGCCGCCCCAAGCAGGGTCAATAGCCATAAATATTCTATCTGGCTTGCCTGCTGGAAGATTTCCATTGTAGAACAACATTGTATCTGGCGTGAACAAAGAACCTTCTCTTTCAATTGGTTCTTGCTGAAATTGAGCATACCATGAAGCCATGTCATTATTTCGCTCAAAACTTGCTCTACGCATTTGATAAAACGCTGTATCGAACCCAACACCATAGTCGTAATCAAAGTTACTTTCATCATTTTCATTTAATGCTGGCAGCTTAATAACTTCATATCGGATATATGAGAATTTTGGATCGTTCTGCAACAAATCCATTCTTCGAGAGAAAGGATCGGATACGGACCAAATTGTTCCACACCACAATTTCTTTGAACCGCTTTTACCACGAGTAATCAAGTTGTTATCAACGATATTCCATAAACGATTCAAACGCTCTGGATTCAGTACGTCCTCAATACCTACGACAATATCATCAATCAACATTAGCCCCGAACAGTCACAAGCACCATTAAGAGTTCCGTAAATAGAACGGCTTGTAATGGACTTATATTTTTTCTTACGATTGATATCTATCGTTTCTTCCTTACTATTCGTAGCAACAACCGTATTCATTGGGAATATATCAGCAAAACAGTATGTAGGGTCTGTCATTAACTCCATGCAACCATCATAAAAACCTCTAGTAATAGTATCAGAGAATGCGGTGTATAAATTACTTCCCTCTGGATGCCTATTTGCCCACCAAATATTTGTAAAAGTTAAAACAGCCGTTTTACCAACACGGGCTGGCATATGCAAGAATAATTCATCTAGTTCATCATCTGCCAATCTCTGTATAGCCTCGACCAATGGCAACATGACTCTGCGCCGTGGCAAATAGAATCTCTCTTTTGCTGGTCTATCTTTCTCCATGTACAAAAGAAAAGAATCCAATAAATGCGGTGCTTCAAATAATAAAGCTGAGTAGTACAATTCACCGAACTCTTCTTGTCCGGTTTTTCTATGTACATACTCAGCCCATTTTTTTATATATTTCATGTGACTTAAACAAAACTTGACCTCTTCCTTATCATCTTGAAAAATGTTAAGAATGACTTGCAAGTAGTTGTTTAAGTTTTTGTATTGACTTAGATCGCTTTTCTGTATTAGAGAAAGCAATCTTTTATTTTGTTCAGATACCATTCATGCCACTCCTTATCTATTGGCACTCGTGGTACTCTGATATATTTTAAATTTTATTTTTTTTATTTTCCTAGAAATCTCCATGTTGCAAATTCTATTTTTCTTCCGCAATGCGGACATCGTGAAGGAATCAATGTTTTTTCAGAAGGAATAATATAGCCTTGAACTATATGTGGTGATTCATTCTCTATTTTTATATCAGATCCAGAAATTAATCCTCCACATTTTGCACATTGATACATGTCAACTAAATGTGTATCATCAAATTTTTCTTCATCCATACGATTTTCTACCTTTTAACAGCTAATCTTAATCTAGCATTTACATATAAAGCACCATCAATCCCAACTTCTTCTGACATATCAAGGTTTTCCTCTATAATTTCCAAGAAGTCTCTTGCAATAATATGTTTTTTTAGCTCATCGTTCAAATTTATATTCATACGATCCATTTGACTAAATATTTTTTGAGCTCCAAACACCTTAATTTCATATTTAACATAATCAGAATATTCATGATTGATTTTATCTTGTGTCTTTAATTCCATATTTTCACGAAACAATCTACGATTTTCTTCCAAAAGAGATCGTTTGCTTCTATAATTCTTGAAAAACTTACTAATTCTCATAATTCAACTCCTTAATTCCAGTTATCGGATTCGAACCGAATACATCCCTATTTGAACTGGAGCCCGTAAACATAGAATAACATAATATAATATTAATTTTATTCAAACATAATCAGAGTTTCCTCTTATTCACCATAAATTCAATCATATTCAGTCACGGTGACGATAAGTCTGAGCATTTCGGAGCGACCTAGTGCTTCTTACCGCTGTCTAAGCACCTACGAGATTGCTTACTCGTAAATTTCACGGTTCTTTCAGAATAGTGTTCTCAATATCTTTGCACTTTGAAAGAATTATTCATTGATCAATTGCCATACCGCTACTTTAACCAGCTTCTTGTGTTATACACCTATTTCTAGGCTTCAAGGCAAACAGGATTGTTGGCATTTCCTTCTAGTCCGTAGTCTGCCAAACCACTCACATCAAAGGATTATTCTCTCACAGAGAGCGTCTATTATTCCTGCCACAAGTTCTGTACTTTTGACTACTTTATGATGATACACAACAAACTTTTGTTGATGGATTCCCATCTTCTGCTGATAAATCACTTCATCAACAAAGACTTTGATACAAGGTATCCCTAATATCATTATCTCATTTGTCTGTTTCTCAGAGTGGCTGAAAACCATTTATACACTGAGTTGATCATGTTTGAAACAGGTCAGAGAGGAATTGAACCTCTAACAACAGTTTTGGAGACTGCTATGTTCCCAGTTACAACACTGACCTATAAATGGCATCAGATGGATTCGAACCATCAATAAATCGCTTACCGCCCTACGTAACGCTAAGTAAGCCACGCCGTCCGTGCTCGTATACCAATTTCGACATGATGCCAATACCCTAACCGAGACTCGAACTCGGAAAAGCCTGTTTCTAAGACAGGTGCGTATGCCAATTCCGCCATTAGGGCAATTTTTAATTAATTGTTATTTTTACATCTTCAATCAAAGTAACAGGAGTATTTTTAGTTATTCTAAATAAGTCACCAGTTTTTATATTCACACAAAAACGAGTGTATTCTGTATGTTGATTTGTAGCCATGAATAATTCTTCTCCATATCTAAAAACTTCTCCCTTTTTCACCCTTTCTACAAAAATTTCACCTTGATTTAAATCAATTACTACCATTTCATGCCCTCCATATTTTAAATATTAATTGGCAGAACTATGTTAGATTCTCTAGGCTTGTTCACTTACTGGCTACCAAATTACTTTCGCTTTAGCCACTGGCTCACCGATAGATTTTTGTATCCTTACGCTCGGTTTTTCTTTGTAAATCCATGATTATATATATCATACATTTACACACGCAAATACAAAAATCACTGCTACTTGTAATACACCAAACTTTCAGCCACCAATTATTTTCTAAGCATCTCGACCAGAGCGGATATGGTAGGAATCGAACCCACGACACATCGGTTAACAGCCGATTGCTCTAACCTACTGAGCTACATATCCATAAGGCACAAAAGTGCCTTTTTATGAGGGGTAAAATGAAAAGAAGTGTGTATAAATAATCAGAATCCATATGCAACTTTAAATATCCGAAATAAATCACACAGGCACAACCGACTATTTATACGAAAGGGAAGACACGGGATTGAACCGTTTAAATCTCCGTTCGGAATCTTCCCTGTTGTTCTGTTTTGTATTATTAAAGAGGTATTCTATATGCCACTGTTTTAATACGGTAACAGCAACCGACTTGTAATCTATAAGACACAAGTGAAATAGGGAATGTAGGAATCGAACCTACAAAAAGTCATAAAACTCTATCCACTTTCCCTACTGTCAATGACAGGATACATTGACTGAGTATGGGTTTTAGCACTCCTGCTGTTGCGATTCTTAATTTGCGAGACTGTGCATCATATATCCACCAATCGCAACAAAGGCTATATGAAATGGACACAACAGGACTCGAACCCGTGACCGCCCCGTTATGAGCGGGGTGCTCTACCTACTGAGCTATATGTCCTCATTCTGGTCTACAGGAAGGAAATATACAACGTCAACTTAAAAAAACATCAATCACAAAATTTAATATGCCGACCAGAAAAACATATTAAATTTAAACCTCACGAACCTTGTGACGGTTCTTAACAGCCTTCCGCTATGAGGTGGAGGTATCAGCACATGAAAACTCAAAATAAAACTGACACAACTGCGATAACTGGAATCGAACCAGTGATAATAGGGTCAAAACCTACTGCCTTTCCACTTGGCTATATCGCAATGTTGGAATTACTCCAACCATTTATTATCAAAATAATAAAAACTAAATACTACAAAGACAATAATCACAATCCATATAATCCAAAATAATACATTTGAAAAGTTACTTGTTAGACTATCAACACATTCTTGTATTGTTCTATCATTGTAAAAATCAGAACTATCTGAAATTGTTTCGTTTCCTACTCTTGTGTAAAGAGTTCCTGTATATTCTGACTTGCAAGCGTAATACTTGTATCGTATCTTGCTAGATTCCTTAATAGTTTTTATATATTTCGTACTTGGTATATCTATCTTCTTATATGGGAATTCAATCCCTAAGAAACTAATCGTTTTAGAATGTTTCTTCTCACTTCCAATTTTATCCCAAGTATAATACACCTTTGTTCTTGATACTGTTCTTTTGCCAACTTTTTGAGTAACTACTCGTGTATGACGAGTGTATTTTTCTTTTACTTTTTCTAAATACATATATTCGCCTTTGATTTCCGGATATGAAACTGTATCAACAGCTTTCAATTTTCCATAGACAAATACATTCCCTACATTCGTATCAATAGCATACTGAAATAAGTCTTTATCTGTTATATGTATCGCTTTTTGATATTTTGCATTTCTATCGTCTTCATAGTCTTGAATTTTACTAGATATTATAAAGCCAATAATTAACATGAAAGCTATGATCGCAAAGCTCAATACTAGTTCTCGAACAGTAATCTCAAAATCATTATTCGAATAAATTTTGCGGTGCTGTTTCTGGTGCTTCGTAATCCAATCCTTCATATTCTTGTACCTCATATCCAGTTAATTTTAAGAAAAATCTAGCTGGAAAGCCTTTTACATAACGACTGTACTTTTTAACAGAAAAATTATAATTTTCTCGATATTGAGCAAATAAATTTTCTGTTGTTGATAGCTCATTCATCAAC
>OJJJ01000823.1_pt1 | contig 10894 bp, 9 predicted proteins | sample 1596311 | NCBI WGS metagenome assembly OJJJ01 (sample SAMEA4350140, study PRJEB24818) | metagenome | biome: human; feature: gut; material: faeces | place: Denmark | collected 2013-09 | reverse complement strand
CAATTATCCGATGTGGTTGCTATGATATTGCGACATGGAGAAATGATGGTACAATTTAAAGGTGAGTATATTGGAATTCGTGAAATGAGAAAACACGTAGCTTGGTATACAGTAGGATATCCAGCTTCTTCTAAGTTGCGGAATTTAGTCAATCAAGTGGAAACATTAGAGCAACTAAAACAATTAATGACAGAATATCAACACATAAGAGAATAACGATTCGTAATAGCCAAAAGAAAATAGTAAGAAACAATGGAAAGATAAAAAGCATTCTGGTGATATGTCAAGAACTATTTATAAAAGATTTTGATCTATATTTAATAAAAAAGGGTGCACTTAATAAACATACAGGAAAAAACTTACTTTTTCCGAATGTTAGTTCGTTTTTATATTAAGTTCGGCGTCCAGTTTTTCGCCGGTGTACAGTTGGTTTTTGACCAGCAATCCAAAAACGAGTCGTACAAATTTACGAGATGTAAGTGCGAGTGCTCTTTTGTGCTGATGTTTTGTCACTTCAGCATATTTTTTAGAATAATATTCCCTGTATTCAGGAAGATGTCGTCTAACACTATTTGCTGCCTCTCCTAAATAATAACGGAGATAGGTGTTACCAGCTTTTGAAACATGGTTATCCTCAGATATAAAGTCACCAGAATCATTTTTTAGCCATGTTAATCCAGCGTATTTAGCAAGTGCATCGGATGAGTGAAAAGCAGTAATATCACCAATTTCGGCAAGTATGCCAGCAGCCCATACCGGTCCTATACCTGGAATCGATTTTAGGATAGTAAAGGCATTGGGATTCATACCATGGATACACTTCTCGATTGCCTGATCAATTAGCTTGATTTCTTTTTGATACGTCTGAATACAGTGAAAAGAACTGGCTAACGATACATTGAGTGGCTCATACATGCATTTATCTAATCGATAAGAATCTCTTGCAGCTTTCTTTAAAAGCTCAGAGGTCTTTGCTATATCAGTAATGCGGTTCTTGCTTTTTTTAGCAAGGAACTGCAAAAGTTCCTCTTCCGATAAATCTATGATTTCCTGAGGAGACATAAACTCTGTTAAAACAGCAGAGGATGTTGCACCATAAAGATTGCTAAATGGTTGTGCATCATCTTCTAAGAGTTGGAGTTCACTAAATTTTAAATAAAGGTTGGAAACCATGTATGTTTTTTCTCTTGTGATGCACGCAGCTAAATGAAGGCGATGTCTTGTTAGACGTTTTAATGCTAAGAACTGGCTTCCACGCCAAGGTTCACAGTTTTTAATTCGACCACATCTTGCAAAATCAGCAATAAGATAAGCATCCAAAGGATCTGTTTTATCCATGGCAATATAAGATTTACGATAATTAGCTGTCATCTTAGGATTGAGACAGAAGACGTAAGGTTTATAAGGCATGAGCAGCTCACAAGTAGATAAGTAATTCGCTATGTGAATGCTGTAAATGGATGTGGACTCTAATGCAATAACAATGGTATTGAGATTCGGATAACCGCTCATACAGTTTGCTATGATCTTGGCAAGCTCATTAGCACCGGGCTGATTGTTCTTGAAAGAGGATTCGATATACTTATTTTCATCAAAATCTAAAGCACAAACAACATTTGATTTTGAACTTACATCAATACCAACAAACAAAGTGGACATATAGTTGATCTTTATCATAGTATCACACTCCTTTCCGATCGAGATTTGTGAAGTCTTAAGTGAAGGTTTATCCTGTGAAACATATGGTGACCGAAACCTCGCATAATGAGCATTCACCCAATCAGCATTTTTTGCTGGTGCTACAACTGGGGATGCAACTTCTGTGTTAGCGGAATATGCCATATGTACCAGGCTGCATGCTTTCATAGCAGTCACGAACATAAGTCGGCTGAAAGGAGAAGAAGCAGTGCCTTCGGACATCAGACTCTGCTGATATCATAACACAAGATGAACTTTATGAAAATGTAACTATTAATTGTATAGATGGGAATTGGATGAGGGGAGTTCCTCTTAGATGTCCTTACCTCTATACCATAGAAAGAATAAATATGTAAGCTATTTTTATTGCTTACAAACTTATTATACGAGGAGATAGAAAATGAATAATTTATTAGTCGCACAGTCTGGTGGTCCTACATCTGCAATTAATGCTACGATTGCAGGTGTAATGACATGTGCTTTTTTGAGCGGTAAAGTAGATAAAGTGTATGGTGCAATCAATGGAATTCAAGGAGTATTTCATGAGAAATTTGTAGATTTAAATGAGAAATTAAAATCTGCGGAAGATTTAAGATGTCTTTGCCAGACACCATCTGCAGCTCTTGGTTCTTGTCGCTTTAAGTTAGGAGACTTAGAAAAAGAGAAAGAACAGTTTGAAAAAATTATTCATATTTTCCGTAAATACGATATTAAATATTTCATTTATACAGGCGGAAATGATTCTATGGATACGGTAGATAAATTATCTGCTTATTGTGAAAAAAATGGAATTACCGATATTAAAATCGTTGGAGCACCAAAAACAATCGATAATGATTTAGTAGGAATTGATCATTGCCCTGGATTTGGTTCTGCTGCAAAATATATTGCAACTACATTCGCGGAATTAGAAAGAGATTGCCATGTCTATGATACAAAGGCAGTGACAATTGTGGAAGTCATGGGAAGAAATGCAGGTTGGTTAACAGCTGCTTCTGCCCTTGCAAGAGTGGCAGGAGGAAAAGGTCCAGACCTTATCTATTTATGTGAGCCAGATTTTAGCGTGGATCAATTTATTGAAGACGTGAAAAAGAAAATGGAGGATCACCCAGATATCGTAGTGGCTATCAGTGAAGGAATTAAAGATAAAAATGGTATGTATTTATCCGAACATGTACAAGCAGGTGCAAAAGATGCCTTTGGACATGCGATTATTTCAGGAGCAGGAAGCGTACTAGAAACGATTGTAAGAGAAAGATTAGGATGTAAAGTGCGTTCTGTTGAATTGAATTTAATGCAACGTTGTGGTGCTCATATCGCCAGCGCTACGGACATTGAAGAAAGTAAGATGCTTGGTATGAAGGCTTGTCAGTGTGCATTAGATGGAGAGACAGGAGTCATGGCGGTGTTAAAGCGTATTGCAAATGAACCATATGAAGTGATTTTTGATAGTATTCCAGTTTCAGAAGTAGCCAATAGAGAAAAGAAAGTTCCAAGAGAATGGATCAATAAAGAAGGCAACGACATTACAAAAGAATTATGGGATTATATGTATCCATTAATTCAAGGAGAACCAAGTATTGTCTATGAAAATGGAGTGCCAAAACACTTATATTTATATTAAGAATAGGAGAAAAGCGAAAGTATTTTTGTACTTTCGCTTTTTCTATATGCTATGCTTCTCATTGTTTTTGGGCGAGAATGGCAAACATAATCGCTCTTGTTTGATTAGAAGCACAAGTATAGGCTTGATTTAATTCTTTAATGTTTAGTTGCTGTTCTAAATCGCGATAGCAGGACAGGTTTTGTACTCCAAGTTCCCAGAGAGTCATAAGATCCCACTGTGGGCGTTCGACTTTTGTGATAGCGAGATCTTTTGCGATCCGATTTCTTGTTTGGAGTTGATGAAGAGATTGGGTTGGGTGAGAAGGAGTTTCTCCTCTTTTTTCGGATTCATAAAAGACTTTTCCGTAATTGGAATCCATATTTAGTAAGCGTCCTTTTTTGGCTAGCACACGCAACATTTCCTGATAGGCTTGTTTCACATTAGGAAGAATCCATGTAACATTGCGAGTGATAATAAAATCGAATGTTTCATCAGGAAATGTTAAATGTTGTGCATCCATTTGTAAAAACGAAATATCGAAAATATGATTTCTTTCACAGTTTTTCTTTGCCTGTTCTAACATCTCTTTTGAAAAATCGATTGCCGTCACTTGACAGCCCAATTCCTTTAGTAAAAGACAAAAAAATCCAGCGCCACAACCGAGATCTAATGCTCTAATAGGGCGATCTTTTATGGGTGGTAATTGGCTTTTAATAAATTGTAAAAAGGATTCTCGCATAGAGGTTTCGTAATCTTTCATGCGAAGAGCCGAAAATTCTTCTGCTCGATCGGACCAATAGTTTAAAGAGAGTTGTTGAAGCTGTTGTTCTGTCATAAAGTTTCATTCTCCTTTGTATTTTTTGGAACACAGATTGTTTGTGCGCCCACTTGTATGATTTGAGTTTTGATATGATAAAGCTCAGACATTGTTTCAGCAGCAATGACATCGTTTGCTTGTCCATAATGGGAGATCGTCCCCTCTTGTAAAATCAGTGTCTTGCTATTTAAAAAAAGTGGGTGATCTGGGAAATGAGTCGTCATGATCACTCCCATTCCTTTTGCTTGTAGTTTTTTTACCAGTGTTAAAAACTGATATTGTTTTCCAAAGTCAAGATGGGCGGTTGGTTCATCCAAAATGAGAAGTTCAGGTTCTTGTGTAAGAGCGGATGCTAATAATACCAGTTGCCGTTCTCCACCAGAGAGATTGGTATATGGTTTGTCCTTTAGATGAGAAATGGATAGAAACTCTAAATAATGCATTGCGATTTCTTCTTCTTTTTTGCTAGGACTTGAAAAATATCCAATGGTAGAAGTTCGCCCCATGGTTACTACATCAAGTACCCGAAATGGAAAGGTAGGGGTATGGTTTTGTGGAATATAGGTAAACTTTCTTGCAAGAGCTTTGGAGGAATAATGTTTTAGAGGTTGGTGTTCGAGGAAAACTTCTCCTGAGTTTGGTTTGTATTTTCCTGTCATACATTTTAAAAGAGTGCTTTTTCCTGTACCATTTGTTCCTAAAATACAAAGGATATCAGGAGTTTGATAGGAAAAGGATAGGTTGTTTAAAATCCTTTTTTCTTTTTCATTTGAATAAGAAAAGGAGAGGTTTTTTATTGTGATATCCATTACCAATGCACCTTCTTTCGATAAATAAAATAGGCAAAGAGTGGAACGCCAATAATTCCCGTAATTACACCAATAGGAATCTCTGTAGCGGTTAATGTTCTACAAAGATCGTCGATTAGGAGTAAATAACAGATGCCAAGAGAGGCGGACGCAGGAAGTAATTTTCGAAAGTCTGCCCCGACTATCATTCGAGCAAGATGAGGAATTACAATGCCGACCCAACCGATAATGCCAGAGATGCTGACAACGAGTGCAGTGATAATAGAACAAGCTAAAATAGCAAGGGTACGATCCCGTTTGACGGGGATGCCAAAAGATTGTGCTTCTTCACTTCCAAGGCTTAGTACATTTAATCTCCAACGAATGAGAAATAAAAAGAGCATACAAAGAACATAAGCGGGAAGGATACGAAGTATCTTTTCGTAGTTAATGCTAACAAGAGAGCCCATAAGCCAAAAGACAATTTCAGGTAATTTCTCAAAAGGATCCGCTGTGAATTTAATGAGAGAAATGAGAGAGGAAAAAAGAGAGCCTACTAACATTCCAGAAAGCACTAAGCTCACAGTCGAGTGTTTACTATGAATAGAAAGTAAAAAGGTTAACAGTACCGCGAATAGTCCAAATATGGTTGCTACTAGTTGTATTTGTAGTGTGGAAAGAGAGAGAACAATAGCCAGTCCTGCTCCAAATCCAGCTCCGTTAGAAACACCTAATGTATAAGGATCGGCTAGTGGATTTTTAAAGAGCCCTTGAAAAACAGCACCCGATACGGAAAGACCAGCACCAATTAAGACAGCACTAATAATTCGTGGAAGCCTTACTGTAAATAGTAAGTGAAATGCCATAGGATCTTTTAAAAATTCATTTCCTGTAATGCCTTTGAATAAAATAGTAACAACATCAAAGGGGGAGATTGGATAAGAACCAATACCTAAAGAAATGAGAAACAGTATAATGGGAAGAAGGAGAAAGAAAATCATTCTCCCTCTTTTTTTATCACCATTCATTTACACTTCTCCTGTAAAAGGAACCCCATAAAAAGATTCATAGAAGGTTTTTGCACGTTCTTGTACGACTTCCTTGCTAATTTTATCTGGATAAAATTGATAGGCTAGCCAAAGTTCCCCTAGTGCGATTGAGTCAGTATCTGGATTTCCCCAAGGTTTTGTCCAGTAAGGAGCTAGTAGTACATTTCCTTCTTTCACCGCTTTTAGTTCTTTGTATTTTGCATCTGTCATGATTTCATCATATACTTCTTGATAACGATCTTGAACAATAATGACGTCTGGATTCCATTGTGCTAATTTCTCAAAAGTATAAGGTTGATAACCTTGGATTTCCTTTGAAGCTACATTAATGGCACCAGCGCGTAAAAGTTGAGAACCCACGTATTTATCATTTCCATAAGTCTGTTGTCCTTCATTTGCAATAAAAACGCGAACGCGATCTTCCTCTTTTATCGTCCCAACCGCCTTTTCTACGATATCACGGCTTTCAAGACAAAAATCCCAAATCTGATTGGCTTTTTCTTCTGTGCCTGTCAACTTTCCAAGTGTTTTTACTGCCCATTCACAACCCTCGGTATAAGCGCTATCTGCATCGGAAAGTCTTGGGTTTTGGGCTTCTTCTTGTTTTCCTTCTCCACGTAAGGAAACAACAACAACTGGAATTTTAAGTTCTTTTAATTGTTGGATTGTGTCTGGATTGGCCTGAGAGGCTGCAATAACAACATCTGGGTTCAATTTTACAATTTCCTCTACGTTCCATTCTTGAAGATCACCAGGAGTCGGTAAAGATTCAATATTAGGAAAGACATCCTTCATATAATCTCCAAGATCTTTCTCCCAGTTTTTTTCCGTTGCTACTACTTTTTCTTGAGCACCTAATTGGGCTAAGATATCCAAAGAGTGATGTTGCATAACAACCATTCGCTCCACGGGAATCTGGACGGTTACTTCATTATCCGCTTGATCCACAAACGTATAAGCAGTTTTTTGATTGTTTGATTCATCAATTGGATTCGTTGTTTGTGTTATGGTTTCGGTTGTTGTTGTCTCTTGTTTGGCTGTGCTACAACCGCTGAGTGCCATAGCACAAAGTAAAGAAAGGCTTATTATTTTTTGATAAATTTTTTTCATAAATACAAACTCCTTTTTTCTTTTGTTTTTCTTATTGTAACAAGAAGGAAATGAGATTAACGTTGTCTTAGCAACAAAATAAGGAAGAGTGATAGAAGAGAGAGGGAAGTTTTATGGAAGATAAGAGTTACTTGGGCAAGTTTTTTTAAGTTAAAATGCTATTTGCCATAATAAGTCATGGAAAAGAGGTATTTTTCATAAGAAAAAAGCATATAGCATAAAGAAAGAATAGCGTAGTGGGAGAAAAAGATGGAAATTGCATTTATTCGGTATCGCTATTTAGAAAAAAGCAGTGTTATCTATCGATGGCTTCATCGGACGTTACCAAAGAAATGGTTGCAAAAATGGCTATTGCGAAAGAAAAAACTAAAAAAAGAAAACAGTGCAGAAGGGGAGTTAAAAGGGATTGAAGTGGAGTTACCATTTGAACAGGAATGTGTTGTAAAAATGGGCGAGGAACTTGTATGGCATTTTATTGAAGAAGAGATCCGAGAACAAAAACGACAGTATGGGAGTGTGACTTTCTTATTAAAAGGGGAGCTTTTTTTCTTATATTGTAGACAAGAGAGTAATTTTTCTTGTTATCCTTATCACTTATCCCTTTATTCGGCTTTTGATAAAGAGAGTCAAGAGGAGCAAAAAGATCATGTTGTATGTATGCTTTTAAATAGAAGAAATTATGTAGGGTGGATGAAATTCTTTTTTATAAAAGAATTAACCGAATACTATCGAGTGCTTTATGGGATTCGAAAAAAAGTATTAAAGCTCGTCATTATAGAAGGTAAAATAGAAGAGACAAAAAGGGTTATTTCTTTGGTGTCCAATAATCTGAATTATATGATTGTAAAGACGAACCAGCCTTCGGTATATGAAACATTAGCAAAAGAGATTTATGAAGAGACAGGGCTTTCTATTGTATTTTTACCAAAAGAGAAGAAAGAAAAAGAGGAAACAGAAAAAATAGAAGAAATAGAGAAAGAAATAGAAGAGATAAAAGAGGATTCAACAAGGATAGATGTAGGACGATCAGGACAAAATACAACAATTGAGATTGATTTAAATGATCTGTATCCAAAAGCCAGTAATCTTCGAATTACACAAAGAGGAATCTGGATCGATCAAGAAGTATTAACAGCCATTTTAATGGAACAGACAATGAATTTTGATGGAACGGTTGTAGAAGAGAAGTTAGAAGAATGGAAAGAAAACTATGGGCTTTATCTTAGAAAAATAGTATAGAAATCCGTGAGTTTCAAAAGAAGAAAAGGGATGAGTGGAAAATAAAGGAAAACGAAGGGAAAGCTGGTTGACAAGAGATCGCCAGTCATTTATAATATAAGAATTGTAGATAGAACAATAAGAAATAAGAATGAAAAGTTTCTTACGTTCCAAAGCAATGAAAGTTTATAAATACTATATTTGGTACTCATTGCTATTACATGGATACAAAAGGAGAGGAAAAATTTTCCTCTCCTTTAGAAAACAATGGATCTCGTAAAACGTATTTCTCATCATTTCATTTATGCAATGTATCGCTTAGTGAAAAGAATGAGGAGACATTGTTTTTATAAAGTATTGAAAAAAGAAAGGGAGTTCAATCAATGGCAGAGAAGAAAAATATTTTAACATATGCTGGTTTAAGAGAATTAGAAGAAGAATTACAGCAGTTAAAGGTAGTAACCCGTAAGGAAGTAGCTCAGAAAATTAAAGAAGCTAGAGAACAGGGTGACTTATCAGAAAACGCTGAATACGATGCAGCAAAAGATGAACAACGTGATATTGAAGCCCGCATTGAAGAAATAGAGAAAATCCTTAGAAATGCAGAAGTTGTTGATGAAGATGAAGTGGATCTTGAAAAAATCAACATCGGTTGTATGGTAAAATTATTTGATATGGAATTTAATGAAGAAGTTACTTATAAATTAGTAGGTTCTACAGAAGCAGATATTTTTGCAGGTAAGATTTCAAACGAATCTCCACTTGGACACGCATTAATCGGATGTAAAATCGGAGAAGTTGTAGAGGTTGAAGGTCCAGACGGAGCAGAAAAATATCGTATTTTAGATATTCAAAGATCCAACTTATAAGAGAAAGAATAGGAGTGAACACACTGTGGCAGAACAGAATTTAAACGAAATATTAAAAATTAGAAGAGAAAAACTTGCGGAACTCCAAGAAGCAGGAAAAGATCCTTTCCAGATTACAAAATATGATCAGACACATCATAGTATGGAAATTAAAGATAATTTTGAAGAATTAGAAGGAAAGACAGTATCCATTGCAGGTAGAATGATGTTTAAACGTGTAATGGGAAAAGCATCTTTTTGTAACGTTCAAGACTTACAAGGAAATATCCAGTCTTATGTAGCAAGAGATAATATTGGAGAAGAATCTTATAAAGATTTCAAGAAATTTGATATCGGTGATCTTATCGGTATTAAAGGTGAAGTATTTAAAACAAAAACAGGAGAAATTTCTATTCATGCAACAGAAGTGACTCTTTTAAGCAAGAGTCTTCAAGTTCTTCCAGAAAAATTCCATGGTTTAACAAATACAGATATGCGTTATCGTCAAAGATATGTTGATTTAGTTATGAATCAAGATGTCAAAGAAACATTTGTAAAACGTTCTAAATGTATTAGTGCGATTCGTCGTTTCTTAGATGGACAAGGATTTATGGAAGTAGAAACTCCTATGCTTGTAAGCAATGCAGGTGGAGCAGCAGCTAGACCATTTGAAACACACTATAATGCGTTAGACGAAGATGTAAAACTTCGTATTTCCTTAGAGTTATACTTAAAGAGATTAATCGTAGGTGGTCTTGAAAGAGTTTATGAAATTGGACGTGTATTCCGTAACGAAGGAACGGATGCAAGACATAATCCAGAGTTTACATTAATGGAATTATATCAAGCATACACAGACTACAATGGAATGATGGAATTAGCAGAAAACTTATACCGTCATGTAGCGCAAGAAGTATGCGGAACAATGCAGATTCCTTACGGCGATGTGATTATTGACTTAGAAAAACCATTTGAAAGAATTACAATGATCGACGCATTGAAAAAATATGCAAATATTGACTTCACAACGGTAAAAACAACAGAAGAAGCAAAGGCATTAGCAAAAGAACATCATGTAGAATTCGAAGAAAGACATAAAAAAGGTGATATTTTAAGTCTTTTATTCGAAGAATTTGTAGAAGAAAAATTAATTCAACCTACATTTGTTATCGATCATCCAGTGGAAATCTCTCCACTTACAAAGAAAAAACCAGAAGATCCAGAATATGTAGAACGTTTTGAATTATTCATCTATGGACGTGAAATGGCAAATGCTTATTCTGAGATCAACGATCCAATCGATCAGAGAGAACGTTTCGAAGCACAGGAAGAATTATTAGCGCAAGGTGATGAAGAAGCAAACCGTATTGACGAAGACTTCTTAAATGCGTTAAGCATCGGTATGCCACCAACAGGCGGTATCGGATTTGGTATCGACCGTATGGTAATGCTTATGACAAACTCTCCAGCGATTCGTGACGTATTGTTATTCCCAACAATGAAGAGTTTGGATAAATAAGTCTAGTCGGCTTAAGTTAATATTTTGTACTTTAAGGACATTTTTCTAAAAGAAATTTTAGAAGATGGTTCTTATTTTGTATTTTTACGCCAAATTAGTTAAGTGATATGATATGGCTTTCTCTTATACAGATCGCCTAGCCCACGAGACTAAGGCGAATTTCGTATGCCGTCTTCTTTTTGATAGAAAAATGTAGAGCAAGTGATTCTGGCAGCACATGATGTGATACCGATTTATTAAG
>OJJJ01000821.1_pt1 | contig 10909 bp, 10 predicted proteins | sample 1596311 | NCBI WGS metagenome assembly OJJJ01 (sample SAMEA4350140, study PRJEB24818) | metagenome | biome: human; feature: gut; material: faeces | place: Denmark | collected 2013-09 | reverse complement strand
CTGCTGCTGGGTAAAATCTTTGCTAACCCGCATCTGCCGGGTATCGATGATTACTACGAGCCGTTTGACTTCGATTACCAGACGCTGCACAACGCTCCGGCTGACAGCAAAGCGCAGCCGATTGCACGTCCACGTTCGCTGATCACCGGCAAGCGTATGGACAAGATAACCAAAGGTCCGAACTGGGAAGACGACCTGGGCGGCGAGTTCGAGAAGCTGTCAAAAGACAAAAACTTCGAGAACATGCAGAAGGCGATGTACGGCCAGTTCGAAAATACCTTCATGATGTATTTGCCGCGTCTGTGCGAGCACTGCCTTAACCCGGCGTGCGTGGCGACCTGCCCAAGCGGTGCCATCTACAAGCGTGAAGAAGACGGCATCGTGCTGATCGACCAGGACAAATGCCGCGGCTGGCGTATGTGTATTACCGGTTGCCCGTACAAGAAAATCTACTTCAACTGGAAGAGCGGTAAGTCAGAGAAGTGCATCTTCTGCTATCCGCGTATCGAAGCCGGTCAGCCGACCGTATGCTCCGAAACCTGCGTCGGACGTATTCGTTACCTCGGCGTACTGCTGTATGACGCTGACGCCATTGAAAGCGCGGCAAGCACCGAGAACGAGAAAGATCTGTACCAGCGTCAGCTGGACGTGTTCCTCGATCCGAATGACCCGGCGGTCATTGAGCAGGCACTGAAAGACGGTATTCCGCTGAGCGTGATCGACGCGGCCCAGCAGTCTCCGGTGTACAAAATGGCGATGGACTGGAAGCTGGCGCTGCCGTTGCACCCAGAATACCGCACGCTGCCAATGGTCTGGTATGTTCCGCCTTTGTCACCAATTCAGTCTGCGGCTGATGCGGGTGAGCTGGGCAGCAACGGTATTCTGCCGGACGTGGACAGCCTGCGTATTCCGGTTCAGTACCTGGCAAACCTGCTGACTGCAGGGGATACGCAGCCGGTGGTACTGGCGCTGAAGCGCATGCTGGCGATGCGTCACTTTAAACGTGCGGAAACCGTTGACGGTAAAGTCGACACCCGTGCGCTGGAAGAAGTTGGTCTGACTGAAGCGCAGGCACAGGAAATGTACCGCTACCTGGCCATCGCGAACTACGAAGATCGTTTCGTGGTACCGAGCAGCCATCGTGAGCTGGCGCGTGAAGCGTTCCCGGAGAAAAGCAGTTGTGGCTTTACCTTCGGCGACGGTTGCCACGGTTCGGACACCAAATTCAATCTGTTCAACAGTCGCCGCATCGATGCTGTCGATGTGACCAGCAAAACGGAGCCGCACCAATGATTGAACTCGTCATTGTTTCGCGTCTGCTCGAGTACCCGGATGCTGCCTTATGGCAGCATCAGCAGGAACTTTTCGATGCACTCGCGTCATCTGAAAACCTGGACAAAGATGATGCCCAGACTCTGGGCGTCTTCCTGCGCGATTTAACCGCGCAGGACATGCTGGACGCACAGTCCCGCTACAGTGAACTGTTCGACCGTGGCCGTGCAACCTCGCTGCTGTTGTTCGAACATGTGCATGGTGAATCCCGCGACCGCGGTCAGGCGATGGTTGACCTGATGGCGCAGTACGAGCAGCACGGTTTACAGCTCGACAGCCGCGAATTACCGGACCATCTGCCGCTGTACCTGGAATATCTGGCGCAGTTGCCGAAGGAAGAGGCGCTGGGTGGTTTGCAGGATATCGCTCCGATTCTGGCCCTGCTCAGTGCGCGTCTGCAACAGCGTGAAAGTCGCTACGCCGTGCTGTTCGATCTGTTGTTGAAACTGGCGAATGCGGCTATCGACAGCGACAAAGTGGCGGAGAAAATTGCGGATGAAGTTCGCGATGATACTCCGCAGGCGCTGGACGCTGTCTGGGAAGAAGAGCAGGTGAAATTCTTTGCCGATCAAGGGTGCGGTGAATCTGAGATCTCCGCTCACCAGCGTCGTTTTGCCGGGGCCGTCGCGCCGCAGTATCTGAATATCACCACCGGAGGACAGCAATAATGCACTTCCTGAATACGTTCTTCTTTGACATCTATCCGTACATTGCGGGTTCTGTCTTCCTGATTGGTAGCTGGCTGCGTTATGACTACGGGCAGTACACCTGGCGTGCGGCATCCAGTCAGATGCTGGATCGCAAAGGAATGAACATGGCGTCAAACCTGTTCCATATCGGGATTCTGGGTATTTTCGCCGGCCACTTCCTGGGGATGTTAACGCCGCACTGGATGTATGAAGCGTGGCTGCCACTGGAAGTTAAACAGAAGATGGCGATGTTTGCCGGCGGTGCGTCTGGCGTGATGTGTCTGATCGGGGGGGTATTGTTGCTCAAGCGCCGTTTGTTCAGCCCACGCGTGCGTGCCACTACCACTGGCGCGGATATTCTGGTGCTGTCCGTTCTGGTTATCCAGTGTGCGCTGGGTCTGCTGACGATTCCGTTCTCCGCCCAGCATATGGACGGGAGCGAGATGATGAAGCTGGTCAACTGGGCACAGTCTGTGGTGACCTTCCACGGCGGCGCGTCCCAGTACCTGGACGGTGTGGCGTTTATCTTCCGTATGCACCTGGTGCTCGGTATGACGCTGTTCCTGCTGTTCCCGTTCTCGCGTCTGGTACACATCTGGAGCGTGCCGGTCGAGTATTTGACCCGCAAGTATCAGATTGTTCGCGCACGCCACTAATCGATTCTCTGCGTCATTGTAAACCCTGCTTCGGCGGGGTTTTTTTATGGCTGTTGCCGGGTGGTGGCGAATACGCCTTATCCGGCCTATGGGGTTTGGCTGTTTAGCTAAGGGTACAACAGGGAAGTGGTAGTGTGGGAAGGATGACTCAGCGCTGCGCGCTTCGCCCTTCGGGTCGTTGCCTGCGGCAACGCTTTCTCGCTATGCTCGAATCGAACCTTAATCGAAGCTTCTCATCCTTCCCACATGGGCAGAATATAGGGCATTGTGCTTTGATTTAGCTGAGGTTTTACAGAGGATTGATGGTGGTGGGGGAAGGATGACTCAGCGCTGCGCGCTTCGCCCTTCGGGTCGTTGCCTGCGGCAACGCTTTCTCGCTATGCTCGAATCGAACCTTAATCGAAGCTTCTCATCCTTCCCGCGCGGGCAGAATATAGGGCATTGTGCTTTGATTTAGCTGAGGTATTACAGAGGATTGATGGTGGTGGGGGAAGGATTCGAACCTTCGAAGTCGATGACGGCAGATTTACAGTCTGCTCCCTTTGGCCGCTCGGGAACCCCACCAGGGGTAATTCAAATTGTAGGTAATGCTATGAGGATGGTGGTGGGGGAAGGATTCGAACCTTCGAAGTCGATGACGGCAGATTTACAGTCTGCTCCCTTTGGCCGCTCGGGAACCCCACCACGGGGTAATGCTTTTACTGGCCTGCTTCCTTGGGAAGCGGGGCGCATCATATCAAATGACGCGCCGCTGTAAAGCATTCCTTTGCTTAACGTAGATCGTTTGCGTGTTTTTCATCCGTAACGCAGTAAAGCTAATCAATTCATATTATTGGTGATTACAGAATAATCGTTCGGTTACCGTAAACAAAGACGCGCTGGGCCAGAACCTGATACAGCGCACGGCTTAACACATTCTTTTCTACGTCGCGGCCTGCGCGCATCATATCTTCTGCGGTATAGGTGTGATCCACGTGAATCACGTCCTGCATGATGATTGGACCTTCATCGAGGTTATCATTCACATAGTGAGCCGTTGCACCAATGATCTTGACGCCGCGCTCATAAGCCTGGTGGTACGGACGTGCACCAATAAAGGCAGGCAGGAACGAGTGGTGAATATTAATAATCTTATTCGGGAAGCGTGAAACAAATTCTGGCGTCAAGACACGCATATATTTCGCCAACACCACATAATCAGGCTGGTGGGCGTCGATGGCATCGGCCATGTTTTGATCGTGTTCTTCGCGGGTTAATCCTTCATGGCTGACCAGCTCAAAAGGAATATCAAAACGTTCAACCAGCGAACGCAGCGTGTCGTGGTTGCCGATTACCGCCGCAATTTCAACATCGAGTCCACCGTAATTGGCTTTCATTAACAGGTCGCCCAGACAATGCGCTTCCTTGGTGACTAAAATAACGATGCGGCGACGGCCTGCTGGCGTAAGTTCGCGAATGGATCCTTCAGGCAGTGCGCTGTCCAGATCGGTTAGCAGCGTGACGTCATTAAAAATGCCTTCCAGTTCTGTACGCATAAAAAAGCGACCGGTACGGTGGTCAACAAACTCGTTGTTTTGCACGATGTTCAGTTCATGCTTGTAACAAATATTGGTGATGCGTGCGATCAAACCTTTTTGGTCGGGGCAGATAGTGCGCAGAACTTTACGTTGTTGTGAATGCATTGCCGGGGTATTCCTGTTGAAAATGTTTGCGTAATAGATGCTGTCGGGCGTGGGTTAGCCGCAGCACTTTTTAAATTTTTTACCTGACCCGCAAGGGCAGGGATCGTTACGGCCAATTTGCGGACGCGTACCATCAATATAATACCACTGGCCGTTTTCTTTTAAAAAACGAGAGCGCTCAATAATGGTGCCCATTTTCCCCTGTTCGGAAAACCGCGCCACAAAGCTGACATAGCCGGTATTTTCTGTGTCCGACGTTGCCTGTTCAAAAAGGGTAAGTCCAAGCCATTCGGTATGGGCAAATCCTGCGCTAATCTCATCGCGAAATGCAGCGGCATGACAGTCGGGGTGCCAGGTCTTAATCAGGTAATCTGCGTCTTTCATCACAAAAGCACAGTAACGAGAACGCATGAGGTGTGACGGCGTTGGTGCTACTTGCGCGCCAGACACATAACGGTAGCAACATAGGCTATACTCGACAGCGCTACCACAGGGACAAAGCTGAGACACAAAATACTCCCTGGAATAAAAAAACGGCGTAAAAACGCCACGGTAGCACTATGTTAACTGAGCCGTAGTGATGTTGCTACGTCTGCAAGCCAGGGGAAGTCTGTAGGTACAATGAGAAAAATAAAAATTGGGCTGGCGCTAGGTTCCGGCGCGGCACGAGGCTGGTCGCATATTGGTGTGATTAAGGCCCTGAAACACATGGGCATTGATGTTGATATCGTTGCAGGGTGCTCAATCGGCTCGTTGGTTGGTGCCGCCTATGCGTGTAATAAATTACCCGCCCTCGAGCAATGGGTCTGCTCGTTCAGCTATTGGGATGTTTTACGCCTGATGGATCTCTCCTGGCGCAGAGGCGGATTGCTGCGCGGTGAACGCGTGTTTAATCAATACCGCAACGTCATGCCTGTCGAGTCAATTGAACAATGCCAGCGCCGGTTTGCTACCGTCGCGACGAATCTGAGTACGGGTCGCGAACTGTGGTTTACCGAAGGTGATTTGCACCTTGCTGTGCGGGCCTCTTGCAGTATTCCCGGTCTGATGTCCCCGGTTGCACATAATGGTTATTGGCTGGTTGATGGCGCGGTGGTTAACCCTGTGCCGGTTTCACTGACGCGTGCGCTAGGCGCCGATATTGTCATTGCAGTTGACCTGCAACATGATGCGCACCTCATGCAACAAGATCTGCTCTCCTTTAACGTCAGCAATGATACCGACTCGAGTGATGACGAGCTTTCATGGCATGCGCGCCTGAAAGAGCGGTTGAGTAATATCACCGCCAGACGAACGGTCACTGCCCCCACGGCGATGGAGATCATGACCACCTCTATTCAGGTGCTGGAAAACCGGCTTAAACGTAACCGCATGGCCGGTGACCCGCCAGATATTCTAATTCAACCATTTTGTCCGCAAATATCCACGTTGGACTTCCACCGTGCTGGTGCTGCTATTGCTGCCGGGCAGCTTGCGGTAGAGAAAAAAATGGATGAGTTGCTGCCACTGGTGAAGACCAACATCTAACGCATTTTTTATCAACACTTAAGTCAATTCTGACAGGCGTGAGTAGCAATAGCATGCCACTATTGATTAAAGCCAGTCAGGGGGGAGAATATGACGCAGCCATTGGTCGGAAAACAGATTCTTATTGTTGAAGATGAGCCTGTATTTCGCTCACTTCTGGATTCATGGTTTTCCTCTTTGGGAGCGACAACGGCTGTAGCGGGCGATGGGCTTGATGCACTGGAATTATTGGGGCGCTTTACACCCGATCTGATGATCTGCGACCTTGCGATGCCGAGAATGAACGGTCTCAAACTGGTTGAATACCTGCGTAACCGTGGCGATCGGACGCCAATCCTGGTTATCTCCGCGACAGAAAATATGTCTGATATTGCCAAAGCACTTCGCCTCGGCGTGGATGATGTCTTGCTTAAGCCGGTGAAAGACCTTAACCGACTACGGGAAACGGTTTTTGCGTGCCTTTACCCCAACATGTTTAACTCGCGCGTTGAAGAAGAAGAGCGGTTATTTCGTGACTGGGATGCGATGGTCGGCGACCCCGCAGCAGCAGCAAAACTGTTACAAGAGCTACAGCCACCGGTTCAACAGGTGATTTCACAGTGTCGCATCAACTACCGTCAACTGGTTGCCGCCGATCAACCCGGCCTGGTCCTTGATATTGCGCCGTTGTCGGAACACGATCTTGCCTTCTATTGCCTGGATGTGACGCGGGCAGGGGATAATGGCGTGCTGGCGGCACTGTTGTTACGGGCACTGTTTAATGGGCTGCTACAAGAGCAACTGGCACATCAGAATCAGCGGTTGCCGGAGCTCGGTACGCTCCTGAAACAGGTTAATCATCTGCTGCGACAGGCCAATCTACCGGGACAATTTCCGTTGCTGGTGGGTTACTACCATAGCGGTTTAAAAAATTTGGTTCTGGTCTCTGCGGGCCTGAATGCGACCTTAAATACCGGTAGCCACAACGTGCAAATCAGTAACGGTGTTCCGCTGGGAACGTTGGGGAATACGTACCTCAACCAACTAAGCCAACGCTGTGAGTCCTGGCAGTGCCAAATTTGGGGTGCCGGGGGGCGTCTGCGACTGATGTTGTCCGCAGAATGAACAATCGAGAGGCAGGGATTCAAATTGGCTCACCTCCCTGTCTTTTGCAGTGCTAGTATCAGCGCCAGATTTATTCGTATTTATCTTAATTATACCGACGCGCGTCCTTTTCAGACCTGAAGCTTGTCGCGGTACTGATATACTCGGATGCGATACAGATTGATGAACACGTTCAATACATGAACAGTCCAGGAGAGTTTTAAATGGCTGCCCTTAATTCGAAAGTCAAAAAAGCCGTTATCCCGGTAGCGGGATTAGGAACCAGGATGTTACCGGCGACCAAGGCAATTCCTAAAGAAATGTTACCGCTGGTTGATAAGCCATTAATTCAATACGTCGTCAACGAATGTATTGCCGCGGGTATCACTGAAATTGTCCTTGTGACTCACTCGTCTAAAAATTCGATTGAAAACCACTTCGATACCAGCTTTGAACTTGAAGCGATGCTGGAAAAACGTGTTAAGCGCCAGTTGCTGGAAGAAGTGCAATCTATTTGCCCACCGCACGTGACGATTATGCAGGTTCGCCAGGGTCTGGCAAAAGGTCTGGGTCACGCTGTATTGTGTGCGCATCCGGTTGTTGGTGATGAACCCGTAGCGGTTATCCTGCCGGATGTTATTCTCGACGAATACGAATCTGATTTATCCCGCGATAACCTCGCCGAAATGATTAGTCGCTTTGATGAAACAGGCAGCAGTCAAATTATGGTGGAGCCAGTAGAAGATGTGACGGCTTACGGCGTGGTGGACTGTAAAGGTGTGGAATTAGCGCCGGGCGAAAGCGTACCGATGGTCGGTGTTGTGGAAAAACCGAAAGCCGATGTCGCGCCATCTAATCTTGCGGTTGTAGGGCGTTATGTCCTGAGTGCAGATATCTGGCCTCTGCTGGCAAAAACGCCTCCGGGCGCAGGTGACGAAATTCAGTTGACCGATGCTATCGATATGCTGATTGAAAAAGAAACGGTTGAAGCTTATCACATGAAGGGCAAAAGCCATGACTGTGGTAATAAGCTGGGTTATATGCAAGCGTTCGTCGAATATGGTATTCGTCATAATACCCTTGGCGCTGAATTTAAAGCCTGGCTTGAAGACGAGATGGGTATTAAGAAGTAACATCACGTTATTAATCCGCATGCAACGGCGCTGTTTATCCAGCGCCGTTTTTTTATACCCCTATTGGGTAGGTGTTATGTGAAGTACAGGTAAAAAAAATCCCGCCGTCGGCGGGATTTTAAGCAAACTAATTGTGGATTAATCCTTGATCAGGAAATCGTCCAGCTGTTTACCTTGTTCTTCCATCGCTTTTTTGATTACTGCCGGTGTACGACCCTGGCCGGTCCAGGTTTTCGTTTCACCGTTTTCGTCAACATAGCTATATTTAGCTGGGCGTGCTGCGCGCTTAGCTTTAGCACCGGTTTTAACCGCAGCCATGCTATTCAGCAGTTCGTTCGGGTCAATACCGTCAGCAATCAGCATTTCACGATATTGTTGCAGTTTACGAGTGCGCTCTTCAACTTCAGCAGCGGCAGCGCTTTCTTCTTCGCGACGCTCGCTAACGACAACTTCTAATTTTTCCAGCATTTCTTCAAGCGTTTCCAGAGTGCATTCTCTTGCCTGCGCACGAAGAGTACGGATGTTGTTCAGAATTTTAAGTGCTTCGCTCATTGTAGTAATCTCAAACTTATATTGGGTGGGGTTTGTTGAGCTAATAATAGAGCGATAAATTCAGATGTGCAATAGCCAGGAATGTAAGGAATTCAAAATTGCGCTTTATTTAGTATCTGCATTAATTCATTGTCGTTAAATTTCGTCTGGGAAAGGGCATGAAAAAGGCTTATTGGTGTGGGGGCTACTCTTCAGTCATGCAGGAAAATTCAAGATTCAGGTCACATTTTACAGCACGGTAATTGTATCTGTTTGCAGTAATTTCAACCTTTTGTATTAGTTTTGCTTACGGGGATTCACTATTACAGGGTGTTCGTAGGGGGATTCAATAACATTGAAAGCAAGGTTTCTTATTGAACTGTGATGATAAGCACCGTTGATGAATTTCAAGGGCACTATTTGTGAAAGAATGTGTATATACCGTCATAAGTCAGATTATTCGAGCATTGGTGGGGGGGCATCACTGTGCGACCCATAACTTAAGTCTGTTTCCTGAACCTTACCGTAGTACGTCATATTTAGGAGGCTGATGAGTGATGCTGACGCGATTTTTTATACGTATGTGGGCGACAACGGTGCGCAGACATGTTTGTGAATTATGATACAATCGCGCCCATATTTATTTACTCAGGTGAGGGCTGACGGTCAATGGCACAGCTATATTTTTACTATTCTGCAATGAATGCGGGGAAGTCGACCGCTTTGCTGCAATCTTCATACAATTACCAGGAACGTGGCATGCGTGCCGTTGTATATACAGCGGAAATCGACGACCGGTTTGGAACAGGGAAAGTAAGTTCACGTATAGGTCTGTCGTCACCTGCAAAACTGTTTAACCAAAATTCATCATTGTTCGAAGAAATTCGCGCGGAGAATGCGCAGCAGAGAATACATTGTGTACTGGTTGACGAGTCACAGTTTTTGACACGCCAGCAGGTTTATGAATTATCCGAGGTTGTCGATCAGCTGGATATTCCGGTTTTGTGTTACGGATTACGCACCGATTTTCGTGGTGAATTATTTGGCGGTAGCGAATACCTGCTTGCCTGGTCAGATAAATTGGTCGAATTAAAGACTATTTGTTTCTGCGGGCGGAAGGCGAGTATGGTACTACGTCTTGATCAAGCTGGACGACCTTATAACGAGGGAGAACAGGTGGTTATTGGTGGCAATGAACGCTATGTGTCGGTATGCCGCAAGCACTATAAAGAGGCGCAATCTGAGGGCTCTCTGACGGCCATTCAGGAAAGGCACTGCCACGATTAATCTACGCTCGCCTGGGCGCTGTAACGCGCAGGGTAGGCCACTGGCCATAAGTCAGAAGTACTACCCTACAATCACCTCTGTAGACCCTTTACGCGCATCCTCCTCCAATCTCCTACGGGCATGTCCATTCACCGCGATGGTCTGAATGAGTCTTTGCGCTATGAAGGTGAGAATAAATCAGGCGAAAAAAAACGGTCCCCTAAAGGGACCGTTCGACGTGATACTACCGCTTAGATTTTTGAATTAAGCGGATTTCTTCGCTTTTTTCTCTGCTTTAGGTGCAGCAGCTGCTTCGGTTTTAGCGGCAGTTTCACCTTCGTTGTATTCGCGACCGTAGAAGGTATCCAGCAGGATCTGTTTCAGTTCAGAAATCAGCGGGTAACGCGGGTTAGCGCCGGTGCACTGGTCGTCAAACGCATCTTCAGACAGTTTGTCAACATGTGCCAGGAAGTCAGCTTCCTGAACGCCAGCTTCACGGATAGACTTAGGAATACCCAGTTCAGCTTTGATCTCATCCAACCATGCCAGCAGTTTCTGGATTTTCGCTGCGGTACGGTCGCCCGGTGCGCTCAGACCCAGATGGTCTGCGATTTCAGCGTAGCGACGACGGGCCTGCGGACGGTCGTACTGGCTGAAAGCAGTCTGTTTAGTCGGGTTGTCGTTCGCATTATAACGAATAACGTTGCTGATCAGCAGGGCGTTCGCCAGACCGTGAGGAATGTGGAACTGTGAACCCAGCTTGTGTGCCATGGAGTGACATACACCGAGGAAGGCGTTAGCAAACGCGATACCGGCGATGGTCGCTGCGCTGTGTACACGCTCGCGAGCTACCGGGTTCTTAGAACCTTCGTGGTAGGACGCAGGCAGGTTTTCTTTCAGCAGTTTCAGAGCCTGCAGAGCCTGACCGTCAGAGAACTCAGAGGCCAGTACGGAAACATAGGCTTCCAGGGCGTGAGTGACGGCATCCAGACCACCAAATGCACACAGTG
>OJJJ01000817.1_pt1 | contig 10958 bp, 10 predicted proteins | sample 1596311 | NCBI WGS metagenome assembly OJJJ01 (sample SAMEA4350140, study PRJEB24818) | metagenome | biome: human; feature: gut; material: faeces | place: Denmark | collected 2013-09 | reverse complement strand
GACTAGAAGAAGTCATTTCACGGCTGGAAACGATTCGTCAATTGAAGCGCAAATACGGGGAGTCAATTCCTGTGATTCTTGCTTATTATGACGAGATCAGCAAAGAAATCAGCGAATCAGCCTATACGGAAGGTCAGTTGGAGCAATTAGAAGAAGAGCTTGCCCAAAAAGCTGAAGCAGTTTGGCAGCTGGCGGAAGCCTTGCACGTCAAACGACGTGAACTGGCTCATCGTTTAGAAAAAGAAATCGTTCAAGAGTTAAAAGAGCTGTATATGGAGCACGCGCAATTTGAAGTACGGTTTGCATCTGGTTCAAAACAATTAAGCAGCAGCGGCTTTGATACCGTGGAGTTTTATTTGACCACCAACCCCGGTGAAGGCATGAAACCGTTAGTGCGAGTTGCTTCTGGAGGAGAGCTTTCCCGGATCTTATTAGCGCTTAAATCGATTTTCTCCCGCAAGCAAGGAATCACTAGTATTGTCTTTGATGAGGTGGATACTGGGGTCAGTGGCCGAGTAGCTCAGGCGATCGCCGAAAAAATCGCCAAGATCGCTGCGAATTCGCAAGTCTTGTGTATCACCCACTTGCCGCAAGTAGCGGCTGTGGCGGACAATCAATATTTTATCGAAAAAGCAATTCAAGAAGGTCGGACAGAAACCCATGTCCGTAAATTATCAGAAGAAGAACGAGTGGCTGAGATCGCCCGAATGCTCTCAGGTGCAGAAATCACCGATTTAACGATCGAACATGCACGAGAACTATTGGCGCTGGCTCACCGATAAAAATTGGAAACACTTATAGAAAGATTCAGGAGATGATGGACCCGCAACTTTCGTCTGCCATCCTTTCCTGATCTTCTTTTTTGCAGGAGGACATGATGAGAAAAAGAACAAAAGTCTTGATCGGTGTATTGATCACCGTTGTTATTTTAATTATTGCCGGTTGGGTCGGTTGGCAACAACTGCATTACCCAGCAGTGGATGCTGCAGTTACAGCTGCGAAAGAGGCAGATGATGAGGGAAATGTCCTCTATTTTGCTGGAGATGAAGAAAAGCCTTTGGTTATTTTCTATCCTGGTGCGCTTGTCGATGCCGAAAGCTATAGTGTATGGGCAGCAGGTTTAGCGGAAAAAGGCTATCCTGTCGCGATCGTTAAAATGCCCTTTAACATGGCTGTTTTAGCAGGCAATCGTGCAGAAGAGGTCTTGGAAGAAATTCCCCATAGCTCCTATGTCATTGGCGGTCATTCATTAGGTGGTGTCATGGCAAGCCGTTTTGCAGCGAATCAGTTGACTGAAAACGACAACGAGTTAAAAGGCGTCTTTTTCTTTGCTAGTTACCCAGATGAAAAAGGATCCTTAGCTGATCAATCGATTGCTGTGTTGTCACTCTCAGGCAGTCAAGACCAAGTAGTGAATCAAGAAAATTGGCAAGCTGCCCGCAGCCTCCTTCCAGAAACTACGACGTTCCAAACGATCGAAGGCGGCAATCATGCTGGCTTTGGTACCTATGGGTTACAAAAAGGAGAAGCAGCAGCGGATCTACCAAATGAAGCGCAGCAAGAAGCCATCATTGAGCAGATGGCGGCATGGTTAAGTGAATTAGAATAAAAAAAGACGGCAGAAGATGCATAGGAATGCTTCTTTCTGCCGTTTCGATTCAACAGACATTTTGGGGAAATGTTGATGAAATCGTGAAAACGCTGAACATAACAACATATTGTACTTGATTGGGGAAGCAAGATTAATAATTATGTTCTTTTAAAATACGTTTCCTCTCACAGTATAGCATAGTACACGTTCATGATGCACGTAATTTAATTAAGAAATCCTGTCATTTTATTTACAAAACAGTTATTTTGTAAAAGAAAAAAAGCGTTTTAAATAAACTGACAATCGTAGTCCCAGAAAAAAAAGCAAATAATAATTTTCATTGATTTCAACTAATGGTAAAATGAAAATAATTGATTTTTATAATCAATGACTTTCGAAAGTACAAGGAGCGTTATGATGAAAAAATTAAAACTTCTAAGTCCTATCATCGGATTGGTTATTTTACTCTCAGGATGTGCAAGCTGGGCAGATCGAGGAGAATCGATCACAGCAGTCGGGTCTTCTGCCTTGCAGCCACTCGTAGAAACCGTTGCGGAAGAATTTCAAAACTCAAATCCTGGGCGATTTATCAATGTCCAAGGAGGCGGGAGCGGCACTGGGTTAAGTCAAGTCCAAGCAGGCGCAGTCGATATTGGGAATTCTGATTTGTTTGCAGAAGAAAAGCCAGGGATCGATGCGGATGCACTCGTTGACCACCGAGTGGCAACGGTGGGTATCACACCGATCGTCAACAAAGGCGTCGGGATCACGGATATTTCAACAGAGGACTTAAAAAATATCTTCTTAGGAAATATTACAAATTGGCGTGAAGTTGGCGGAAATGATCTGCCCATCGTTTTGTTGAATCGGGCGACTGGAAGCGGCACGAGAAGTACGTTTGAAAAATGGATCATGGATGGCGAAACAGCGATTCCTTCCCAAGAGCAAGATTCTAGTGGGATGGTCCGTTCGATTGTTTCAGATACACCAGGCGCCATCAGTTATGTTGCATTTTCTTATGTGACAGATGAAGTCAACGTCCTTTCGATCGATGGGGTTCAACCAACGATTGAAAATGTAACGACCAATGATTGGAAAGTTTGGGCTTACGAGCATATGTATACAAAAGGAGAACCAACGGGATTGACCGCTGAATTTCTCGAATATATGCTTTCTGATGAAGTACAAGAGCATATCGTCGGGGATCTGGGTTATATTCCAATTTCCATCATGCAGGTGGAAAGAGATTGGGAAGGCAACATCGTCGAGTAATCTTTACACAAAATTTACACAAGCTTTAACAGAAATTGATGTTGAACCGATAAACTAATGGTTATGAGTTTAGTTTGATTTTTGAGGAGGAACCCTCGTGGAAAATGTAAAAGAAGTGTTAACAAAAAAATCCAAGCGCGCAAGAATGGAACAAAGAGGAAAGCTGGTTAGCTTTCTATGTATTGCGTTGATTGTATTGGTTGTGATCTCCATTTTTTATTTCGTTGCTAGCCGTGGATTAGCGACATTCTTTGTAGACAAAGTCAATGTTTTCGACTTTTTGTTTGGTACGCAATGGAATCCAAGTGCTGTTGGTCCTGATGGACAACCATTAGTAGGTGCTTTACCGATGATCCTTGGTTCGTTCTTCGTAACCTTCCTATCAGCGATCGTCGCAACACCATTTGCGATCGGTGCAGCAGTCTTTATGGTGGAGATCTCCCCTCGTAACGGAGAGAAGATTTTGCAGCCCGTCATCGAACTATTAGTCGGTATTCCTTCTGTAGTTTATGGTTTTATCGGTTTGTCTGTCATTGTACCAGCAGTCCGTTCTGTTTTTGGCGGTACAGGGTTTGGGATCTTGGCGGGGACCTTTGTCCTATTTATCATGATTTTGCCGACAGTGACTACGATGACTGTCGATGCGTTACGGGCAGTCCCTCGGCACTACCGTGAGGCATCCTTAGCTTTAGGTGCAACACGCTGGCAAACGATCTATAAAGTTGTTTTACGAGCAGCTGTCCCTGGGATTTTAACGGCAGTTGTTTTCGGAATGGCTCGCGCATTTGGGGAAGCATTGGCGATCCAAATGGTTATCGGTAATGCGGCATTGATGCCGACGAGCTTAGTGACACCTGCATCAACATTGACATCGATCTTAACCATGGGTATTGGGAATACGATCATGGGAACAGTCCAAAACAACGTTCTATGGTCATTAGCCTTGATTCTCTTATTGATGTCCTTACTATTTAACATTGTCATTCGCTTTATTGGGAAGAAAGGAGCATTGAAATAATGAATGCAAAACGTTCAGATAAAATTGCTACCGGCGTCTTGTATGCTGTTGCTGGAGTCATTGTTTTGATTTTGGCTTCCTTACTATTGTACATTTTGGTACGTGGTATTCCCCATATCAATTGGGAGTTTCTGACTTCTTCTTCAAAAGCGTACCAAGAAGGTGGCGGGATCGGCATCCAATTGTTCAATTCCCTTTACTTGCTTTTAGTGACAATGATCATTAGTTTTCCGATTTCTTTAGGAGCGGGGATCTACTTATCAGAATATGCGAAGAAAAACTGGTTGACGGATATCATTCGGACATCGATCGAAATCTTGAGTTCACTGCCTTCTGTGGTTGTCGGTCTTTTTGGTTTCTTGGTCTTTGTTATCCAGTTTGGTTATGGCTTTTCGATCATTTCAGGTGCCTTGGCATTGACTTTCTTCAATTTGCCACTATTGACTAGAAATGTGGAAGAATCTCTACAAGCGATTCATTATACGCAGCGTGAAGCGGGCTTGTCTTTAGGCTTATCCCGTTGGGAAACTGTCACACGCATCATTGTCCCAGAAGCAACACCAGGGATTTTGACTGGGGTCATTCTAAGTTCTGGTCGGATTTTTGGTGAAGCGGCAGCGCTGATCTACACTGCAGGACAAAGTGCACCGGCCCTTGATTTTACAAACTGGAATCCATTGAGTGTTTCCAGCCCGATCGGTCTTTTCCGACAAGCGGAGACGCTAGCAGTCCATATTTGGAAAATCAATACAGAAGGTACGATGCCTGATGGCGCGCAAGTTTCAGCCGGGGCTTCGGCGGTATTGATCATTGCCGTCTTGCTATTTAACTTTGGCGCCCGTGCAGCTGGCAAACGGTTGTACAAGAAAATGACGTCAGCATAAGGAGAATGACAGTATGAACGATTACAATTGGGACGATCGAAATATCATTACCTTCGATAAACCAGAAGATGTGGCGCTTTATACCACTGACTTGCATGTATGGTATGGATCAAATGAAGCCATCAAAGGCATTGATCTACAATTTGAAAAAAATAAAATCACCGCATTGATCGGACCTTCCGGTTGCGGTAAATCAACGTATCTGCGTTCTTTGAATCGAATGAATGATGGGATCGCAAACACGAGAGTCACAGGAAACATCATGTATAAAGGAGTCGACGTCAACACAAAAGAAGTCGATGTCTTCGAAATGCGCAAGCGGATCGGCATGGTTTTCCAACGACCAAATCCTTTCAGTAAATCGATCTATGACAATATTGCCTTTGCTTTACGTCGTCATGGAGAAAGAAACAAAAAGAAATTGGATGAAGCAGTCGAAACCAGCTTGAAACAAGCCGCACTTTGGGATCAAGTAAAGGACAGCTTAGACAAAAGTGCTTTGGCATTGTCCGGTGGACAGCAGCAACGTCTGTGTATCGCTCGAGCAATTGCGATGAAACCAGATATCTTACTTTTAGATGAACCAGCTAGTGCCCTTGATCCAATCTCAACAGGGACAGTGGAAGAAACTCTTATCAACTTGAAAAACGACTATTCAATCATCATCGTGACCCATAATATGCAGCAAGCTGCTCGGATCAGCGATTATACTGCCTTTTTCTACTTAGGAAATGCGATCGAGTACGATGAGACCCGTAAGATATTTACTCGTCCAAAAATTAAAGCAACAGAAGATTACGTATCCGGTCATTTTGGCTGAGCCGATTCGATCAGTAAACGGAGGCAAAACAATGGCAGAAGAAATTATTACATCGAAAGATCTGCATTTATACTACGGAAAAAAAGAAGCATTAAAAGGAATCGACCTTTCCATCAAAAAAGGCGAGATCACTGCAATGATCGGACCTTCAGGTTGTGGGAAATCGACCTACTTGCGTTCTCTTAATCGAATGAATGATTTGATCCCTGGTGTGACAATTACAGGAAGTGTTGTCTATAAAGGGAAAGACATTTATAGTCCAAAGCAAGACATCGTTGATTTGCGCAAAGAAATCGGGATGGTTTTTCAACAACCGAATCCTTTTCCCTTTTCAATTTACGAAAATGTGATTTATGGGTTAAAATTAAAAGGAGTCACGGACAAGGAGATTCTTGATAAGACGGTAGAAGAAAGCCTGAAAGCAGCTTCTGTCTGGGAAGATGTCAAAGACAAACTTCACCAAAGTGCGCTTTCTTTATCAGGTGGACAACAGCAGCGGGTTTGTATCGCTCGGGTATTGGCTGTCGATCCAGAAATCATTTTGCTGGATGAACCAACCAGTGCGTTAGACCCCATTTCATCAGGGAAAATCGAGAATACCCTTCTAGCACTGAAAGAACGCTACACCATGATCATCGTGACTCACAACATGTCACAAGCTTCAAGAATCTCAGATAAAACCGCGTTCTTTTTGGACGGCAACTTGATCGAGTTCAATGACACGAAAAAAGTGTTCCTAAGTCCAAGCAAAAAAGAAACAGAAGATTATATCTCAGGAAGATTTGGTTAGGAGGAAAAGGGATGTTGCGTACACAGTTTGAAGAAGAATTATTAAATTTACACAATCAATTTTATGAAATGGGGATGCTAGTCAGCAGTGCCATTCATAAATCTGTGCGAGCATATGTCAGACATGACAAAGAAATTGCGCACGAAGTAATTGAAAATGATTTGGCGATCAACAATATGGAAGTTCGTTTAGAAAAAAAGAGCTTTGAGATGATTGCTTTGCAACAACCAGTAACGACCGATCTACGAATGATCATTACTGTAATGAAAGCCAGCTCTGACTTGGAGCGGATGGGGGACCATGCGGTATCCATTGCGAAGTCAACGATTCGGGTCAAAGGCGAAACGCGGATCGCCGAAATCGAAAAAGAAATCTCAGATATGTCGGATTACGTCAAAAAAATGGTTGATAATGTCTTAGTGGCGTATGTAAAAACCGATCAAGATGATGCTCGCATGATCGCTCAAATGGACGATCGGGTCAATGAATATTACAAAGACATTTATTATAAAACGATCGAGAGTATGAAAGAAAATCCAGAAACAGTTGTCAGTGGGACCGATTATTTATCCGTTGCTCAATACTTGGAACGAATCGGTGACTACGTAACGAATATTTGTGAATGGATCGTGTATCTTGCTACTGGGAAAATCAGTGAATTGAATACAAACCGTACGGAAATGATTTAAGAAACCAGCTTGGGTTCTTGATCACATATCTCTTTTAAAAGAGATGGGACGGACCGTCGAAAGCAGTTGTCCTTTAAGGAGTAACTTCTCTCGGCGGTCTTTTTGATTTGAAAGAATCGCTTCAATCGATGACGTGAACAGGATAGGCAAATTAGAAAATGGCTCCTCCATAAAGATGGCCAATGGAAATCGATTCTATCGTCCCTGAAATTTACTAGTTGAGCCGTCTATTCTTTTCGTTGCTGACCTGCAGTGAAAGGAGCAATCACTCATTTACTCTAGCAGGCCTATTCCTTAAGAGTTCTACTAGCTGAAACTTTTGTTTCTATTGGTTTTTCGTGGTACTGTTAATAATAGGAAGATCGTTTTGAGCCTAGAGGAATGAAGAAAAAGTGTCGGTTTTGCTTGCCAATCTGCAGATTGAGAAAAACTTGGTACTTAAGACCTATGACACTTTTGCAAAAACAAGGCATAATAGGTTCGTAAGCTAAACTTGCAATCACACATTTGCTGAAGGAGGCAATTTCCATGAACGAAAGAGAACGTATATTGGATCTAGTAAAAAAAGGTGTGCTTTCTACAGAAGAAGCCTTGGATTTACTAGAAGGTATGGCAAAAGCCAAAGACGAAAAACAAATTAACAAAGCTGCTGCTGAGGTAACCGCGGATAAGAATGCGACAAGCCCATTTGATGATACTGAAAATAACGATGAGATGTTCACGTTTGACGGCGAAGAAAAGCTTCGTCAAAACGAAGCGCAAGACAAAGAAAATCTTGAAAAGATTCTCGATGGCTTAGCAACAGAAGCCAACCAAGCATCTGCTGAGTTGGACGAAATCAATGCTGAAATTCTTGGTGTCAAAGAAGAATTAAAAGAAGCACAAGAAACACTGATGCAATTGAACACCAAAGAAGAATTGGATCAATTGTCAGAAGATGAATTGGCAACACGTCATGAAACAGAAGCGACCATTACTGGCTTAGAAGAAACCTTAGATGGTTTAACCGAAGAAAAAGCAGAATTGGAAGCTAAACTAAAAAATATTCGTAAAGACCAATGGTCTCAAACGAAAGAGAAAATCTCTCAAAAATTAGATATTCCAGAAGATTGGAAAGAACAAGCGACCGATACTATCAATCAAGTAAGTGAAAAAATGGTCGATGCCAGCACACACTTCGGACATTTCTTGAAGAAAACGGTTCGAGCAGTGACAGAGTCAGTCAATGACAACATGGAATGGAAAGACATCAACTTGAAAGTTCCTGGTGTTGCAGCGACAAAATTTGAGCACACATTCAGCTATGATGAAACGGCAGCGACATTGATCGATGTGAAATTGGCAAACGGCAATGTTTCCTTCCAATTATGGGATGAACCAGGTGTCAAAGTAGATGCCAAAATCAAACTATATGGTAAAATGGATGCGGCGGAGCCTTTCGATGCTTTTGAAGCAAGAAGCCAAATCAATGTCGATGATGAACGCATCTCTTTCCAAATTCCCAACAAACGCATTCGTGCCGATCTCGTTTTCTACTTGCCAAAACGTACCTATGATCATGTGGCAGTGAAATTGCTGAACGGCAATGTTACATTCAATGAATTGGATGCGAAAGATGTCTATACAAAATCAACAAACGGCAATATCGATTTCCGCAAAGTAAACGCATCGATGTTAGAGATTGAGGGCGTGAATGGAACGATCACTGTTCAAGAGGGTGAGATTTTAGATGCCATTATTGAAACGGTGAACGGCGACGTTACGTTGACAGCAACGCCACAAAATACCGGTATTTCTTTAGTTAACGGCAACATCCGTGTGACCTACAAAGAAGAAACGGTCCAAAAATTAAACGCCAGCTCTGTAAATGGGAATGTCAAAGTAGCATTACCGACAGGAATCGGTTTTGAAGGGATCGCAAAAACAAGTTTAGGTAGCATCAACAATCGTTTAAGCGAGATGGAAGTTGTGCGTGAGAAAAAAGAACGCCTAAACCAACTATTGCAATTCCGTCGAGTTGCCGATAAAGTCGCTCAAATCGATCTATCCACAACAACAGGAAATGTCTTTATCAAAGATACAGACAAATAAGAATCGCTGGGTTTACACTCATTAAAGAAAAGAAGGAAGGTGTAGATAAATGAACAAAAAATTAACAAAATCAGCCAATAACGTTGTCATTACAGGTACTCTAGGGGGTCTGGCAGAATACTTGCGAATCGATCCAACCATCGTTCGCGTGATCTATGTCTTTCTATCTTTAGTGACTGCTGGGTTCCCTGGAATCACTTTATATATCATCATGGCGGTCTTGATTCCTTCAGGACGCAAGAGCACCTCAGGATATGGCCACGACAATCACTACTACAAGCAAAACAAATACAATGAAGCAAATCGTCCCCGTAAAGAAGCGGAAAAGGTGGAGGATGAGGACTGGAGTGACTTCTAGTGTCTTATTTTCAACGGCTTATCATGAATACATTGACGTTTGTCACATTGGCGGTTCTATTACCAAATATGATCCATGTTCAAAGCATTATGACTGCAGTGATCGCCAGTTTCGTACTGTCGATCCTGAATGCTTTGATTAAACCAATTCTGATCGTCATTTCATTTCCATTGACTTTACTGACGCTTGGTTTCTTCACTTTTGTGATCAATGCGCTCATGCTGAATTTGACTTCATATTTTGTTGGGTCAGCCAACTTCGGCTTCTCCTCGTTTGGGGCAGCGCTATTAGTGGCACTGATCATGTCAGTGATCAATATGATCGTGACCGAACACCATATCGAAAAATATTCACGTTAAAAAGACGTTTCACGTTTTCTCCCACTAGCTATGAAGCTAGTGGAGAAACGGAAACGTCTTTTTTTAGTTTAACTGTTCTTCTTTGATAGCAGCAAGGTACGTATCTACTGCCTGTAACGTCTCATCAAGCGCCCCTTTTTCAAAAGGTGAACGCAAATGAGCAAGAGACAAGATCTCAAGGAATGTTTTCGTGCCGCCGACTTCGCAGATGGCCAAATAATCTTGCCAAGCGGTTTCGTCTTTTGCCACGATGAATCGATACCAAAATTGGAACGCACACACTTGCGCCAATGTATAATCGATATAATAGAAAGGTGATTCAAAAATATGTCCTTGTCTAAACCAATACAAGCCACGATCAAGGTCTGGATATTCTGAATAATCCCGTTCTGGGCAATATTGGCGTTCTAATTCCCGCCAACGGGCTTTGCGCTGTGCTGGTGACCACTCAGGATGCTCATAAATGTCTTGTTGGAAGTGATCTACTAAAACGCCATAAGGCAGAAATTGCAGGCTGCTAGCAAGATGCGCAAATTTGTATTTTTCTGTTTCTTCTTCAAAAAAGGCATCCATCCATGGCCAGGCGATAAACTCCATCGACATTGAATGGATCTCGCAAGACTCATAATTGGGAAAGAGAATTTCCGGTTCTTTGATCCAACGAGAGCGAAAGGCTTGAAACGCGTGGCCAGCTTCGTGGGTCAAAACATCGACATCACCAGAAGTGCCGTTAAAGTTGGCAAAGATAAATGGCGATTGATAGTCTTGGATAAACGTACAATAGCCGCCAGATTGTTTGCCTTTTTTGCTTAGTAGATCAAGTAGGTCATGCTCGACCATAAAATCAAAAAATTCGCCAGTTTCAGGGGATAGTTCCTGATACATCACACGGGCTTTTTCTACTAGTTCTTCAGGTGTTCCTTTAGGCTCTGCGTTACCACTAGGATAAACAAGCGGCAGGTCGGTAAAGGTTGCCTGAGTCAATTGATTACGCTGCGCCTGTCTTTGGTACAGTTTTTGGGTAATTGGGACGACTTTTTCTAAAATTTCCCGACGATAGGTCTCGATCATTGAACGATCATAGTC
>OJJJ01000813.1_pt1 | contig 11060 bp, 9 predicted proteins | sample 1596311 | NCBI WGS metagenome assembly OJJJ01 (sample SAMEA4350140, study PRJEB24818) | metagenome | biome: human; feature: gut; material: faeces | place: Denmark | collected 2013-09 | reverse complement strand
CATCCGGATCCAGCCAATGCGAAATGTGACGGTCCTTCCGCGCTGCCGCTGGCGAAGTTGGAACAGTTCCTCACCCAGATCAAAGCGGTTGATGATCTGGTGAAAAGCTTCGACGAACTGGATACTGAGAACTGAGTTTGGCTTGTGTGCCCGATGGCGCTTACGCTTATCGGGCCTACGACGCAAAAATCACTGTAGGCCGGATATGACGCTTTGCGTCGCATCCGGCTTTTTTATGAATCAGGCAAAGATGGTCATCAGATAGGCGATAAACAGTGCCAGATGTGCCGCACCGTTAAGCACGTTCGTGCGCCCGGTCGAGAAGGAAATTTGGCACAGTACCAACGAAGAAACCATCACAATCATCTCTGGCGAACCTAAGCCAAACACCAGGTCGTTGCCCGTCGCCCACGCAATCAGCGTTACAACCGGAACTGTCAGTGAAATGGTGGCGAGCACGGAGCCGAAGAACAGATTCATTGCCCGCTGTACTTGATTGCTCAGCACCGCTTTCAGCGCACCCAGCCCTTCAGGAGAGAGGATCAGCAATGCGACAAGGAAACCAGTGAACGCAACCGGCGCATTCAGTTCCGTTAACAGCGTCTCCAGTGGGTTGGCGTTCATTTTGGTCACTGCGATAACCGCAATTAAATGAACAATAAGCCAAACAGCATGCCACATATTACTGTGCGCTGACGGTTTACCGTGGTGCGGGTCGTCGTCGTCACCCTCGTCTTCGTGTTCGTAAATAAACAGGCTCTGGTGCGTTTTTGTCTGAATCAGCAGAAATACGCCGTACATTGCGGCAGAAATTAACGCCACCAGTAGCGCCTGCGCAGTGGTGAAATTCGCGCCCGGCAATGCCATCGGGAACACCAGCACAATAATGGCCAGCGGGAACAGGGCGATCAAATACTGTTTAATACCAAACAGATTCATATACTGGGTGGCAAATTTACGCCCGCCTAACAGTAATGAAAAACCGACCAGACCCCCGGTGACGATCATAATGATCGAGTACAGCGTGTCGCGCATTAGCGTAGGCGCGGCGTCGCCCGTTGCCATTAATGCAGAAATTAAGCTGACTTCAAGAATAACCACCGACAGGCTCAGGATCAGGGAACCATAGGGTTCACCGAGTCGGTGGGCTAATACGTCTGCGTGACGAACAACGCTAAATGCGCTGCTTAATATGCCCACCAGAGCAAGCGCATTAATGCCGATAACCACTGGTAGTGACTGGCTGCTCCCCCATAAAAACAGCACTACCAGCGCCACTATCGGGAAGACGAGCGAGGTCTCCTTGTGGCGGGTTTTTACCGCCTCATGTGCATGTGTCATTTACGTTACTCTCCATCTCTGCAGGTATTTATAATTATAAATGTATTAAAGAATGTGAAAAATAACAGATATCTCGGTATTTCCGATCTGTTTTTACGTAATTTTACGGCGTGGCCTGTTTCTTGCTTCAAAGTGAGTAAAATCCCTTATCTTGTTTAGAGAGCATTTAAATAACAATGTGTTAGTTTTAATTGAACACAAATATTGACACTGATAATAGGGAAAATGTCGGTCCTGAGCGAAACATAAGTACAGGATATAAAGTGCCGTTGAGTCTTTGTAGCCTTGCAAGCGGTCAGTGAATTGCCTATTGTCCTGATATTGGTTTCAAAATGAGCAGCAAAAAAGCCCGGAAGGCGTCAAAAAGTTGTCGCAGGGATGTTGCAGTGGCGGAGGTGTAAGGTGTTAACGCGTGATTTTTTATTGAATGCCGACTGTAAGACGGCATTTGGTGCTATTGAAGAATCACTACTCTGGTCAGCGGAACAACGTGCAGCCTCACTGGCCGCCACGCTCGCTTGCCGACCAGATGATGGACCGGTGTGGATCTTTGGTTATGGATCGTTGATGTGGAACCCGGCCTTAGAGTTTGAAGAATCGTGTACCGGCACGTTAGTCGGCTGGCATCGGGCATTTTGTCTGCGCCTGACGGCAGGACGAGGCACGGCGTGTCAGCCTGGACGGATGCTGGCGCTGAAAGAAGGGGGACGTACCACCGGTGTGGCCTACCGCTTGCCGGATGCCTCGCTGGAGCAAGAATTGTCGCTGCTGTGGAAGCGAGAAATGATCACCGGCTGCTATCTTCCGACCTGGTGTCAGCTCACGCTTGATGACGGGCGGACGGTCAATGCGTTGGTCTTTATTATGGATCCGCGGCATCCGTTGTTTGAGTCCGATACGCGCGCGCAGGTGATCGCGCCGCTGATTGCCGCCGCCAGTGGGCCACTTGGGACCAACGCGCAGTATCTGTTCTCGCTGGAACAAGAACTGTCCCGGTTAGGGATGCAGGATGACTGTCTGAGCGAACTGATCGTCACGGTCAAACGACTGCTGGGCGAGGTGTTACCGGAAGGGGTCATGCGACCAGGATTTGCCTGAGCCGGCGAACTGCCCGAGAAGCGAGAGTGCTTTCGGGCAGCTAACTATCAGGCTGCGATATAACTGATGGAATGCTCCAGCGACTGGCTGTGGCTGTCGATCAGAACATTCCACGTGCCGGTATACGGCACGGTCAGCCATGCGTTATCCCGATCCTGCACGCTTAAAATGTCGGTCTGCGTGTCTTTGACGTGATTTTTCTCGCTCATCAGATGAATGTGACAGCGCTCAGAGCAGCGCACTACCACCGTATCTCCACCAAACAATTTCAAACTTGCCTTCACTAATGCCATTTTTCACCCCGTTCTTGAAAACAACGTACTTTCTGTCGAAAGTGCTGCGTGATGTTGTTCACATTTCACTCATGGCATAACACCAAAGGGGGAGGGACGGGATGCTGATTTTGATCAAAAAATGGCATAACGATTAAACAAAAATGACAAAATCCCTGAAAAGCGTTGAAAGGGCGTGCTTACGTTTAGAGAAACCGCGCCCCTGACAGATTAAATCTGGAAATATCCGGCTCTTTCAGTGTGCTTGCCTGAAAAGCCGTCTATCAGAAGGTTAACACCTTATCTGCTGCCAGCGTCCACTGGGCTAATTCCACCAATGTCCCGACTTCAACGCCGTCAATTAACGGCAGCGTGGTAATGCCACGACCATCGGTGCAGGTTTTGCACAGCTTCACCGGCACGTTTTGTGCGGTCAGGATCTCCAGCATTTGCTGAATATTGTAGCCTTCCGTCGGCTTCTGCCCGCGTATTCCCGCCGTTACTGCGTCCGACATCAAAAAAAGTCGCAGGTCGAGGCTGTCATCCTGTTCGCGCAGGGCAATGGCCAGACGCAGACTGTTAAATAACGATTCGCTTCCATAGGCCGCACCGTTCGCGACGATCACTATCTTTTGCATTTTGACTCCTGTTGTCAGGGGGGCATGGATATTGCTAGCTCTTTGGGAAAACCCGTTATCCGTGAGAGCAGAGATGATGACACATGCGCAAGACCCCGGTGCCACGCAATGGTTTCACCACGCACGTCAGCTTGAGAATACCCAGCTTCGCCAGTTGGCGCAGTCAGGCCAACTGGTGACGCGCATTAGCCATCTGGTGCATATGCTACAGTGCGAACGCGGTGCATCCAACATTTGGTTGTGCTCCCGTGGGTCACTTTACGGTCCGGAGGTCCGTGCCAGCCGCGCACTGGTGGATGAGGAATGTCGACAACTGCACGCGCTGTTTACGCAGCTTATGCCGCAGGCCAGCAGCACGCTATGCCATCGCATTGCCGGTACCGTCTGGTGCCTGGCGCAGTTGCCCGCATTGCGTGAAGCGGTCAGCGGGCAGGCGTTAGATGCGCAACAGGCCATGGCGCAGTACAACCGTGCGCTGCGGCATGTGCTCGGTATTGTCCCGCAACTTAATGACAGCATTGATGACCCCTACGTTGCCCGCGGGATGGTGGCCCTGTACAGCTTTATGCAGGGCAAAGAGCTGGTGGGGCAAGAGCGGGCATTGGGCGCGATTGGCTTTACGCTTGGCGAATTTGAGCTGCCTATGCGCCAGGCGCTGGTGGACAGGATCGACGGACAGCAGTCGTGCTTTGAAACCTTTAGCTCACTGGCTTCACCGGCGTTGGTGCAGCATTTTCGCCTGCAGTGCGAAGCCTCTGGCACGATTGAACAGCTGCGTCGACAGGCCTGCACGCGACAGCCGCAGGCCGATAACGGCGAAAGTGCGCTGCGCTGGTTTACGTTGCAGACCCAGCGGCTGGAACGTTTACGCGACGTTGAGGAGTGGCTGATCGGCGAGCTGATGCAGGCCGTTGAGCGGCGTCTGGCGGAAGACGCCAATGCGCTACCGCTCGACAACTGGCTTGACGATAGCGCCGATGACAGCCTCTGCCTGCGTCGCGACAAACAGCTTCTGCTGCTGGTTCGCCAGCAGGCACGTCAGCTCGAGCAGATGAGCGGCCAACTGGCGTCGCTACAGGATACGTTAGAAGAGCGGAAGGTGATTGATAAGGCGAAAAGTGTACTGATGAATCATCACAATATGAGTGAGGAACAGGCCTGGCAACGGCTGCGCAAAATGGCGATGGATAAAAATCAGCGGATGGTGGATATCGCCCGTGCGCTGTTGACCGTGAAATCACTCATTCAGGGATAGCGGCTGCACAACAGACGAGCAGCCTCTGCCATATTCGGGTGCAAAATAACGTCACCGGGAGGTAAAAGCCGCTCAGCGCGCCAGCGAAATTCTGGCATCCGAATTGCATTCATCTCTACAGACAGTTTAGCAACAGACCAACGGCGGTTTGTCTGCTTTGAGGATAAAGGCGTCCTGCAATGCTTCGGCATTGCCGGGCGCTTTTTTTTTGTTATGGGGAGCATGTATGGGTGACAGAACAGTTTTGCTAACGCGGCGGCGATTCCTGCAGGCCAGCGCCGCCATCGGGGGGGCATCCCTGATTTCCGGCCTGATGCCATCGGTGTGGGCTGCAGGGTCTGACGCGCCAGAAATGACCACGGTCAGAGTGGGCTTCATTCCCCTCACTGACTGCGCGCCGTTGGTGATTGCCGCGTTGAAAGGCTTTGATAAAAAGTACGGCATTACGCTGGTGCCCAGCAAAGAGGCCAGTTGGGCGGCGGTACGTGACAAACTGGTTTCCGGCGAACTGGACGCCGCCCACGTTCTGTATGGACTCTTGTACGGGCTGGAGTTGGGCATCGCCAGCAAACCGCAGGCGATGGCAAATCTGATGACGCTGAACCAAAACGGTCAGGCGATTACGCTGTCTGCTGCGCTACAGGAGCAGGGGATCACCGACGCGCCATCGCTGAAAAAGTTGATTGCCGGGCAGGCACCGGGAACCTATACCTTCGCGCATACCTTTCCTACCGGCACGCACGCCATGTGGCTCTATTACTGGCTGGCCAGCGCCGACATCAATCCGTTTACCGATATCCGCACCGTGGTGGTACCGCCGCCGCAAATGGTGATGAACATGCGCATCGGCAATATGAGCGGTTTCTGTGTCGGCGAGCCGTGGAATGCACGGGCCATTAACGATCGCATCGGATTCACCGCCGCCACCTCGCAGGCAATCTGGCCCGATCATCCGGAAAAAGTGCTCGGCACACGCCGGGAATGGGTGGAGACGCATCCTCACACCGCCCGGGCGCTGGTCAGTGCTGTACTTGAGGCGGCGCGGTGGATTGACGCCAGCGAGGCCAACAAACGTGAAACGGCGCAAATCCTTGCCGGGCGCGCCTGGCTCAATACAAAAGCACAGTACCTGACCGGGCGCATGCTGGGCGAATACGACAACGGTGCTGGTCATCGCTGGCAGGACGCGCACCCGATCCAATTCTTTCGTGACGGAGAAGTCAGCTTCCCGTGGCACTCGGACGGCATGTGGTTCCTGACGCAGTTCCGCCGCTGGGGGCTGCTTAAGCAGGCGCCGGACTATGCGGATATTGCGGCCAGGGTCAACCGTATTGATATCTGGCGCGACGCAGCGACAGCCGTTGGCGGCATAACCCCGCCTGCGCAGCTATTGCGTACCAGCACGCTGATGGACGGTACCGTGTGGGACGGTCGCGACCCGGAAGCGTATGCCAACCGCTTTACCCTCCACCGTAAAGGAGCCTGAGATGAAACAAAACACGCAACTAAAAACCCCTGAACCGACTGTGGGTGAGGTGATCGCGCTGGCCGCCGTGACCGTGAGAAAACGCAAAACGCCGAGCTATTTGTGGCTGCGCGCGTGGGTCAGACGAGCCGTGCCCGCGCTGCTGGGGATGGGCCTGCTGGTGGTGTGCTGGCAACTGGCGGCGATCAACAGCCAGGGATTTCCGACGCCGCTCAGCACGCTGGACTCGGCGCTAACGCTGTTTGCTGACCCGTTCTATAACAATGGGCCGAACGATATGGGCATCGGCTGGAACGTGCTGGCGTCATTGCAGCGGGTGGCCATCGGTTTTGGCCTCGCGGCGCTAGTCGGCATCCCGCTCGGATTTCTGATTGGCCGATTTACCTTCGCCTCACACATGTTTTCACCGCTGGTCGCGCTGCTGCGCCCGGTCAGCCCGCTGGCCTGGCTGCCCATTGGGTTGCTGCTGTTTCAAAAGGCGGAACCGGCCTCCAGCTGGACTATTTTTATCTGCTCCATCTGGCCGATGGTGATCAACACCGCCGAAGGGGTGCGCAGAATTCCTGACGATTATCTCAACGTCGCCCGTGTGCTCCAGCTCTCCGAGTGGACGGTGATGCGCCGCATTCTTTTTCCCGCGGTACTGCCTGCGATCCTTACCGGCATGCGCCTGTCTATCGGTATTGCCTGGCTGGTGATTGTGGCCGCCGAAATGCTCACCGGTGGACTGGGCATTGGCTTTTGGATCTGGAATGAGTGGAACAACCTCAACGTCGAAAACATTCTTATCGCCATTGTCATTATCGGCGTCGTGGGCCTGCTGCTTGAGCAGGGGCTGATGCGGGTCGCCCGTCGTTTTAGCTGGCAGGAAAAATAAGGAGACAGCATGAAACCCATTATTCAGGTACAGGCAGTGAGCCAACGTTTTTCCACCACCAGCGGCGAGTTTCTGGCGCTGCAAAACGTCTCGTTTGATATCCATGAAGGGGAAACGGTCAGCCTGATTGGTCATTCCGGCTGCGGGAAATCGACGTTGCTGAATCTGATCGCGGGCATCACGTTACCCACTGAAGGCGGCCTGCTTTGCGATAACCGCGAAATTGCCGGGCCGGGGCCGGAGCGGGCGGTTGTATTCCAGAACCATTCATTGCTGCCGTGGCTGAGTTGCTTTGACAACGTGGCGCTGGCGGTCGATCAGGTCTTTCGCCGCACCATGAACAAGGCCGAGCGGCGCGAGTGGATTGCGCACAATCTTGAACGGGTGCAGATGGGCCACGCGATGCACAAACATCCAGGCGAGGTTTCCGGCGGCATGAAGCAGCGAGTGGGTATTGCCCGTGCGCTGGCCATGAAACCCAAAGTGCTGCTGATGGATGAACCGTTTGGCGCGCTGGATGCACTCACCAGAGCACATTTGCAGGACACGGTGATGCAGATCCAGCAATCGCTGAACACCACCATTGTGCTGATTACCCATGACGTCGATGAGGCGGTGCTGCTCTCTGATCGGGTGATGATGATGACCAACGGCCCGGCGGCCACGGTGGGCGAGATTCTGGCGGTAAATCTGCCGCGCCCGCGTAACCGCGTCCAGTTGGCGGATGACAACCGTTATCACCACCTGCGGCAACGCATCCTCCACTTCCTGTATGAGAAACAGCCGAAGGCGGCGTAAGGGGGCGATATGACGCAACGACTGGTCATTGTGGGGCACGGCATGGCGGCGACGCGCCTGACCGAGGCGCTGCTGGCGTACAAGTGCAACGACATCGCGATCACGCTGATCGGTGAGGAACCGCAGCTGGCCTATAACCGCATCCAGCTATCACCGGTGCTGGGTGGGGAGAAGACGTTTGCCCACACGCTACTTTATCCGCGCCAGTGGTATACCGACCACGGCGTGACGGTGCTGAGCGGGGAGCGCGTGCTGACCGTTGATGCGACTCGCCGCCGGCTGACGACCTGCAGGCGCATCCTTGAGTGGGATGAGCTGGTTTTTGCCACCGGCTCGGTGCCGTTTATTCCGCCAATTCCCGGCGGTGAACAGGCGCATGTGCACGCGTTTCGCACGATGGCGGATGTGGAGGCCATCTTGCAACAACCAGGTCCGGTGGTGGTGCTTGGCGGCGGCGTACTCGGCGTGGAGGCAGCGGCAGCGCTACGGCTAAACTGTGACAACGTCACGTTAATTCATCGCGCCGAACGCCTGATGGAGCACCAGCTGGATCGGCAGGCCAGCGATCTGTTGCAGGCCCAGCTGACAGCGCGCGGTATTCGCTGCGTACTCAATTCCGGGATTACGTGCATTGAAGGAGATCGCGTCACATTGCTGGATGGTGAGCAGTTGGCCGCGCAGCGGGTGGTGATGGCGACCGGCGTCAAACCCAATATCCACCTGGCGCAGGAGAGCGGCGTGAGCTGCCAACGGGGGATCGTGGTGGACGCACAGCTGCGTACCACCGTCGCAGGCATCAGCGCGGTGGGCGAGTGTTGTGAAATTAACGGCCAGACCTGGGGGCTGGTGGCACCGTGCCTGCAGCAGGCCGAGGTGCTGGCTGCACGCCTGGCAGGCCAGAACGGCGAGGGATTTCGTTGGCAGGATCGCGGCACGCGCCTGAAGGTGACGGGAATCGAACTGTTCAGCGCGGGGGTAACGGACGCCGAACCCACGGATACCGCGTTGAGTAGCTGGGATCCGCTCAGCGGACACTACCGCCGTCTGCTGATTCGCGACGGAAAACTCCATGGCGTGCTGTTAATGGGCAATTGCCGCAGCGCGGTGCCGCTCACCGACTTGCTGGATGCACACGCGACGGCAAATTCCGCCTGGCTATTTGACCGCTTTGATACGCAGCCACCGGCTGCAGGACTGATGACGATGACAAAACCGACGCTGGCTGTTGTGGGACACGGTATGGTTGGCCACCATTTTCTTGAGCAATGCGTAAGCCGCAACCTGCATATGCAGTATCACATCGTGGTGTTCGGCGAAGAACGTTATGCCGCCTATGATCGGGTACATCTTTCCGAGTACTTCGCCGGGCGTAGCGCGCAGTCTCTGTCACTGGTGGACGAGGACTTCTTTGCGCGTCACGGTATCGAGCTGCGTCTTGCGCAGTGTGTGACGGAAATCGACCGTGAAGCTCGGGTTATCCGTACCGCCAGCGGCCATGAAACCCACTGGGATGCGCTGGTGCTGGCCACCGGATCGTACCCGTTTGTGCCGCCGGTAAAAGGCGGTGATTCCGCGGATTGTTTTGTTTACCGTACGCTTGACGATCTCGATGCCATTGCGGAAAAAGCGAAAAATGCCCGGCGTGGGGTGGTGATTGGCGGTGGGCTGCTTGGGCTGGAGGCGGCTAATGCGCTGCGCCAGCTTGGGCTGGAAACCCATGTCGTTGAATTCGCCGCGAACCTGATGGCGGTGCAACTGGATAATGCCGGCGCCGCTATGCTGCGCGAAAAAATTGAGGCGTTGGGCGTGGGGGTGCATACCGCAAAATCCACCCGCGAAATTGAGCGTACGCCAGACGGCCTGGTGCTGCATTTTGCCGACGGAGAGCGACTGGACACCGATCTGGTGGTGTTTTCCGCCGGTATTCGCCCGCAGGATACGCTGGCTCGCAGCAGTGGCTTACACCTCGGCGATCGCGGTGGAATAAGCATTGATAGCCACTGCCGCACGTCAGATGATGCCATTTACGCCATTGGCGAGTGCGCGCTGTGGGAAGGGCGGATATTTGGACTGGTGGCGCCGGGCTATCAGATGGCGCGCGTTGCCGCCGCGCGGCTGGCCGGGGAAGAGGCCAGTTTTGGCGGGGCGGACATGAGCACTAAGCTCAAGCTGCTCGGCGTTGATGTGGCGTCATTTGGTGATGCGCAGGCGCGCACGCCGGGGGCGCAAAGCTATCAGTGGACCCACGGCCCGCAGCAAATCTACAAGAAAATCGTCGTCAGTGCCGACGGCAAAACGCTGCTGGGCGGCGTGTTGGTGGGCGATGCCAGTGACTATGCCACGCTACTGCAAATGATGTTGAACGGACTGGCGCTACCCGCGCAGCCGGAATTGCTGATCCTGCCTGCCGTGGCGGGCGGCGCACCGAAAGTGCTTGGGGTGGCGGCACTCCCTGACACCGCACAGATTTGTTCTTGTCATAACGTCAGCAAGGCCGATATCTGCCAGGCGGTCAGCGCTGGGGCGACGGATATCGGTGCAATAAAACAGTGTACCAAAGCGGCAACCGGCTGTGGCGGGTGCAGCGCACTGGTCAAACAGGTAATGGAGCATCAGCTGGCTGCGCAGGGTGTGGAGGTCAAAAAGGATATCTGTGAACACTTTCCCTGGTCGCGTCAGGAAATCTATCATCTGGTGCGGGTGAATCATATTCACACTTTCGAACAGTTGATTGCCCGCTATGGACACGGGCACGGCTGTGAAATTTGTAAACCGCTGGTGGGGTCGGTGCTGGCCTCCTGCTGGAATGAGTATCTGCTTAAACCTGCGCATCTGCCGTTGCAGGATACGAACGATCGCTATTTTGCCAACATTCAAAAAGACGGATCGTATTCGGTGGTCCCGCGCATGCCGGCGGGGGAAGTGACGCCGGATGGCCTGATTGCCATTGGTCAGATTGCTAAACGCTACCAGTTGTACAGCAAAATTACCGGCGGGCAGCGGGTTGATCTCTTCGGTGCGCGGCTTGAACAGTTGCCCGATATCTGGCGCGAGCTGGTCGAGGCGGGGTTCGAGACCGGGCACGCTTACGGGAAGTCGCTGCGTACGGTGAAGTCCTGCGTCGGGTCGACCCCGGCCCTTTTTCACAACTCCGAGCCCACGAGGCCAAGGGGAAATTCGTATGCCGGCCTTTGCTTGAAAAAAAAAAAAAGGAGGAAAAGGTGAGTTCGGTGCGGAGACTCGAAGGCAGAAGGCAAGCAGCTCGCACGAATAGAGGATGTCACGTATGAGTGGG
>OJJJ01000812.1_pt1 | contig 11069 bp, 8 predicted proteins | sample 1596311 | NCBI WGS metagenome assembly OJJJ01 (sample SAMEA4350140, study PRJEB24818) | metagenome | biome: human; feature: gut; material: faeces | place: Denmark | collected 2013-09 | reverse complement strand
CATTCAATTAGTGAAGCCCTGACCAGTGCAGGCTGTTTTTTACGAAGATGATTGATTGTCATTAGATAAACATACCGGTCGGTATGTTTATTGTCAATTAATCAGGAGCGTCTGCTCCTGGCACACTTCTGCCGTTGACCCTTCAGCCTCACGGCTCCTTCAAAATCAATGTTGGTAGGTTGAAGATTTAAGCGATACTAATCTAAGCTAGCATTCGGAATTTTTAATATAGGGATTTTGCTATGTCAGTATCGAGGCATCTTGGCTGGGGCGGGGTTGTCGTTTTTGGCGCCGTGCTGTTGGTGGGATGTATTCCGTATCCGCGGGAAAGGCCCGGATATATCGATCTCTGTGAAAGCGAGTATACATTTACGGTCGATAGCCCAAGCGGAAAGCAAGAGATTGTGCTGGAAACCTATCTCTATGATCACGGTATGCCAGGTAACTATATCCCTGCTAAACGAAGCAGCTTTACTATTCCGCACGTCCAGGGGCCTGAAGCGAGGCCGGACTTTTATGTCCAGTTGATTGCGTATAACAAAGGCCGTCAGCGTCCTTCTCGTCCGGGGACTAAAGGGCTGCCAGCGGTACCGATTATTATCGACACACGTGAAGCCTATATTGACCTGGGCGATGGTAACCAGGTTAGTGCAAGGCCAGAAATTTATCTCGGGACCACATCATTCCCTTATGATTTCCCGGAAGACAGAAAGGAATATGCAAGACCATCGCCTTACGACCTCAATAGTGATGAGGTACATCGCAACGTCCCCCGAATTACGAATAACGATGACTACGGTTCAGCGTACGTGGTCTTTAAAATTTATGACGGCAACGCGAATTCTAAATGGTCTGTCCATTTAGGCGATCTTGAAGTTGATGGGGTGAAAGTGGCAGTGCCCGTGCTGAAACTTTGTTATCAGCCAACGCTGAAGTGGATTGGTATTGAGCCGCTTATGCGCCCATAAATATCGGACAGGATAACCGGATGACATCCGCTAATGTTTCAGGGATGTCCACTTCCACAAGGCATTTCCCGATTTTGCGACCGTGCGGATCCTGGCATAAAGCAGATAAGCTAACTGAGCTAAAGGTCCGCGGTGAGCGAAGAGCGGAAGTGAGAATTTGTCATGATTACCCTGATGCGGGACTAACATCGGCCTCTGATAATCAATGGAGAGCAGGTCAGGATGACCAGTTCCCTTCTTATTTATATATTGCGGGCAGGCGAGCATACGTATTTACTTAATACTCGTTCACTTTAAGGCTTCGTCTCTGCCGTGATACCAGGTTTCAAAAGCATCGGGGGTCATCGGTTTGGCAAAAAAATAGCCCTGAACTTCATCGCAGCCCAGCCTTCTTAAAATATCAACGGTCCTGGCATCCTCGACTCCTTCGGCCAGAACGATATAGTCGAGCTGCTTGAGGAGTGTGATAACGTTGCGAACAATGATGCGGCTGGCCTTGTCGCGAGCAACCTTACTCACAATAGAGCGGTCAAGCTTGATGATGTCCATCGGGATTTGTCGCAGGTAGTTAATGTTGCTGTATCCGGAACCAAAATCATCCAGAGATATTTTAAATCCGCGTAGTTTGAGCATGTCCAGGCCGCTAAGTGCAGCGGGGCTTTCCAGCATCTCCTCGGTTTCCAGACACTCCACCCCCAGCAGGGCAGGATCCAGACGCGCGTCCAGCATTTTCTGTTCCAGCTCATCGGAGAAATCTGGTCTTGAAAAATCACTGGCGGCCAGATTAATCGACACGGGTAAAGAAAGTCCACGGCTTTGCCAGGCACTCAGTTGCACAATAGTGTGATCGATAACCCACGCTGTGAGTTCGCGCATCAGGCTGGTCTTTTCGACCAGAGGAATAAACACACCCGGCAACACTTCGCCGTTTTTAGGATGTTGCCATCTAAGCAAAGCTTCGGCTCCCGTCACACGCCCTGTCACCAGTGAGATTTTCGGCTGATAAACCAGATATAAGCCCTGGTTTTCATGTAGCGCTTGTCTAACTTCAGTAAGAAGGCTGAAATCAGTCTTCTTACGGCTATCCAGTGCGTCATCATAGACTGTAAACCGGCGCCCCTGACTTATCCCTTCATGCAATGCGCTGACTGCACGGCGCAGAATTTCATTCGATGTCAGAGATTTATCGCAAAGCCCGGAGTCACCCATGTGAATATCCAGATCAAGGGGAACTTCCGGGGTGATCCTGGCCTGGATCCCCTGAAGGCTTTGAGAGATATCTTCTAATGTCAGAGTTTTTTCCTTATGGGTAAAAAAGGCAAATCGTCCGACTGCCACGGCGTAGAGCTGCCCTTCTAAAGGTAGGCGGGTCTGCAGCTCTGCGACCATATTACGAAGTAGATTTTCTACGGCAGTCATACCGAGTGAGCGAGCCATTTCGTAGGCTAATGGCATATCAATACAATCAATAATGACGAGCCTGAATGAGCCTTCAGCTGAAACCTCTATATCCTTCAGCAGTCGCTGCCGGTTTGGTAATAGCGTGACTATATCGAGGTAGCCCACGGAGTGCCACGAGGCCAGAAAATCCGATATAAGTCCTGCCATCTTTTCAAAAAGATCGAGCTGCTCGTCTGAAAGTTCCCTGGGCTGAGTATCGAGGATACACAAGGTACCTACGGGTACTCCATCCTGGGTTTTAAGTGGGCACCCTGCATAAAAGCGAATGAATGGAGCTTCTTTTACCGCGTGATAGTCACGAAAGGTAGGGTGCTGATGAGTGTCATGACAAATGAATGTCTTACTCTGTTCTTGGGTCTGTACGCAAAATGCCTCGCTCAGGCTGGTTTCCGTGACGGCAACATTTTGGGCGGATTTGATGTATTGCTTTTCTTCATCGAGAACAGAAACAAAGCCCATCGGCATGTTCAGCAAGTGGCATATTAGATGAGTATATTTTTTTAACGCATCATCCCGACCCTTGTCAGGATTTTTCAACAAGTCGATTGCCGCAAGTCTTTTACTTTCATCTCTGCTGAGATCGGTCAACATGGCAAGACATCCTCCGGTGCAGTAGGCTTTTGGTTATTCCACACTCACAGGTAGCATGTGTCATTCTTCCAATGGCATACGGTAATACATACCTGTGACCTGCCTAAATTCTCACATTAAAATGTTTCCCGTTGATTGTCTCCCGGAAATGTCGCCCCCGGCTGCCTGGTAATCCATTTGCTGGTTGTGTTTGTGTCAGTAATGTCCGCACCTGGCACGGAGCGGACCGCCTGCGTTGCCGCGAGGTCTGCGTTGAGCTGCGGACGTTGGCAAGGTCTTACTTACATCGTGGAGGTTTGAGCAGCAATAGTGCGCTCGAGAGGCAGTGACAGTTCCTTCCAGCAACCCCAAAACAGCTCAACCACAAAAAACAACCCGTTTGATTTTTCGCCGCTTTAACGAGCGAATCCTCATCAAATACATGGGATAAGGAAGAAACGGAATGTTCACGCTTTACAAGAGGTGGGATGCCGAGCGAGAGCTGGCTCCCAGTGACATTCAGTTCATTCTGTCGCCACGAGATGCGCTGAATATGGCGAGCATTTTTTACGAACTGGATTACCTGAAATACGACCAGCGCAACCGCATTCTGCCTCACAGCGTCCCGAAGCGGCTGAGAGGGGGATACCACCGATTTGCGACACAACCCTACAAACGCAAGCGTCTTAGCGAATACGACGGACTCTATGATGAGGTGGTCTACTGAATTTGGCCACATTAGCAGAAGTGTGGAATGTCCGCTGCTGGCTGTGAGCGAGGAGCGAAAAGTCGGTTTGAAAAAGCCCAGGATCATTGTCGCAGACGATGATGAGGATCAGACTAACCGGCGTGTTAGCTCTTCTCATGGGGAATGCTAAGGTATAACAATTAAAGTACTATAGTAAATTTAATTTCACTATAGTAAGCTTAAGGCGGCTCATTTTGTACGTAAATACACAAAGTAATGACCACTTAAGGTAGAGTAAATGTTAAAAATCAGAATGTCACGACCCTCTGAAGCGTCAGAAATTATCCAAATTTGGAAAAATTCTGTAGATGCCACGCACGATTTTCTGACAGCCCACGACCGACAAGAGATCGAAAAAGACGTTGTCAGTTTTTTTTCAGAAACCCCTGTATGGGTTGCAACAAATCAGGAAGACCAACCGCTAGGATTTATGTTTCTACATGAGAGCCATCTGGAGGCACTTTTTGTCGATGCTTCTGCTCGCGGACTTGGCGTGGGAAAACGGTTGATCTCACATGCACTGGCGCTGCATCCTGATTTAAGCGTCGATGTAAATGAACAAAATCAGCAGGCTATAGAGTTTTATCAGCATATGGGCTTTCAGGTTACAGGCCGTTCCGAGCAGGACAATCAGGGAAGGCCTTATCCCCTGTTACATCTAAGCAAGTCTAATGTGATGTAACCCCTTAAGCAGGGGCAATATCATTGATTTTTTTGACTAAAAGTGACGATGTAAGAACAACTCTGTTCGCTATCAGGATTGCTCATTTGGCACTCGCTTGCAAAGGTAAGGGCAAGACAGTCACCGGCTTGTAAGTGATGGGTCTGATGATTAACCCGAAAATCAAGGCTGCCGCTCAACATCCACAGTGTTTGCCCGGAAAGATGCTCATTCGCAGAGGCGGGAATCGTCAGTTGACCCATAGCAGGAATTTCAACTTTTATAAGCTCCGGGCATGCCCCTGCTGGGGAGAGTGACCAGCGGGTAATGCCTGATTGTTCATCTGTCCAATGCTGCTGCTGATCCGCGAAACGAACCAGTGAGTTCTGATGCTGCTCAAGCTCCGCAAAAAGTTTTGATAGCGTTATATTCATGGCGTTGGCTAAACGACTCAGTATCGTGGCACTGGGACTGGAGGTGCCTCGTTCAACTTTGCTAATCATGGCCTGACTGACGCCCGATCGTTGGGCAAGTTCTGTTACAGTCAAATTTCGAGCCTTTCTGTGTTTAAGCAATAAACGCGCAATGTCGCTATCTACTATCTGATTTTGAGATGTTTTATCCATTTTCGCCCTCACTTTAGCCTGCCTGATTATGCCATTACATAAATTGGGCTGAAATAAATGATTTTGTAAGTCTAAAAATTTAGGCTTTCGAAGCGTTGAGAACAGTGCGAATGACTTATTGATGAGACAGGGCAGCGCGTGAAGTCAGAACGCAACGGAATATAAAATTTGGTTGCGGATCCGCTTAGGGGGCAAAGCATGCCGGGGCTTCGCGATTTCATTACCGCAGAAAGGTTAGGGCTATTACACACTAAGGATAATTTACTGGCAGGTGAAGCAGTGGGAAGATCGCACATCAATGGCAGAGAGAATGTTCTCTCTGCCAGCAGACGCTGCAATTAATCAACAAGAGTCACATCAAGCAAACCAGCCGAACCTTATGGATATCAGGCTGAAAAGTCCTACAGCAGCAAAGATATTTATCAGTATCACGGTTTTACTGGAAACATTCATTTTTGCCACCTTTCGATTTAACCCTTATGGGTATAGTACGGGTTAAAACTATCCGCAATAGTACGAAATCTGAACATTACGAATAGCGGTTGTTTTCTCGCCGGTTTCTTAAAAAAATGAATAAAACTTGATGTGTGTCATAAAAAAGAGCATATTGCGCGCGATTTTCCCTTCTGGCCCGGATGCCCTAAATGTCTTTGTACCAAAACATGCTGGTTTTTTATGCGGTAATGGCCGCCATCGCGGCTATCATCACCTGGTTTCTATCGCGCGATAAAAAGCGTATTCGCTTTCTCAGCGCGGTATTAGTCGGGGCGACGTGGCCGATGAGCTTTCCCGTCGCACTCCTGTTTTCTCTTTTCTAATGACGTCGTCAGGCCTTTAGCAGCGCGATTAATCGCAACCTGTCAGCGTCAGTCACGTCCAGCGGATGCTGATAGCCGACGTTTTCATTGGCGCGGGTGTACAGGGCAACCAACCAGTCATACACGTATCGGCTGGCACCATGCCGAGGTTGCTCGTCCAGTTTTGCCAGTCGACGCATCGGTTGTTGCGGCGGGGCGCTAAAGATAGCGGCACCTTTTAGGATCCTGCTGGCAGGGCGCTGTTCCTCGGCAACGCGAGCAAACCCAAGCCAGGTAATAAAATCACCGATATCCGCGTGTAGCTGTGCTGCGCAGACGTTCTCGCGCTGCATAATAGCGTGCAGGCGTTGTGGCATCTCCAGTCGGTAACTGGTGGTCACCAGGATGTCGGCAACCTGCCTTAAGGTTTGTGGCTCCAGGTGCAGGCGACGCGCGTTATTCTCATTACGACACCACTGGCGCACATGGTTGATCCACATTTTATGCGCCAGGTATCCGGTCTCTTCACTCTCTTGCGGGTGAGAAGTATCTCGCGCGTCAGCAAACAGGTCGATCGCATCATTAAATAAGCCGCTAACCTGCTCCTCACGCGGTTGTTGAATACGTAACAACGACTCCACGCTGCGCATAGGCGGCAGTAGTCCCTCCAGCAGCTCGCCATGTTTTGCCGCCTGAGCTTGCAACTGGCGAATAAGTGATTCACTCGCCCCGGTCGTCTCGTCATCCGTGTGTAGCCAGCTCATTAACGTGGCGCGAATTCGCTGCTGGAGCTGCTCGTGCAGAGAGATAAACCGAGCCTGACGCTGAGCGGGCGAAGTGGCCTGCGACAACCATTCAACCAGGCGCTGTAAACTGTGCTTATCCAGCGCCTGCAGCGTGCCCCAGTGCAGTCCGGGTTTGCCCAGTAATTGCTGAACGGCTTCATCGAGGTTCTGCTGGGTGCTAAAACGTGCATCCTGTGGGGTAATGGCCCACACCACGCCCGGTAACGCAGCATCGTGCAGCGGTTGGGTATCGTTGATCCAACCGAGTAGTGTGCGGGTGACGGTCGGCGTCTGCGAACGGGTGGATACCGCGTTGCAGATGACTAACACATCGGGTTGCAGACACTGGCGGTAATGCTCCAGCATCCAGCCTAATTTTGCTTGCCATAGCGGGTGTGGATGCGCATCCGGTGCCAGGGGGATATCCAGCAGGTCCGTGCTCTCCAGCACTGTGTCTTCTACCGTCAGTACCAGTTCGCGGGTCAACAGCGCCAGTGATTCCAGCGACAGGCTGACCGCATTAAGCAACTGATTGTCGGCAATGGGATGCACCACCACATCACTTGGCGCGTCGTGCCCGGTCAGTGCCGCCTGAGTGAGAAAGCTTTCGGCGGGCAAGCCGAAATGGTCGACCAGCAGGCTAAACGGCGCAGCTAATTCTTTGGCATGCCCGGTTTGCTGCAGCGTATGCGCCAGTGCCAGAAACTGCTGCGTGAGTTCTGGCTGTTCTCCCCACAGTAATGCCCAGGCATGTGCCCGGGTGGTGAGATCCAGTGCCGGAAGCAGCATGGCAAACTGGTGCCACAGCGCATCGTCAATTTGCTGCTGGTTTGAGGGAACACGAGAACGCCAGAAACGCGCGATGGTGGCCACGTCTTGTGCGCAGATCCCCGGCACAGGATGGCGCTGGCGCAGCGTCTGCCATTTTTCTAACCGCGTCTCAATGATCGTTTTTTCAACCTGACGGTTGTCAGGTAACGCACAGAACTGGGCGATAAACAGCTGAACCAGCTCCGCCTCGCTCATCAACCGCAGGCGCAGCGGCCATGCGCTGTCCAATGGGGTTTCGTCGCGGGTAAAGCGAATAGCCATGTTGGTTGGCGCATGGCCGGGGTTAATGTGCGTAAAGTAATCGACGCTGCGCTCCGGCGTGGTGATATTCAGTTTGCCACCCGTATTGCTGCACAATGCGCAGAGCAAATGCGCTTTCGCCGCCTGTGAGTGGCCGTACAATCCCACACAACCCGGCGCGGCGAATGTCTCATTGAGCGCGGCTTCATTGACGGCGGCTAACGTGAGCTGAGCAAGCAGGGAATCTGCTTCATCATCCAGGCGTGCCGCGCGTGTACGCACGTCCGTTACCCATTCGATGGCGGCCTGTGTGGTGTTTAACGTCTTGCTCATTTCAGGTACACACTCCCGCTATCAATCCAGTAATGGCTACCGCTGTGGCGGCGGTCTGCCAGCGTATTCAGTTTTAAGGTTAAGGCGTTAGCGGCAACGGGTGTGCCATCCTGCAGCCAGGCATCGCTGAGGACGAAGTATTCCGGGCCGGTCTCTTTGCTACCGCCACGTAATTGCAGGCGCACATTTAATACGCCATCACCGGCGATGGTTTTCGCCAGCTCAGCAGAGTTGATACTGAGCGTATACAGCGGGGTGGCGGGCCAGCGGCTGTTCTCCAGTTGGCGGAAACCTAACGTCACATTGCCACGCAGCGGGAAATTCAGGCGCGCGTCCAGCTTTGCGCCTGGCTTGTCGAGGTCAATATCGTGATACCAGATATTCTCATCGCGCAGCGTATTAACCGTGTTATCTAACACGCCGAGATAGCGTACCGTCGAGTACGCGCCGATATCGGCGGCTTTAAAGTTAAAACGCGGCAGACGCAAATCCAGCGCCAGGCTGCACAGCATGGCGCCCACGGCGGCGGTGGACTTCGGATTGCCAATGCGCCCTTGCTGGCTAAACGGATACCACTCATGCACGCGGTAGCTGTCCATCCAAATCATACGATTAACCGGAACGGGTTGCAGATGACGAATCAGCGCCTGTACGCCTGGTAAACAGGCGGGTCTGCCGGTTACCAGTAAAATGTCGCAACGATAGTGCGAGATGGCTTCACACACGGCGTGCAGCGGAGAGGTCAGGGTAAACTGCCCGGCCAGCAAGGCTTCCTGTAATGGCCTGAACTGCACTTGTAGCGGCACGCTCAGCACGTCAAAAACCGGTGAGCCCGCAGGCAACGCATGATCGATGGCCTGCTGGATATAGTTCATCACGTTGCGCGTTGGCGGCTGGGCCAGCAGTTCGCCAAAGGTAGCATGCAGCCCCGCTACCGGGTCGTTAACATCGCTTTGCTCCCACGCGGAGAGCACCGCATGCCCGAGCGGCATAAACAGCTGTAACGCCGTTTGCTGGCGTAAAATCGCCTGGGTGTCGATGCGCCCGGAGTCGCCAAACAGCGTTGCCAGCAGGGCGGCGGCGTCGGTAACCCCCGCCTGTTGTAAGCGGGTTTGCAGGGCAGGTAGCACGCAGCGTTGGATAACATCGAGCAGCAAGTCATCCCCGGCAACCTTGAATCCTTCACGAAACAGCAGATGCGGCGTGATTTTGACATTCGCCCCCACGCCATCATCTAACTGATAATGGACCACGGCCATATCCGTGGTGCCGCCGCCAATGTCGATTGATGCCACACGCAGGGCGCGACCGTTGACTTCACCCGGTTCCGGCAGGCGGTCCGGGCGGGCGAGGGCGTTGAAGAACGATTCGGTGTGCCCGTCGTAGTGTGAAATCGCTTCATTGTATAGCCAAACCAGCTGCCCACAGCTGGCTTCATCCCATTCCATCTGGATCTCAGGGACGGGGACCACGCTTTTTTCCTGCTGCTTGCGGGTGGTAAAATCGTCATCCTGCGGATGCCAGCCCATCGCTTTCCACACTAATGCAATAGCCTCAAACATGCGCAGGCGGAAGATCTCACGCTCTTGTTTTGGCATCGCCGACGGCAGGGTCAGGATCAGCGTACGCAGCTGGCGAGGCGAGGCCGGAAAACCAAGGCGCAGGCGTGTCGCCACGCTGTTAATTTGCCCCAGCGCCTGCGCCAGAACTTCGCACAGCATATGAGTCATCAGCGTGCTGCGACTGTACTGCGGTGAGAATACCGGCAGCCGGTCATCCTGCGGCAGGCTAAACAGCGGTTGACCATCATCGTTCATCAGATTCATCAGCGGGAAGGCAGTTGCCAGCGGTTCGCGCTGAGTTTTGCCATTCATCTGGCTAAAGCGCCAGTCGTGCAACACCGGTGTTTCATCCCACAGATACCGACGCGGGCTGGAGATCCCGCTGCTGCCTTCGGTGCCGACGCGCTGCATGGCCAGCTTGCGGGCTTCATCGCCGACACGAACGATCGACGGCCATATGAAGGCATCGTCACGACCGCTCTCCACGGAAAAGTGCTGTTTCCCAAAACGCGCCTCGGAAAACTCCAGTCGGCTGGTGAACAGCGGATCGTTGAGGTATTGCGGCTCGCTTAATGAACGGACCTGTAATTCTGCCGTCTGGCGTAGCCCGTCATTGGCGTCACCGTGATCTTCAATCAATACGCCGCAGGTATGGGTATTGCCGATATCCAAGATCAGATCGACGGGAATGGCCGGGGTGCTAAGGGTGTGCGTCACCAGCTTCACTTCCGGAATGGCAAGCTGCTCGCCTAACAGGGTCAGCACATTCAGCCAGTGCGCCTGATATTCGAAATTTCGCAGCGCGAGCTGGATCTCTTGTTCGGCGCGGTTTTCTTGTTGCGTCACATAGTGCAAAAAAGACTCGCGCAGCCAGCCGTCAATCCACGTCTGGTCGAGGAAATCAGCGATTTCTTTATCGTGCCAGGCCAGCGCAAATCGCGTGCCGTTGAGCAAATCGTTTTCATTTGGCGTCAATACGGCGGGGGCATGCTCGGTTAACTGGCTGTCCAGCGCCACGGTCACACGGTGCGTGTTGCCCGCGCTGTCCGGTTGTGCCAGCTTGCGCACCTGTACGCGCGCCCAGTTATCCGGGCCTTCGACAAATGTGCGCGGCGGGTTAAAGCGCAGGAACGGCAGCGGCAGCCAGACGCCGTCGAGCACGTCCAGTGAATAATGTAATGTCTGGGTGCTTTCTGGCTTGACCACTTCGGGTTGCCCGCCAGTGCTACCTGGTAACGTATAGCGACCCGTTGTCAGGTCGAAATCCAGTCGCAGCAGCGGGCCGTTGGCCGTTTTGCGCACAAAGCGCCCATGATGCGCGGATTCCTGCGGCGTCAGGCCAAAATCCAGAAACTGTACGCCGCTATTGGCGATGAGCGTCACGCTCTGTTTGTAATCACACAGATTCACCAACATAAAATCAGGCACCTATCTTTTTGATGGTCATGGGGATCTCCGCGTGATCGTCATAACGTGCGTTTCAGCCG
>OJJJ01000810.1_pt1 | contig 11179 bp, 11 predicted proteins | sample 1596311 | NCBI WGS metagenome assembly OJJJ01 (sample SAMEA4350140, study PRJEB24818) | metagenome | biome: human; feature: gut; material: faeces | place: Denmark | collected 2013-09 | reverse complement strand
ATGAGCATCTACGCGTGATCGTCATAACCGGCGGAACAGACCTCTACCACGGTCGGTCACCCTTTGCAGATAAATTCCTGCATCGGATAACGCGAGCCGTCCGTACAACGCGCGTTCCCACGACTTTTAATCATTAATTCACCCGACTGGTGCAGACCGGAGAAAATCTCCGCACGACACACCACATTGTCGCCGTGGACGACTCGCGCAGTGCCTTTATTGGTCTGGATCTGATAACGCAGCGAGGGCGCTTTACCGCTGACCGGATCTTTGATGTCGACCATCACGCGCCAGTTACCGTTGAGGAAGCGGGTGGTGCCGACCTTCATCTGGTTCGCGTCCATGACCAGCGCATCTTTCGGGATCGCGGCAATCACCACCGGCCCCTCGGCAGGCTTCTCTTTTTTGACCACCGGGACAACTTCCGCGCGATGCAGCGGCAGCGAAGGTGTCAGTACGGGTAGCGGCTTGATGTCGACCCTCGCAACCTCAATCGGCTGCAGCGCGGGCGCAGGGCGTGTCGCCTGCTGTTTCCACAGCAGCGGTCCAACGATAGCGGCAATGATGACCGCGGCAACCGGCAGGCTCCACAGCGGCAGTTTACGCGCAGGTGTTGGCAATACGGGCGGTGGTAAGACCTCGGGTTCATTTACGATGACCGGGGGCTGCGGTTCAGGTTCTGCGGGCTTGGGTGTTTCCACGACCGGAGTCAGTAAAGGTGCATCGGCTTCGGCAAAGGTGATTTCCGGGACGACCATATCTTCTTCAGGTTCGGCTTGCGGTGCGGGCATGACCGGAGGAATATCGGCAATCCGCAAGCAGTCGAGCACATCGTCACGCGTGTTTTCGTTCAGATTGACGAATCCCCAGAACGTTATCACCGGTTTGCCATCAACCAGAAAAACGTGATTTTCCCCAGGAAACTGAACGGCCTTTTCCAGCAGAGATCCAAACAATTGCAGCGAGGTTTTACCCGATTGCAGGCTTTTACGACTGAGAGTCGCCGCGCTGTCCAGCGTGCTAGCCAGATAGCGTAATGCCCGAAAGCGCGCATCTTCATCAGCGGCCTTCCAGGCGACGGCTTGTCCTTCAATCGGGGAATACCAGTCAACCCGATCGCCATTATCATTGACTTGCGGGATCGCCAGACAATCGGCCATGGCCTGCTGTTTTCGCAGACGAAGCGTTTCACGAATTTGCAATGCTGAATCAAAAACGGCCTGACCACCGCCGCCCACGGCCTGATAGTCATCCAAATTGCCGCTGCGCAAGAGAGTTTTTGCCACGTTGTTATCCCTTAGACTTCTTCACACATCTACTTTACGGCTTATAAACGCGAGCAAACGGTGGAAGAGAGGCAAAAAGGGGCGAATTTTCATGGCATAGAGCGCGGGGAAAAATCTTGACGTCTTGAAAAAGACTTAAGGGAAATTATTTCACCGGTGCTGTCGAATTAATCAGCGAAAACCACCGGATAAGAATAACCTGATAGTGATTTGTTATTAGTCAGTTTTTGTCAGCTATGCTCTGATAATGAGATGAATAATAAAATAAGAAGGTATACAACAATGATTGCAAGGAAAACGTTGCTCGCGCTGGCGCTCAGCGCGGTATTACCAACCGGTGCTGCATTTGCTGCCAATACCGACACCCTTATCTACTGCTCTGAAGCGTCTCCCGAATCCTTTAACCCGCAAATCGCCAGCTCCGGTCCGTCATTTGTGGCCAGTTCTCAGGTGCTGTATAACCGACTGATTAACTTTGATCCGGTGAAAAATACCCCGGTGCCGTCTCTGGCTACCGACTGGACGATATCCCCGGATGGCTTGACGTATACCTTTACCCTGCGTCAGGGCGTGAAGTTCAACAGCAATAAATTCTTCAAACCGACCCGTGATTTCAACGCGGATGACGTGCTGTTCTCGGTATTACGTCAGAAAGATGCCGAACATCCGTACCATAACGTCTCGCAGGGTAACTATGAGTACTTCAACGATGTCGGGTTGGACAAGCTGATCAAAGAGGTGAAAAAGGTTGATGATTATCATGTCCAGTTTGTGCTGAACGAACCTAATGCGGCGTTTCTGGCTGACTGGGGGATGGACTTCGCGTCCATTCTCTCTGCAGAATATGCCGACCAGATGCTAAAAAAAGGTACGCCGGAAAACGTCGATACCTGGCCGATTGGCACCGGACCTTACGTGCTGCAACAGTATAAGCAGGATTCACAGATCCGCTATCTGGCCAACCCGAACTACTGGGATGGTGACGTTCCGACCAAACACCTGATCTTCGCCATTACGCCAAACGTGCAAACGCGACTGGCAAAACTGCAAACCAATGAGTGCCAGATAATTCCCGCGCCTGCGCCGGTGCAGTTTGAGGAAATTAAGAAAAACAGCGACCTGACGCTGCATTCGGTCGATGCGCTGAACGTCGGTTATCTGGCGTTTAATACTGAGAAAAAACCGTTTGATAACGTATTGGTACGTCAGGCGCTGAATTACGCGACCGATAAAAAAGCGATCATTAACGCCGTCTTCTTAGGTTCAGGCACGGTGGCAAAATCACCGATTCCACCGAATATGCTGGGCTTCAACAACGATCTGAAAGACTACGATTTCGACCCGCAAAAAGCGAAAGAACTGCTGAAGAAAGCTGGGCTGGAGAACGGTTTTGAGGCGACGCTATGGTCGATGCCGGTTCAACGTCCGTACAACCCGAACTCCCGGCGGATCGCTGAGATGATCCAAAGCGACTGGGCGAAGGTTGGCGTGAAGGCGAAAATCGTTTCCTGGGAGTGGGGTGAGTACCTCTCCGGAATGCGTAAGGGCGAGCACGACACCGCGCTGTTTGGCTGGATGTCTGACAACGGCGATCCGGATAACTTCGCTGATGTCCTGCTGGGCTGCAACAGCATTAAAACCGGATCCAACGCCGCACGCTGGTGCGATAAAGCGTATAATGCGCTGGTGCAAAAGGCGAAACAGGTGAGCAAGCCGCAAGAACGTGCCGCGCTTTACCAGCAGTCGCAAGAGATTTTCTACCAGCAGGCGCCGTGGATCGCGCTGGCAAACGGCAAAACGTTCTATGCCACACGCAGTAACGTCAGCGGATACAGCGTTAGCCTGATGGGCAGTGATTTTTCAAAAGCTAAATTAAATTAATCAGTTAAGGAGAAAGTATGTCGCACCTGGATGAGGTCAGCGCCCGCGTCGACGCCGCCATTGAAGAGAGCGTCATTACGCATATGAACGAACTGCTGATTGCGCTCAGCGATGATGCAGAACTGAGCCGGGAAGATCGCTACACCCAGCAACAGCGTCTGCGCACGGCGATTGCGCATCATGGTCGTCAGTATAAAGAGGATATGGAAGCCCGCCGCGAGCAGCTCACCAAAGGTGGCACCATTCTCTGATATTTCGTGCCTGATACGCGCCCGCCATCAGGCCATTAAAACGCGCGTCTGGCTACCAGCCAGGCGCCGATTACCAGCAACACCGCGCCACAAACGGGCCCCACCAGCGCACGCAGCGGTACGCCGTTGCTTCGCAAGATATCCAGTAGCAGACCGCCAATCAACTGACTGGCAACCAGCACCGCAATGGTGGTGGCAGCCCCCACATTTTGATAGCCGCTAATACTGGCGAAGACAAAAAACGAACCCAATAAACCGGGAATTAACGTCCACCAGCGTACGCTGGAAACCAGCTCGCCAAACCCCGCCATACCTTGCTTAAACCACAGAATGCTGACAAACAGCACAATCCCCACCAGCGAATTGAGCAGCATGGCAATCAGAATGGTTGAAGAGGTCTGAGTAATACGTACCATTAAGGTGTTCTGCACCACCAGACCAATGCCGGCGGCAATCAGAAAGGAGAGGGTTAGCGTCGAGTTCATCCGCGTGCGTCCGGATCGCGGCGATCGTCCAGTTGCAGCTGCATAAAGGTCAGATCCAGCCAGCGGCCAAACTTCGTCCCCACCTGCGGCATTTGCGCGGTTAAGACAAAACCGAGCGTGCTGTGCAGGTGCAACGATGCCTGATTCTGCGACTCAATGCCCGCGACCATCACATGCTTACCGCACCTGCGGGCCTCATCAATCAACCGGCTGAGTAATGCGCGCCCCAGGCCTTTGCCTTGATGATCCGGATGCACATACACCGAATGCTCAACGGTATGACGAAAACCATCAAAATTACGCCAGTCACCGAAAGACGCATACCCGGTGACCACGTCATTCTCTTCACTCACCAGCACCGGATACCCCAGTATTTGCCGGGCTTCGTACCAGGAGATACGGTTTTCGGCATCAACAGTTTGATCGTTCCAGATAGCCGCCGTATGCAGCACCGCGTGATTGTAGATTTCTGCAATAGCGGCGCAGTCTTCTTTACTGGCAAAGCGAATTGACATGTTGAACCTCAGGTGTTGTTCACTATAGTATTACAATATGAATACTATTGAAGACAGCATAAATCAACGGATCGGTGCAAGAATTCGCATAGAACGGGAATCTCGCGGCTGGTCGCTGACGGAACTTGCCGAGCGCGCGGGCGTGTCGCGGGCAATGATCCATAAAATTGAGCGTGGCGAGAGTAGTCCAACGGCAACGCTGCTGGGGCGGCTTTCCGGGGCATTTGGCATCAGCATGTCAACGCTGATGGCGCGGGCTGAAATGCAAGAGGGCAAGCTGCTGCGCTTCGCCAACCAGCCTGTCTGGCACGATCCGCAAAGCCATTATCTGCGCCGCCACGTCTCCCCGCGCAGCGATCTGCCCATCGATCTGGTGCAGATAGAACTGCCAGCCGGGAGCGACATTCCCATGCCCGCTTCGTCCTACGTGCAGGCCAGACAGCTAATCTGGCTGCAGCAGGGGGAGTTAGTGTTTGTCGAAGGGGACACGCGCCACGAAATGAAGGCCGGTGATTGTCTGGAACTCGGCCCGCCGAATGACTGCCGATTTATTAATGAAACCGCGCAACCCTGTGTTTATCTGGTTGTGCGGTTAAACGCCGTCGGCAATTAATGTGAAAGCATCGCTAGCGCGGGGCGTCTACTATTGATGGATTCATGCCAAAAGCAGAGGAGAACATCAATGAGTCAACAACTGCAACGCAATCGCCGCTGGGTACTGGCTTCGCGCCCCCATGGCGCTCCGGTACTCAGTAATTTCCGTCTGGAAGAGGGTGCTGTCGCCACTCCCGGGGACGGGCAAGTTTTACTGCGCAACGTGTATCTGTCTCTCGATCCCTATATGCGCGGTCGCATGAGCGATGAGCCTTCATATTCTCCCCCGGTGGAGATTGGCGCGGTGATGGTCGGCGGTACCGTCAGCCGGGTGATGGCATCAAATCATCCTGATTATCACGTTGGTGAATGGGTTCTGAGCTACAGCGGCTGGCAGGATTTCGACATCTCCGATGGTAGCGGGCTGGTAAAATTAGGCGATAACCCTGAACATCCATCCTGGGCGTTAGGTCTGTTGGGGATGCCGGGCTTTACCGCGTATATGGGGCTGCTGGATATCGGCCAACCTAAAGCCGGAGAGACGTTGGTGGTGGCAGCAGCCACCGGGCCGGTAGGCGCAACCGTCGGGCAAATTGGCAAACTCAAAGGGTGTCGGGTAGTCGGCGTGGCCGGTGGAGCGCAAAAATGCCGTCATGCCACCGAGGTGCTCGGCTTTGATATTTGCCTCGATCACCATGCGCCTGATTTCGCGCAACAGCTGGCGCAGGCTTGTCCGCAGGGGATCGACATCTATTATGAAAACGTTGGCGGCAAAGTCTTCGACGCGGTGCTGCCGTTACTCAACACCTCTGCACGCATTCCGGTGTGTGGGCTGGTCAGCGGTTATAACGCCACGGCGTTACCGGCAGGTCCCGACCGCTTACCGCTGCTGATGGCCACCATACTGAAAAAGCGCATCCGGATGCAGGGCTTTATTATTGGTCAGGATTACGGTCATCGCATTCATGAGTTCCAGCAGGAGATGGGGCGCTGGGTCAAAGAAGGCAAAATCCAGTACCGGGAACAGATTACGGAGGGGCTGGAGAATGCTCCGGCAGCCTTTATTGGTCTGCTGACCGGGAAAAACTTTGGCAAGGTTGTGATCCGGCTCGCTGAAGATTAATCGCGAAAATCCGCTGTGCCGCTCTGTTTGTGAGCGGCACGTTAAGCATTTATGGAGAAAATAAGAAGGTTGTTGCCAGAAAGCGAATAAACACTCCACTTTGAGATAAATAATGATTACTATTCTCATTCTTAAAAAGGCAAAACCATGATTTTGCTGATTGAAGCATTGTGAAGCAGTAACAAATGAATTTATCAAAGGGAGTCGTCATGTCTTTACGTCATCTGTTTTCACCGCGTCTGCGTGGTTCTTTACTGTTAGGTTCACTGCTTGTTGCATCCTCTTTTAGTACGCAGGCTGCGGAAGAACTGCTGCGCAAAGCGGTAGGCAAAGGCGCCTACGAAATGGCGTACAGCCAACAGGAAAACGCGCTGTGGCTTGCCACCTCCCAGAGTCGTAAGCTGGATAAGGGCGGGGTGGTTTACCGTCTCGATCCGATCACGCTGGAAGTGACTCAGGCGATTCATAACGACCTGAAACCGTTTGGCGCCACCATCAATAATGCGACACAGACCCTGTGGTTTGGCAATACTGTCAACAGTGCAGTCACCGCGATGGATGCTAAAACCGGCGACGTAAAAGGCCGTCTGGTACTGGATGCGCGTAAACGTTCGGAAGATGTCCGTCCGCTGCAGCCGCGTCAGCTGGTAGCCGATGACGCCACCAACACGATCTACATCAGCGGGATTGGTAAAGAGAGCGTGATCTGGGTGGTCGACGGTGAAACCATCAAACTGAAAACCACCATTGCTAACACCGGTAAAATGAGCACCGGTCTGGCTGTCGACAGCAAGGCTAAACGCTTGTACACCACCAATGCTGACGGTGAGTTTATTACCATCGATACCGCAGACAATAAAATCATCAGCCGTAAAAAGCTGCTGGATGACGGCAAAGAGCATTTCTTTATCAACCTGAGCCTTGATACCGCTGGTAACCGCGCGTTTATTACCGATTCTAAAGCGGCAGAAGTGCTGGTGATTGATACCCGTGACGGCAAAGTACTGGCGAAAGTCGCCGCGCCGGAATCTCTGGCTGTGCTGTTCAACCCTGCGCGCAATGAAGCCTACGTGACGCATCGTCAGGCCGGTAAGGTCAGCGTGATTGACGCCAAAAGCTATAAAGTCGTCAAAACATTCGACACCCCGACGTACCCGAACAGCCTGGCGCTCTCCGCTGATGGCAAAACCCTGTATGTTAGCGTGAAACAAAAATCTTCACGTGAGCAGGAAGCCACACAGCCGGATGATGTGATTCGCATCGCGCTGTAATTTACCCGGAGGGGGAAACCCCTCCTGTCATTTATCCATACCCCACGATACGCCTCGTTACACCCCATCGCTGGCCTGATAAACATCAGGGACTTACACTAGGTCCTTATCGGCTCATTACATAACACAGGAATATCATGAAAAAGCCATTTATCTGCCTTTGCGCAGGCGTAATGCTGTTTACTCTGGCAGGTTGTTCAACGGATTACGTCATGACCACGAAAAGTGGGCAAACTATCGTCACCCAGGGCAAACCGCAGTTGGATAAAGACACCGGGATGACCAGCTATACCGATCAGGATGGCAACGCGCGGGAAATTAACAGCAATGATGTTGCGCAGTTAATCGAAGCCAACTAAGAAAGCAGGCCTGACGGGGATACGCTGTCAGGCCTGAATGCGATTACGGTGCGGTGCGCTGGATTTCCGCCACGCGTTTACGCACGCCAAACCATCCGGCAACCAGCAGAATAGCAATCAACGGTAACGACGCGATGGTGTAGGTGCCGTTCGGATAATCAAAGGCCATCAGCACCAGCACGCTTAGCAGGAACAGCAGCGTTAACCACGAGGTAAACGGCGCGCCCGGTAGCTTGAAGCTGACGTCTGCCGCTTTGCCGTCTTTAATGGCCTGACGCAAACGCATCTGGCACACCACGATAAATCCCCACGACGCAATAATCCCTAACGACGCGAAGTTCAGCACGATCTCAAACACCTGCGAAGGCACCAGATAGTTGAGGAAAACGCCGACCACATACACCACCAGTGTGGCGAGGATCCCAGCCCAGGGGACCTGCTGACGGCTCATTTTCGCCATAAATTTGGGGGCTGAACCGCCCATCGACATCGAACGTAAAATTCGCCCGGTGCAATACAACCCCGAGTTGAGGCTGGAAAGGGCGGCAGTCAGCACCACAATGTTCATGATACTACCGATATACGGCACGCCGAGTTTCGAGAAGAAGGTCACAAACGGACTTTGGCCCGCTTGATAGGCGTTCCATGGCAGCAGCAGCACCAGCAGTACGACGGAGCCGACGTAGAACAGACCAATGCGCCAAATCACGCTATTGATCGCTTTTGGCACCATGGTTTGCGGATCTTTGCATTCTCCGGCGGCCGTACCCACCAGTTCAATAGAGGCAAAAGCAAAGACCACACCTTGTACCAGCACCAGCGCGGGTAACAGACCGTGCGGGAAGAAGCCACCGTTATCGGTGATCAGATGAAACCCGGTGGTGTTACCGTCCAGCGGTTGTCCGGTACCTAAAAAGACGGTACCAACCACCAGAAAAATGACGATTGCCAACACTTTGACCAGCGCAAACCAGAACTCCATCTCGGCGAACCATTTCACGCCAATCATGTTCATGGTACCAACAATCGCCAATGCACCAAGGGCAAATACCCACTGTGGCACATCGCCAAACGCCCCCCAGTAGTGCATGTACAGCGCGACGGCGGTGATATCGACGATCCCGGTCATCGCCCAGTTGATGAAGTACATCCAGCCAGCCACGTAGGCCGCTTTCTCTCCCAGGAACTCACGGGCGTAGGAGACAAAACTGCCGCTGGAAGGGCGGTGCAGAACCAGTTCTCCGAGCGCACGAAGAATAAAGAATGAAAAAATACCGCATACCAGATACACCAGCGCTAAAGCGGGTCCAGCCATTTGTAAACGTGCCCCGGCCCCTAAAAACAACCCGGTACCAATCGCGCCGCCGATGGCGATCATCTGTACCTGTCGGTTGCCCATCGCTTTGTGATACCCCTCTTCGTGAGCATTCAGCCAGCGTCGTTTCGCCGCATGTTGTTCTGCGGCTTGCGTGTTGTGTGTGTTCATTGCGTTTCCTGTTGGCCTGACAAATTAACAAAATCCTTTTTGCCGCCCATGCAGCGGCGAAAACAGCGTTACCCTTCATTGTGTTAGAGGGGAAAACTGTCGGCCGAGCATCCTACAGTCAATTAATCAGTGACGCAAAGCCTGCATTATGCCGATACGCCAAAGACCTGAACGGCCTGCTGCAGTCGTGAGGAACGCTGAGTTAAATCGGCGGTGGCATCAGTGACACGTTCCACCATCTCGGCGTTAGTGTGGGTCATGGTGCCGACGCGTGAAATTGAGTCATTGATCAGATCCAGCGCCTGGGTTTGTTCCCGCGTCGCGAGGCTGATGTCTTTAATCATCATCGACATCTGCAATACGTCACCGATCATGCCCGTGAGATGCGTTTCCGTCTGCTCCACCATTCTTACGCCGGAGTTGACGTTCGCGACGTTCTTTTCAATTAGCTGCTTGATCTCTTTGGCGGCTGAGGCGGAGTGCTGCGCCAGGTTGCGTACTTCCGCCGCCACAACGGCAAAACCACGACCGGACTCCCCGGCGCGTGCGGCCTCGACGGCAGCATTCAGCGCCAGAATATTGGTCTGAAAGGCGATACTGTCGATAACACCGATGATGTCGACGATCTGACTGTTATCACGCGAGATAGCCTGCATCATGCCGATGGTCTGTTTCATGATATCGCCGCCTTCCGTCGCGTTGACGCTGGTTTTATCGGCCATGGTCATCGTTTGTGCGGCAGTATCGGCGGTTTGTTGCACCGCGCTGCCAATTTCTTCAATGGCGGCGGCGGTTTGCTGCAGGTCAGCGGAGGTTTCTTCGGAACGTGTATGCAGTGCAACGCCTTCTTTTGATACCCGTTGACTGATTTCGCGGATCCCGGCGATTTGGGTACTGACATCATCCACCAGAGAATTTAGATTCAGCCCGGATTGATTAACCAGTCGCATCAGCATCCCGATTTCATCTACGCGATTTAAATGACAGTTATCGGGTTTACGGCCGGAGACAACTTTTTTCATTTGGCTGAGTAGCGTATTAACTGGCTGACAAATTTGGCACTTAAGGTAAATACCAAATAGCAGAAATAGCACGATCATTCCGCCAGCCTGAATAAATGAATTCACCGGTGCGAGTGTTAATAATACGCAGAGCAGGGCTACTACCCCTAAAGCATAGTTGACTCGCTGACTTATGCTTAACCATTTAAACGCAGATGTCCATGCCAGTATGCCACGGCGAATAACAATGCCTTTAAAAAGTCGGAAACCTTTAAATTGCTGGCTATTTATTTTTTCATACAGCTGCTCACTCTGGGCTATTTCTTCCCGTGATGGAACGGTACGCACAGAGATGTAGCCGGTTAATTTTTCACGGTGCCAGACGGGGGTGACGTTGGCGCGAACCCAGTAATGGTCACCATTTTCCCGGCGATTTTTCACCATCCCGGTCCAGCTGTCACCCTGCTGGAGCGTGTGCCACATGTCGGCGAAGGCTGCAGGGGGCATATCGGGATGACGGATAATATTGTGGGGTTCGCCCATGAGCTGGCTTTCATTAAAGCCGCTGGCTTCAATAAAAGCCGTGTTGGCATAGGTAATGTGGCTTTCTTTATCCGTCGTCGACAGCAGCGTCGCTTTCGCGTTAAGTGTGTGCTCAACTTGTGTAACGGGCATGTTACTTTTCATAGCGATCCCTGGTGGTATGTTCAAGTCATACAAAAATCCCCGGAATAATACCAGGGGATATTAAAAAGCTGTTTTAAACCATTTTTAATAAGAAACGCTGCATTCTCTACTAAGGAAGGTGCGAACAAGTCCCTGATATGAGATCATGTTTGTCATCTGGAGCCATGGAACAGGGTTCATCATGAGTCATCAACTTACCTTCGCCGACAGTGAATTCAGCAGTAAGCGCCGTCAGACCAG
>OJJJ01000807.1_pt1 | contig 11280 bp, 10 predicted proteins | sample 1596311 | NCBI WGS metagenome assembly OJJJ01 (sample SAMEA4350140, study PRJEB24818) | metagenome | biome: human; feature: gut; material: faeces | place: Denmark | collected 2013-09 | reverse complement strand
GCGCGCAGATTATAAAAAAGGGTCCGATGTTGAAAAGCCAAGTAGGAAAAAGCCCCCATCGCCCCCACAGAACTTATCAAAGGGTCCTGAACGAGGATCCCTATAAACAAAGGAACCGCCATCGCAACCCCTGATCCTAATGGACGCAAGACTTTTCGTTTGTCTTTCATGCAATTCCTCCTATCAAAAAAATATGTACGATAATACAGCCATTTTATAAGTAACGTCCTAAACTAGTATACGGAGCAAAAGATGAATATGCAAATTTTTTTCAGAAACTTTTCGATATAATCGTAGCGATGTTTTCTTGATCAAATCATATGCTGGCACAAAACAGCCCTTAGCAATAAAAAAAGAGAAGCATTCGCTTGGCAATAGACTACAAGCGAATCTCTCTACTTTTCGGCAAAATATTCTTCAATGAAGTGCTGGTGATTGTATCTACTACTAGTATCGCGCAGCATTCACCCGTTTGAAGAATACTTGATGCACTCAATCAGCTAGTAACTCACCCTAGTGCCCACATGGACAGACTCTTGATACACCAACACGAGTCATTGCCTTTGCTGCTGGTGTCTGGTGCGAATATGTCTCTCAATAGATAAATGAATCACTAAAGCACCGAAAACAGCGTCTTCAGTGCTGACCAATTTCCTTTTGTTTACTGCAAACGCTGTTGAATAATTTGTTTGACAACAAGGATTGCTCTTTAATCCTGTAAAATCGCCGTTTTCAAGCACTTCGATTAATCATAAAAAAGCTGACAGGGATGACTGCTTTTCAACCAACTGGCAAGAATCATCGGTTGCTTCTCTGCTTTAATTTTTCTTGGAAAAATCACCTTTTGCGATGGCTTTGTCCGTACAATAGTGGCCTTTGCCATGGGTCTGACGGACCTCTGCCAATTTTTCTTGGATCATCTCGAGGATCACCATGAGGTTGTCTTCATTGGCAACAAAGTCCAATTGATCCCCATCGATTTGCATTTTCGGACAAACGTCAAAGTTTTCATACCATTCATCATATCGCTGATTCAATTCTTTGTAATAGTCGTACAATGTCGGATCGTTGGCAATTTGTTCATAGGAACGGCCACGTTTATTGATCCGTTCGATCATTGTATCCAAGGAAACTTTGATATGAACCATTAAATCTGGATGTTTCAACGGCGCCGATTCTTCCAATTCCCGCAGCATCGTATTCAACAGGTTATCGTATTGTTCGACTTCCATCGGTGCGATGCGACCTAGATCGGCATTTAGATGAAACATCAAACTGTCCTCATAGATGGAGCGGTCAATGACATTGTCATCATTCGACAACGCTTCCCGCATCCCTAAAAAACTTTTGTTTAAGAAAAAAATCTGCAATAAAAAGGCGTATCGTTCTGGATTGGAATAAAACAATGGCAGGACATCGTTGTCCTCCACGTTTTCATAGAAAGGCTTCGACGCCATTTCCTTCGATAAAAAATCAGTCAAACTGCTTTTTCCTGCCCCGATCGTTCCTGCGATTAGTAACACATTCATCATCCTTTATTAAATATAGTCACCGACAAAGGCTCGGTGCGCCATCGCTTCAAAATCATACGCTGTTCGTGCCGCCAGATCAGTCAAATACGCTTGCACCGACTCCGTCAACATCAGATTGACCGCCGCGGCTTTTTCCTGAAAAGCGATTACTGGTTTATTTCGTACGTGTGCTGCGCCGATTTCAAAGGCTGTTCCCGGATCGGCGATCCCTTCATGGTCATCCAAAACGGCAACGACGACGTCGGCTCGTGTCAATTCCAGCATGTCTTTTTCAAAAACTTCTCTCGCCCATTCCGGTGTATAGGGTTCAGATGAACTTTCTTGATACAAGCGCGGCGCATAGACCGCCAAGGGCTGCGGGTCTTCAGCTAAACAGCTTTCTACTTGCTTGAGTCGTGCGATTGGTTCGTTTGAAAAAAACGGTCCCGCTAAATAGACATACTTCATCCTGCCAAGCACTCCTTTTTTGAACCCTTCGCCGCCAATCGCTGGATCAACGTCTCAACGTCAGATAGGACAAAGAGCGTTTCCGACAGTTCAGCCCAAGCAAAGCTGGAAGCTTCAAACATAGTTAGCAGCGGCTTCAGTCCATCCTTCAAGCCTTCGTTCATTAACACACCTATGGGCTTGACTGGCAATTTCCCAAGAGTCATAAAAGAGCATACTGATGACAACTCCTCTAGTGTACCAAATCCACCAGGTAATACAAGGTAGGCATCGCTCATTTCCAGCAATTGTTGCGTTTGTTCCTCCCTCGTATCCGTATAGAACTCGGTGTATGTGCTTGATCCAGTGATGATTGGCGGCAAATCTTCTGCAAAGGAACCTGATGGATAGATCCCCGTCACTGCGCCTTCTTTTTCAAAGACCCCTTTCACGATCTCCCTCATCAAGCCAGCCAAAGGGCCGCAATAAACCAACTCGATGTGATTTTTTGCTAAGGCATTGCCGATGGCACGAGCGGTCTTTGCCAACTTTTCCGCATTTTCTAAACGGGTGCCGCAATATACAGTTACTCTCAAAAACAACAGCTCCTTTTTCACTACACCTGCTATTTTACACAATCTCTTAAAAAAGTAAATACTACATATTGTGCTTCATTTAGATAAAAATCGTTCTATTCACTATATATTGTATATAGTCATTTACATCTTTTCGCTTTCCCTTAAACCTTACAAACCTTGAAAATAGCAGCCAAGAACAAACAGAACCAGCTTTCATCGATTGCCTCAGCCCTCTTTCATCCCACATAAAAAAACACGATGCAGCTAGGCTCGTGTTTTTTTATCCATCACTTTTTTCTCTTGTCCAAACAAAATTCAGCAAAAAACTGTATAAAAAAATTATTTTTCGTCGGTGGCTGCTTTCAGCTTTTGCAGATCCTCTTGCTCGACAAAAAAAGTCACTTCTCCTGTTTCTAAATCGACAGATGCTTTGACTTCAACCCCTCGTGGGAAAAACTTGCTGGCATCAGTCTCAATTTTCAAACGCATCGTTCCGTCTTTCAATCCAGCACCATAGGTCATCGTACGAAAATTCTTTTTCATTCCTGCTCGCTCCTTTTTTAATAGCTCATCGACACTGCACCCATAAAGGGTACTCAGTTTCAATAAATTCAAACTGTCTGGTACCGTCTTGCCGGTTTCCCAATTTGAGATCGATGTGCGGGTCACTAAAATTTTTGTTGCTACTTCTTCTTGGCTCATTTGCTGTGTGACTCGATGGTTCTTTAGTGCTTCCCCAATCGTCATCTTGGCCTCCTTCTCCTACCTTAACGCAGACCTGCTGTGGTTTCTGCTCAAATCCATTGATATCATGGCGTTGTCAAACAGTTTTGACAGGATTTTCTTAAACGAACTCTCCGTGATAGCGGTTTTCTTTCTATCATAGATGAAAAAAGAACAAATGACTAGAAAATGATTTTTTTATTTCGACTATATTACGACAAAAAAGTAGCACGAATAAATCGTACTACTTGAGAAAACATGATCTGTTGTTAACGGTGGATCGTCACTTCTTTTTTGACTTCCACGGTGATGCGGCCATTTTTGATGACCATCAAACGTTCAGGAATATCGATCAGCACATCGGCTTTTTTCTGGGTATCTAAAAGAATCAAATCTGCGCGGTTGCCAACAGCGATTCCATAGTCTTTGATATTTAACGCTTTTGCGGTATTGGTCGTAATCATTGGCAAGACTGTCGGCAAGTCATCGGCGCCGCCTAAGTGTGCCACTGGCACAGCCAGCATAGCGATTTGGATCAAATCCCCATTGCCATAGGGCGTAAAGGCGTTTCGGATATTGTTGCTGCCTAAGCAAATATTTACACCAGCATCACGTAACTTGCGAATCGGTGTCACGGCACGACGAACATTGTAAGCATCGTTTCTGGCACCTAAATGCAAGTCGGTCGCAGGCAACGGCATCACATTGATTTGGGCTTTGACCATCAAATCGATGACTTCTGCCAGCTGATCCGGTTCCATGGCGTGCAGCGCAGTCAAATGTCCTACTGATACCCGACCTTGGTAGCCTTCTGCGATGGTTTTTTCACACAGATAGACGATCGATGTATCGTCTGCTTCGTCAGCAAAATCTTGATGCAAGTCAATGTCTTTATCAAATCGTTTGGCGATCTCAAAGATCAAGTCGATGTGCTCATTGGCTGGCGCATCATTGTAAGGAATCCCGCCAACGACATCGGCGCCTTTCTCCATCGCTTCGATCATCATCTTATCCGTCCTTGGGGCCTTAAAAATCCCTTCTTGCGGAAAGGCAACGACCTGAATATCGATCAAGTCGCGGTATTCTTCTTTTAAGCGCATAATGGTATCAAAACCAGTGAAGCCTTGCGCCGGATCAAATTCGGCATGGGTGCGAACAGCAGTCGTGCCGTGCAGGATCAGCATTTCTAATGCGCGTTTCGCCCGATCATAAATGTCTTCTTCGGTAAAGGTCGGTTTGAGCTTTGCCGTAACTTGGATCGCTTCTTGCAATGTTCCTGAATTATTGGGCTCACGATCGGCGATCAAGGCTTTGTCTAAGTGGATATGGCTTTCGATCAATCCAGGGATCACCACTTTGCCTTTCGCCTCAATCGTTGTTGCTGCTGATTCTTCAATGTTGGGTGCAACTGCGGTGATTTTTCCTTCTGAAATTGCAATGTCTACTAATTCTGCATCGTCTTCAAGACGTGCTTGCTTGATCAATAAATCCATGTTTTCCTCCTATCCATCAGCCAAACACTAAGCCGATGACTAATAATAATACGGCTGCTAAACTCAACCACTTCACGTTTCCTTTGACTACATCCAGAATCGGAATTTGGAAACCAGAAGATAAAGCTTGCATCGTAATGTTGACAAAACTCATTTGACTGCCGAGGCCAACCCCCATCGTTACAAAGCCAAGAGCTAAGACTGGGAAGCCTAATGAAACGGCAACTGGTAGCACGAGTGTTAAAACGGAGCCGACATAGGCACCTGCGGGAATCCCAATCAAGACACCCGTCAAGATCGCCACGGGAACGACGATCGCTGCGGGGGCATTTTGTGCCGCACCTGCAATTACAGCAAACGTCCCAGTTTCAGCGATCACGTTGATGAAGGCTAAAAAGATCCCCACTTGGAACAAGCGGGTCAAAATATACGTGGATCCGTCCACCATCGCTTCCACCGATTGATTCATGGAAAAGTCGGTACAAACAAAAATCAACGCTAACGTGACCACCATATAAACTAGCGGTGTAAAGAGGACAAAGCCGATCAGGTCATTGATCAACGGTCCAAAGATGACCGCAAAAAGCAAGAAGATCGCAGGCAGTGTCGTTTTGAATAACTCGCCATTGCTTTTGTTTTCGTACTCTTGGTTGGCTGATTCTTTGAAGCCCAGATGACGACGCTTGGTCCCGAAGAATGCCAATAAAATCGCCAAACCAACGAATAACAACCAAAATGGGCGCATTTGATCGACATAAGAAGCGACACTAAAACCGCCTAGTTCAGACACGATACTAGATTCCAAAGAGGCAGGAGAAGTCGTAAAGGAGACCGCTGCCGCTAACGACATCGCTGCGATCAATTCGGGTACCACCCCAACTGCCGCAAATGCTAACGGTGCGATCACCATCGCACTCCCGCCGCCGATTCCAGACATATAAGTCGCTGCTGCCAATAAGATGACAATAAAACCAGCCACATATTCCACTTTTCCTTTGGTTCCTCTTTTGGCTAAGGTTAAGGCCGCCGTATAACTGCCCGCTTTGAAGACCGCCATCGCTACAGCGGAATTGATGATTGGCACCGTAATACTCAACATCGTCGGAATAGCTTCCAACAGTTGCGAATTGGCTTCAGCTAAACTGATCCCGCCAATAATCATCGCCAAGATCCCAGCAATCAAGCCAGCAATGATCATATCTACTTTTTTAAAGAGCAAAACCAGCACTAACACTAATGGAATCAGTACTAGAAATGCTTTAACTCCTGTTGGTGCGACGATCTCATTGATCGCTTCTGCCGCAAACACTGTTCTTTCTGAAAAGATAAAAAGAATGAGAGCCATAAACAGTGAGACGAACGTTCCCTTTTTTTTCATCACATTTCTCCTAACTTATATGAATCTTCATATAATAAATGTTGTGTTGCTATGGGGTGTTGCTGATTGATTTTTCCGCTGATTTTTCTCTGGTGTTTCCCACCTTCTTTCCTCGAAGAAAGGAACCAAGCAAAAGACACCTGCTTTTTCGACCTTTTTCGCCACTTTTTCTTTCTCTATTATAATTCTTGTTGTTAACGCTTTCTTTGGACATTATTCTAAAATAAATCTTCGTTTTTTATCCAATTGGCTAAACGCGCAGAAAAAAGCGCGGCCTGTGGAGAAAAGAGCCTTCATTTGATCCTCTGGCCTTTTCTCGGAGCCCCACTTTTTTAGTGATCTTCTGTTTATGATCGTTTATTTCCTCGGTTTGTCCAGCGTTTCAGCCGATAAAAAAGCATCAGTTGTTTGCGCGCTCGCTTGATCCGCTGGTAGCGCTTTGGCTGTTTCTTGTAAAATGCTTGATGGTAGTTTTCCGCTGGCCAAAACTGCGTGGCCTTGCGGATCTCGGTCACGATGGGTTGCTGATAATAACCAGATTGGGCTAGTTCCTTTTTGGCTTCTTGCGCAAGCACTTCCTGTTCAGCAGTCGTATAGAAAATGATTGGGCGATAAAAATTGCCGCGATCTTGAAATTGTCCGAAAGCATCTGTCGGGTCTGTCACTTGCCAGTACAACTGCAACAAGTCCTGATAGGTGATGATTTTGGGATCAAAAACGATCTCTACCGCTTCGACATGCCCTGTTGTTCCGCTTAGTACTTGATCATACGTCGGATTCGGGACTGTTCCCCCAGTATACCCCGACAAGACGGAAAGAATGCCCGGCTGGTCTTCAAAAGGCTCTACCATACACCAAAAGCAGCCGCCAGCAAAAATAGCCACTTCTTGTGCTTTTTCACCTGTTTCGTTCGGCTCCACGGAAACTTCTACTGGTTGGACTTTGCTTGTTTCTTCATTCCTTGCCTTTTTCGGTGCTGACTGGCTGATTGTTTGATAAAACTCTGCGACATTCGGGGTCAGATTGTTTCTCAGTGCCAAAGGACGCAACGACGCTTCTAGTTTTTCCAAAACCCGCTTGGTCTGTTGGTCTTCAAGGCTATTTGACGATTCTTTTTCGTGTTTGCCTGCTTTTTGTTTGGTCGCCAGCTGAGTTTCCAGTGTATTTTTTGCTTGCACCAGTTGTTCTCGTTCCCACTGTCTTGTGCCAGGATGCAAGATCAAATTATAGATTTCTGACAGCCACGCCATCGTTTTTTGCTTCATCACCATTGCCCCTTTGCCTCATGAAGGAGCGACTTTCGCTCCTTGTTTGGTTGCACTGTACCATAGTTTCGCCGATTCGCCCAATTTGATGCCCAAAAAACGTTCGAGAAAAATCCTCGAACGTTTTTGGCTTTTGTATGGGTTGGTGCGTAATTGGTTCGCATGCATCCCCTGAAGAATCAGCTCAGTAGAATTGGTGGGTACGCAACTGGGCATTCATTTTTTTAGAAACATTGAAGCGGAATGAGTTAGGATCACCAATTTCAAAGAGTGATCAAGAACCACTCAATGCAAATGAACGTTGCCTTTGTTGGTAAATACGCAATTTTTCTACAATCCGTTTAAATAGTCATCGGTTTTCATCACCGTAGAGAAGGTTTCCAAGGCCGATAAAAACGCTCGTTGAACAGCTTCCGCAGGAATTTCGTGTGCTTCAAATGTTAATGCTTTCGTTGCCGTGGCATCAGAAATCAGTATGGGCTGATAACCGAGTTCTTTACTAGCTCTTGTGGTTGAATCGATGCACATATGCGTCATCATCCCAGTGATGATAACTTGTTGGACACCTAAAGAGTGTAACGTTTCTTTTAAATTTGTTTCAATGAACGAGTTAGGAAAGTGCTTTTCGATAATAATAGAAGAATGCGTTGTTTTTAACTGTTCATGCAGCCGTACGCCTTTGGTCCCTCGTTCAAAAAAATCAGCCGCTTCTTGATCGTTGATGTGTTGGATATAGATGATCGGGAGTTGCTTTTCGATAAAAGACGCTTCTAGTTTATTTATGTTTGCAAGCGCCTGTTCAGGGGAATGAAGGGCCATTCTTCCTTCTTTAAAATAGTCATTTTGGACATCAATAATTACTAAAGCTTTTTTCATAGAATCACCATTTCTTTTCTTATTTGTTATAATCCAGTATAAATACATATGACCCTACAACAAAGCGTCTCTTGAAAAAGATAAAGTCAATTTACTTTCATTATGAAAGGAGGAACCCTTATGGACATCATCGATGAACAAATCCTAGCTATCCTGAAACACAACAGCAAATTATCGAATAAAGAAATCGGCGAAATGGTCCACCTGACGGGACAAGCTGTAGGCAATCGGATCCTGAAATTGCAAGATGAAGGAATCATTCAGCGATTTAGTATTGTAGTAAACTATCCAAGTACGCAATACATCCGGTTTTTTATGGATTCAAATCGCTATACAGATTTTGAAGCCTTCGTGAATCAATACAAAGAAATTGAAGTCTTTCATAAAGTTTCAGGTCAAGCTTGTTATCTCTTGGTCAGTCATTTTACAGATGTAACCTTCCCTTTGTTTATAGAGAGTCTCTCAAAATGGGGCAGGTATAGTGTAGAAACCTTTGTTGCTGATAAACTCAATCATGGGGATGATTGATGTGCTTGCTAAAGGGTTGTTGAATAAAGCTTTCACTGGAGCGGTGAGAGGGATAAGAAAAAGGGGCAAAACGATTTGAGTTTTTTGCTTTTAAATGAATTGTTCGAAATTCATTGTCCTAATTATATTAATTAAACTTGAGAAAGCAAAAAGCGAATCAAGTGTGGATTCGCTTTTTGCTTTCATCTAGGATAATAAAAAATATTGATAATTTTTGCGAGAACTTATTTAACACTTGTACCTTGAGTGTTAACATATCCAATCCATGTATTTGTATTATCATATAAGGAATAGAAGGTCTTTCCATTTCCTAATGTATATTTTACTTTAGCAGTGTAACTATTACCATACAACTGACCTGCTTCGAATTTTTTACTAGTCCAATAAAAATTGTTCCACATAGGATAGTTTTTGCTAGTAATCTGTACTCCTATGTTAATATTTTCAGTTCTTAAATCTTCAGTAGCATCAGAATTAATATAACCTATCCATGTGTCGCCTTGATATATAGAATAAAATATCTTTCCATTTGACAGAGTATATTTATATTTTGCTTTATAGACCAGACCACTCGAATAATTTTCTGTACTTCCTAATTTACTCGTCCAATATAGGTTTCCCCAAATCGGATAATTCTTCGTCGCACTGACAAATTTATCAATATTTTCAGCCTTCAAATCAATAACCGCTTCAGCATTGATATAACCAAACCATTGATCACCACGATAGAGAGAATAAAACTTTTTACCATTTGTTAAAGTATAACTAACAGATGTATAGTACACTGGATTATCGGCGAAATCAGAAGTATCGCCTAGTTTACTAGTCCAATAGAGATTTCCCCATCTTGGATAATTTTTAGTTGCCATAATATTTTTATTCTCGCTTGTAGCGGTTAATTCTTCAACTGCTACAGTATTAATAAATCCTACAAAGGAATCTCCACGATATAGTTCATAAAACGTTCTACCATCACTAAAAGAGATTTGATTTTTCGCATAATAAACTAAACCATCTTGAAAATTAGAAGTATTTCCATTTTGAGAAGTAAATTCTAAGTTGTTCCATATTGGATAATTACTGACCGCCATAACCGTTTTTCCATAAGGCACTGTTTGGTATTCTGATAGATCCATCCGGATGGCAAATGATGGATAGAAACTGTCCCAGATTGGAGATAATTCAACCGTTCTTCCAAAAGTTGGAGCATGAATATACTGATTATTTCCAATATAAATGGCAGTATGACTCGTTTTCCCTCTACTTCCCCAAAAAAGTAAGTCACCTGGTTTAGCCTCAGAGATAGGAATTTGCTTTCCAGCATACTCTTGCTCCCACGTCAATTTTCCGACATCTTTTCCTGTAACTTGATTAAAAACATAATAAACTAAGCCAGAACAATCAAATTTGTCAGGTCCCAATCTATCAGGATTTGTTTGAGTATATGGTTTACCTATATGTTTTTTTGCTTCTGCTACAATTTGCTCTCTTTGACTCAAATTACCGCCTGATAATGAACGAGATACGACCTCTCTTGTTAGTTGATTATTTTGAGAATTAATTTCATTGATGAATTCTACATATTCTTCATATGTCATAACTGAACTACGATTATCCTTTGAATAGTCTTCAAAAGTCACCTGCCCATCGTCAAACTCATCTGCTTGTACAGATTGGAATGTGAAATTATGAACAAAAAAAACAACCAATTCCTAATAATAAAATACCCCATACACGTTTTTTCACTTTATCTCTCCTTTATATTTTTATCTTAAAAGTATATCACGGTTTTTTCAGTAAATAAAGGCTATAAAGAGATAAATATAGATGAATAAAAACTTCTAAATTTAACGATTCTGATTTTTCCGAGAATTTTTTTCGTTCTCTCAAAACTATAACGATATTTTAAAAAGGAAATAACAAAAAAATACTTCGATACTGACTCTTCTTATATCCAGCTTTTATATCTTTTAATGTTTACTCCAAAAAGCTTCTACTGGAAGTAGTTTGATTGTTTCATAATCATTTCCTAAAAAGACCTACTTTTCTTCCTATTTGAATGTGCTATACCCTAGCTTCGCAACTTCGACAAGTAAATGCAAAAAATCGTTCGTGTAGAAACACTCGAACGATTTTCGTATTTTCTTCTATTCTATCGGCCTTGTGTTCACGTTTCTTCCTTTTGCAACGTCATGATAATAGGACCTTCTTTGGTGATGGCGATCGAATGTTCATATTGGGCACAATAACTGCCGTCAATGGTGCGTGCTGTCCAGCCGTTCGGGTCCATCTTCATGCGCCAAGTGCCTGTCGTGATCATCGGTTCGATGGTGATCGTCATACCTTCTTTCAACCGAATTCCTTTGCCAGGTAACCCGAAATGAGGAAAGAATGGTTCTTCATGAATGGTTGGGCCAATGCCGTGAGCAATAAAGTCCCGCACGACACCATACCCTTTTTCTTCAGCGAAGCTTTGGATCG
>OJJJ01000804.1_pt1 | contig 11325 bp, 14 predicted proteins | sample 1596311 | NCBI WGS metagenome assembly OJJJ01 (sample SAMEA4350140, study PRJEB24818) | metagenome | biome: human; feature: gut; material: faeces | place: Denmark | collected 2013-09 | reverse complement strand
AAGAATTGATACTGCAAACATAGCTATGCCAAGACAAACAATACTACTTAACTTTTTCATTTTCTTCACCTCTAATTTTTATTTACCTTAATTAAACCAGATGTGAGATTAAAAGTAAACTATAAATGTAATTTTAAACATTATCGTCATTATTTTATTGTTTATCTTCAACGCAGTAAAATTTACCCTAAAGTCATACAATATTATGATGAAAATCTGTTTAATATAGAAAATTCTATATTCTTCATTAAGTGGTTGAAATCTGGACATATTAATATCTAATAAAAACTTATGCCGCTATTAATAGGTTCTTGGGCTTATTCTTTTCTTTTGTTTTTACTTTCTTCGATATAGAATGCTTTATTATCAATTTCTTTAGTTCTGAAACTTGCTCCACTATGATCTCTATTAGAGTTATTTAAGCCACCAAGACCTGTGTCTACCATTGATCCCCATCCTTTATGAGGATCTTTTCCTTGTTTTCTAAGTTCCCAATTCTTTTTTCGCATTTTGTCCAACTTTTCTTGTTTTCGTTTAGCAAAAAAATTCCTAATATTACTCACTAGTAAACCACCACTCTCCCGGAAAAATATTTAAATATTTTGTTTATTATTTAATAATACTAATTTAAAATCCTTTTATTGTAAACTCTTTCATGCTAATTATTTAATAAATCAAACACGATATAATAAAAGAGAAATATAATAATATATCTTTTTTCAGAAAATCAATCCCCCCTGACAATATTAAACTATGATAAAGTATTTCTTTTCTACTAGAATAGATTCTAAAAACTATTTTCTGTTGAAACATTTCAGTTACCATTCAGTTACCAATTAATCATTTAAAAAGAGAAAAAGGATATTTTCTCTTTTTAGAATATTTTGTTATTCTGAAGATTGGTAATAATTCTTTGTGCCTTTTCGTCAAAATAATTCTATTTTCTTATCTGTATATTGTACTATTTGTATACAAGTATTTACTCATACATAAAAAAATAAGAAGTACGGAGAATTATAACCAATTCTCCGTACTTTTTAATTAGATTTCTTTTTGTCTCGAGCTTCATATGTTTTCATGTACATTTCAAACATAGTACGCTCTTCAGATGTCATTGAATTTTCTAAACGATCTAATACACTTGAAATTAAATCATCTTGTGTCTCAAAATCTAGCGTATTTTGCAAAGCATTTACTCTGTTAACATTATACTTTTGGATTCTTACGGTTCCGTAAACTTTGTTCTTTTTTGGTCTTCCAACTTTTTTTTCAGATGAACTAATCGGCTTTTGTACAGTGTGTGCAAATTCGTCAATATTGAATGTTTTTTTTGGTTTAGATGTTTCTGTCTCAGGAATTTCTCTTAAATTTTTCTTTCTGCTAGGATCTGTTTCAAATTGTTTTACCATGGTTTTATTCTCCTATTCTTTGAAGAAACTCTTCGGTAATCTCAGTATAAAATTCATGTAATTTAATATCATGATAATCCCATGTTGCAGTGTAATCCTTATCAGCTATCCCTTTCCGGTCATAACCTTTTAATCGCTCCATATGTTTAACAATGTGAGTAAAAACATATTTTTCTCCGAAACTGTCTAAAGCGTCTTTAATAATTTGGTTATCAATACCGGAGTCATTTTTCATAAGTACTGGTAATACTCCTGCTATATCAAAGTCTGCATTTGTATACTTATTGTAAAAAGTTTGGGCATACTCCCAAAAAGCTTCAGCACCGTCTAAGGATCGTTGTTGAGTTTGCAATACAATTATCAAAAAGTCCGCAGTATATAAAGCAGTATTAGTATAAAGAGAAATCGTTGGAGGACAATCAATTATTACAAGATCATAATCGTTTTCAATCTCTTTAAGAAGGCTACCGAAATGGGCAATTCTCTTCTCTTTAAAATTTTCGAGAGTAGTTGGATAAACTAATTCGATAAAATCAGGATAATCAACAAAATCTAAATGTGACGGAAGAAGAAATAAATTGGGCATGACTTCAACAACAGCTGAAGATAGATTTTCTTCTTGAATAGCTACCATCATAGTTTTTTCATTTGGCATTTCTGAGTTATTCTGTCTGGTGTAAGTTCTATTTAACATTTGTGTAGAGTTAGCTTGAGGATCAAGATCGCAAAGAAGAACCTTCTTTCCAAGCTTAGCTGCTTCATAAGCAAACATTACTGAATTTGTGGTCTTTCCGACACCGCCTTTGAAATTACCAAAAACAATTTTTTTTGTCATGCGCTTACACTCCTTGTCATCATTTTTTACTACAAAATTATTTTACCATAAATATTTTTGTACTACAATAATTATTTTAAAGAATTTACTATTTGTATATTGTACTATTTGTATATTGTACTATTTATATACTGTACTATCCGTATATTGCACTATTTGTATATTCTACTATTTGTATACATATATGCTTTATATTAAATCGTCAACAGACTGATATAGCAGTATATAATATTTGTATATTGTACTATTTGTATATTGTACTATTTGTGTATTGTACTATCTTTATATTGTACTATTTGTATATTGTACTATTTATATACTGTACTATTTGTATATTCTACTATTTGTATATAAAAATAATTTAGCTATATACTTTTCTAAAAAAATACTTTATACCTTAATGTAATAGTAAAACATGAACAATGTATGAGGAAAAGAGGCGATAAAATGGCAAACTTTAATTACTATAAATCAAAAGAAATTTATAGAGAAAAATACTATCAAATGCCCAAAGTTTTTTTTACAAATAAACAATACTTTGATCTATCGAACGATGCTAAAATAGCATATATGTTGTTGAAAGATCGTTTTGACTATTCGGTTAAAAATAATTGGGTTGATGAAGATGATAATATTTACTTTATTTTTACGGTTAAAGAATTGATGAAATTATTGCATTGCCGAGAAGGTAAAGTGGCAAAGATTAAAAAAGAGTTGGAAAAAGTAGACTTGTTGAAACAAAAAAAAGGGCGAATTAATAATGACTACGGAAAAATTAAAGCTACACCAAATTTATTGTATTTAGGTAAACCAGAAGTCACAAGTGAGGATATTTTTGCAATTAATCAAGAAGAATCTATATCTACCGTAAATGCGAAAATCGCAAATACGGCAAAAGACCTTGAAATCAATGATTCTACCGTAAATGTGAAAATCGCAAATACGGGAAAACCTAGTAATACCAATGGTTCTACCGTAAATGCGAAAATCGCAAACAATCTATTCTATTCTTCTAGTACCTTAGACACTAATAGACACTATATAGACACTAGAGAAGACGATCAAAATTCTATTCTGCTTGAAAATTTCGTGTATCTGATGCAAGACAGTAGCATTGCTACTTTCATACCAGAAAACATACTACACTTAATTAAAGCTTTTTCAAGTACATTTGAAGAAGCCCAACAAACTGTAAAAACAATTCATAATGCAAAATTTAAAGCAGAACAAGAAGCAGATCAAAAGCTCGTTTTTGAAGAACTTGAAAATTATGGTGTTGATACTAATGAATTGTATCGTACTATGTTGAAGGCTTATCAAAAAGGGAAAACAGAAAAAGTAAATAATTTATCAAATTTAATTTTTATTTATGTCAAGAATTGGTTTAAAGAAAAAGCAGCACCAGCTGTTAAAGCACATTATGATCGAGAATTGCCTGGTCAAACAAGAATACCAATGCATGATTGGTCAAATTATGATTAATATAGTTTTTAGATATATGATTTTTATCAATAATACTTTATTTAGCAATATTTTTATATCGAATAAAAATGAAAATGGTATTAAGCATTATTCTTGAGATAATAATATTATATTTTGTATTCTCTTTTTTATTTTGCTTATTTGCAGTATTATTAAGAATAGATATGAAAATTCAACAATGATAAACAATAAAATAATATCAGGAGAATAATATGCTGGATAGATTTATTATCAAAGGTCTTTTTGGAGAAAAAAATATTGATATTGATTTTGGAAATGATTCTGTTATCTTAACTGGAGATAATGGTTTTGGAAAGACTACTATTTTAAACATTTTGTATAACCTTTTAGTTGGTAACGTTAATGAATTAATTGAGTATGATTTCGATAAGGCTACGGTTATTTTAAACAGAGAATTCAAATCTATAGAAGAAATAAGTGTTATAAAAAGAAAAGAAAAAAATGTTACAAGTTTATTGTTTAGATATTTTTTTGGCTATGACGGAAACTTTGATGAAAAAGTAGTTTTTTGTCCAAAATTTGAAAAAGATAATTATATACGTGTATTTATATTTGATAGTTATGAACAATATAATGATTTTTATTTAGATGAAAAACATTTAGGATTTCAATTTGATTATCATGAGACAATATTAGATCTATCAAAAGAAATGGGTGAATCAGCTTTATACCGTGGTGTAAAAAAATTAAATAAGTCTATACTTTATTTTCCAACATATAGGAGAATAGATCTTGAATTAAGTGAGTATATGAAAAATAGAAGTTCCAATAGAAGATATAATGAGTTGAAAATAGATGAATTTAATAATTTCAGTGATAGGGATAGAAGAGTTGTAGGAATATCGAATGAAGATGTTAGTAATATTTTAAGAGATTATTCTCAAGAAATAAACGAAGTTACTTCTAAGAGTTTAAATAATTTAATGAAAAACTTTGTTAAGAAGTTTATTGTTAGCATAATTGAAGAAGATGAAAGAACAGCTGTAATGAATGTTTCTCTCTCTAAATCGTTAGAAGAAGAAACGTTTAAGAAATTGACTAATTTAAATAATATACTTTCATTAGATATTGATAAAGGAAAAATAGAAGAGTTTTCTAATTCTTATTCGAAAAAAAATGAAGAATTATTATCTCTTCTCAATACACCCAATATTACTGGAGACTCAGCCAATACATTAATGAGTATACTGAAAAATAGTGCACCTTGGATTAGTTATTTAGAAATATTAGAACAATTAATAGAGGAATATCAAGTTAAGTTAAAGAAAGTACTATATTCTTTTGATTATATAAATAGAAATATAAGAGATTTTACAAATAGAAAAATTTATTTAAAAAAGAATAGCAATGGAGATATAGATATAATAAAAAATGAAAAGATAGTTTCTTTTAAAAAATTATCGACTGGTGAAAAGCAGATATTTACATTTTTTGTTTATTGTGCAATGAGTTTACCTAGTAATAATAGTATTCCTTCGCTTGTAATTATTGATGAACCAGAATTGTCATTACATGTAAAATGGCAGACTAAATTATTAACGAGTATATTGGAAAAGCAAAATATAAAAGTTTTTTCAGCAACACATTCTCCATATATACTGAGAGATGTAAAAAATAACTCAATTAAAGCATTAAGTTTAAAAGGTGATGATTATGCTAGATAATTCTATTGAGGAAGGGAGTTCAATACCTGAAGCATTCGAAATAGATGTTATTTCAGAAGAATTTTTTGGTATTGAAAAGCCTCAAAAAATTCTGATTGTAGAAGGAGAATCTGATAGAGAATGTATAAAGAGGTATTTTTATCTCAAAAATATAGAAATAACATTTGAGATAAGGACGGCATCGGTCGCTTTAGAAAATTGCAAAGATATTGATGGCAAAAAAAAAGCTCTCCAATATTTTGATGATAACTTATGTAGTAAAAATCCAATAGATATAAAACTTTTGTTAGATAGAGACTATGATTTTGTTTTGCAAACTAATAGAATTAATAAAGATATTTTTTATTATGATTTTTATGAACTGGAAAACTATCTATTCGATATACAAACATTTAAAGAATTTTTGTTACATTGTTATCCAAAAGAGTTGAAATTAGACGATTTTCAAGAAGTTTTCGAAGATATAACTAATTTTGATGTGTCAGAGAATTTTTTATTTATATATTATCTAAGCTTATATAGAGAACTAAACTATTATGAAAGAACGAACCAAAAAATTGAAAATATTGTTGAGTATTCAAATTTCATAAAAAAATTTAACTACTCTGGTGTATATACAGGGAAAGATCCTGAAGTAATAGGAGAATCGTTAAATGAAAAGGTTTCTTCTTATATAGAAAACAAGTTAAATTTAATAGAGGATAATTTATTTAATGATATCAAAGACTTTTTCGAAGCAGAGTATTTTGAAAAACCGGAATCTTTTTTGGAATTTAGTCAATTTTATTTTAAAGGGAAAATATTATTAAGAAATTTTTCAATAATTTTGAAAATGATTAATAATAATAATGCCATAAAAAGTAATACTAACATAGTTGATTTATTGTTAAGTCACCTTATTTATTCTAACAAAAATTTTGAGAATAAAATGAAGCTAATTGTTTCATCATTTTGATATTTAATATCCGCTGAGTATTCAACAACTTAACAGTTGTTGAATACTCTTCTTTTGTTAGGTAGAATAAGGGTTAGAGGATGTTCAAAAACTTTATTCAGAAAGTGGGAGTTAAAATGACTATATATGGCTACGCACGTGTTTCAACTCGGGGACAAAATTTAAGGGAACAAATTAAGCAATTAAAAGATGCGGGTGTTGATAAAGAAAACATTTTTCATGAAAAATATACTGGTGCAAAATCTGATCGTCCTGAGTTTCAAAAAATGTTATCGCTTTTAAAAAAAAATGATACAATAATTGTAACAAAATTGGATCGATTCGCTAGAAATACAAGGGAAGCTTTAGGTATTATTGAGCCGCTTTTAGATAGCGATGTAACAATAAAGGTTTTAAATCTAGGTGCTATTGAAAACACACCAATGGGAAAAATGATTGTGCGTACTCTATTGAGTGTTGCCGAAATGGAGAGAGATATGATTTTAGAGCGTACACAAGAGGGGAAAATTTACGCGAAAAAGCATAATCCAAATTATCGCGAAGGAAGACCCAAAGCAACTTTAAACAAACAGAAACTGCATGCTTTTGATTTGTTACAATCAGGAAAGAGTTATAGAGAGGTTTCTCTAATGACGGGATTTAGTAAAAGTACATTGCAGAGAATTAAAAAAATAGCTCTAACTGAGAAGGGATCAGAAAATGATTTTTAAATCTAAGAAAAAAAGCTATATGAATAATATAGACTATTCTGAATTTCTATTTTATAAGAATAACTATTTATTTGATGAAAAAAGTCGAGATAGATGCAAAGAATATCCGCCGTTCAATTTTGATTTCGATAGTATTATTTTAATTGACAGGTTGGACTCTAAAAACTTTCCTGAAATTTATATATATAAGATCAGTCGACCAGTTGAGAAGTGGATGTTTGATGCTAGTGCAAACTTAGAGTATAAAGAATGGGCACAAACGATAGGGAAACTTGAATGTGGAAGAAATAATGGGGGTATGATAAAAATTCACCGTCTATTTACTGCAGAAAATTATAGAAATCAAGGTATTGCTACGTATATGTTGAATAGAATAATAGAATGGGGGAAGAATGAAAATATATTAGGCTTTTATTTAACAGCTGCTACTGTTCAACAAAAGTTTACTAATGAATTAGAACAGGATGAATTACTTAAATTTTACATTGATTTTGGATTTGAGCCAACTAGTTTGGGATCTAACTACTTAGAATATTATTACAAGTAAAAAATTTTAGATTTGTACTAATTTTATATTTTTTATGGTGATATGGAGATAATTTATATGGAAAAATGTATTAATATTTTGGAAGTGATAAAGAAGCTTATAAGGTTCTTAGTTATGAGTATATCTTTTGAAGGTTTATTGGCAGTAACAGCTTCTATACTTGCTTTATTAATCCCTGTGGCTTTATTAGTTATCGAAAATAATGGAGCTGGAACTGAGAGTTCGTTTAGATGGGACAAAATGGTTTTATTTAACCAAGTTATAAATATAAAAGATGTTGTATGGGGATTAAGTTTAATTATTTTTCCATTAGTTATTTGGTCTGATAATATTTATTGGGTTAATGCTATTATTTTAATTGGGTATATAGTTGGTCTTAAAAAAGTTTGGTCGCTTTTAAAAAATAGTTACTCTTGGATTATTTCGAAGAAATTAAGCAGTGGAAATTTTAGAAATGTTAATCGTCAAGAATACATTAAGGGATTGTGTGAAGAAGATTTTGAAACACAAGTTGAAGTGTGGAGTCTAATATGGAGCGATTCTAAAGAAAGAGAGGGAATGGACGAAAGTACTTTATTAGAATTATACTTTAGCCAATATTCAAGTATCACAGACTATGATAAAAAAAGAAGCTTTCTATTAATTTATTATAAAGAATTTGAGTTGAAGTTTAATAATTTTGATGAAACTAAGGATATGCTAGAAAAAAACTTCTTAGAAGTGTTGCCTGAAGAGGACAATGAACAATTTGATAATCAAAAATATTTACTGTGGAGTCTTTCGGAACAAATATTTTTAGAAACAACTAATCAGGCGATAAATAGTGCAAATTTTCAATATAGTTATAAAATATGGTTAAACAATTTTTTATCAAAACTTTCTACAAGGCAGTATAATGAATTTTTAACTAGTGTCGGTATGAAATTAATTGAAACACTGCGTTTATCAGTTACTAGGTATGATTATTATGAGTTAGATAAAATTCTACCAGATATGATGGTATATGATAAAGTTAAAGGAAATGTGAGAAAGAAAGTATTAACTAATATTTTTATGGTCTGGTTGAGAAACAGCTATGCTATAATCTCTGAAAAAGAATTAAAAGATAAACTATTTGCTAATAAAATATTTGAATTTATGTTTCTAAAATTGGAACCGATAGCTTTTTTTAGAATTATTGGTTTTAGTATTTTCATAAACGACTTTGTTTATGATAATCAAGCTTTAGAAAATAGAATTTTAGCATATGCAAGCGAACCTAATCTATTCATTGGAATGGGAAGAATACACTCATTAAGTAAAGAATTAGATAGGGATAGTTTTGAAGAAAATTTTACCTATGAAAAAAATTTAACATATCATTTTATATTCAATCTTGATGAGCAAGGCTACTACTATTTACAAAATGAAGAAAAATTAAACAGTGTTGTGTGTGCAATAAAAAGAGTAAAAACACAAAAAATAAATATTGATGATTTAGGGTTGGCAAGGCTGAATGGTGTATATAGTGAATTAGCTGAATATCAAAAATTAATAAGACAAAAGCTAATTTAAAGTTACCACCAGCAAGTAATTATAAAAGCATGCCAAGTAAAAAAAATATACAAAATTGATTTTAAATTGCAGGTTCAAACATAGTGATATGTAATTAAAATATTAAGAAAAAATATAAGGAATGAGGGAAAAGGATGTCAGTACAATTTAGTTCAGATCGAGATTATGTTGGAATTTTAAACGATAAGACTGGTAAATATGAATGGATTAATCAAAAAACAGCGGAAAGTTATTTTGAAAATTTGAGCGAAGAACTAAATTTATCAAAATCAGATGATGATGATGATGAAAAGAATAATTTACTAGAAAAATAAGAATTAAATTGCAAGTTCACATTTGGGCCTTGCAAACTTCATATGGTATTTAACAAGTTTAATAGAATATATTTAAATAAGATAAAACCTTTCTTAAGAATGAACATGTTAAGTAGTCATAATGTTGCTTTTAAGTGGTTAATATGTTGCAATTATGTTGTTTTTTTGGTATTATATAAGTAAACACTAACGAGGTGATTATCATGGAATCTATTAAAAAGAAGCCTATCCATATCTCTGTTGATGAGGATTTAAAAGCAGATGCTGAACAATTATTTGATGAATTAGGTTTAAATATGACAACAGCAATCACTGTTTTTTTGAAACAATCAGTAACAAAACAAGCAATTCCATTTAAAATCGAGAAGGCAAATCCGACAACATTAAAAGCATTGAAAGATGCTCAAAATATGAATGTACATGGGGGATTTACTTCTGTAGATGATTTAATGGAGGATTTAGATGCTTGAAATTTTCTATACGTCACAATTTAAAAAAGACTATAAAAAAGCTAAAAAGCAAAGAAGAGATTTGGATCAATTAAAAAAAGTAATAGTTATGCTTCAAAATCAACAAATTTTACCTGAAAAATATAGAGATCATAAGCTTACTGGTGACTATGTGGGGTTTAAAGAATGTCATATCAGCCCTGATTGGTTGCTAGTTTACAGGATTGACAATGATCGGTTAATTTTGACTTTAGCTAGGTTAGGGTCTCACAGCGAACTTTTTTAAGAAAAACCTTTTTAGAGTGTTTAATTTACAGCTTTTATAAATTAAATATATGATCAATGTTCTAAAATGGCTTAGGAGGATTTCATGAGCAAAAAAGCGCCGTACAGCATGAACAAATTTCTTGATAAATTAGTTAAAGTTGGATTTACTGATGGGAAAATGATCAGTGGTAAACTAGTTCACATTTCGCAATATGAAATATTCCTAGAATTAGTAAAAGAAGACCAAGATCGTGAAGTGGTATTGATTATGAAGAATGCTATTAAATACATTAGGTAAGATAAAATAAACTCGTCAAAGACCTGGAAGTCTGACGAGTTTATTTTTTATCTAAATAGTTTGCTTTTTGTTTAAGCCAATTCATTATTCATATATTCCTTTATGCAAGTATCATTTTTTATATTTTTAAAAATAGGTTTTTTTTGTTCTATCCTTAAATGGTTGGAATTTATTTAAGTCTTCAAACAAAACCAGAGGATCTATGTCCAAAGCTGCTGCTAGTTTTAAGTAAATATTTAGGCTAACTTTGATTCGTTTTCCGTTTTCTATTAAGCTTATGTGATTGTCTGAAACACCAGACAAGGCAGAAAGTTCTAAAATACTGATCCCTTTAATTTTTCTTTCTGCTTTTAATCTACGTCCTATATGAAGTGCAATAGGTTGAAAATCGTTATCTGTAAGTAACATGTCAGCCCACTTCCTTTTGTTATCATAACCAGATATGATAATACAATTCGAATAGATACACATTGTAAAATAGTGTGTGAAAATTAAATAAATTGTTATGTATTAATTTTCTTTAATTAATAGTATTTTTCTTGTTTATTCCACATAATTGTAATGAAATCTTTTTAAAAAAGGTATTAATAAACAAATTATTTTGACGATTAATAACTATGTGTTGATCAAAAGACTGTCACATAGATTTTAATTAGTTATTTTATAATTTATATTTTTTTGTGCTAGTTGCTTCGATTGTGTTTGAATATTTTTTCGTAAATCAATGGTTTGAAATATTGTTATATCAGTATTTATTGCGGTTGGTGTAGAAAAATATAAAATTTCTTTAAAGAAAACAGTTGCTTTTATATAATGACTG
>OJJJ01000803.1_pt1 | contig 11351 bp, 9 predicted proteins | sample 1596311 | NCBI WGS metagenome assembly OJJJ01 (sample SAMEA4350140, study PRJEB24818) | metagenome | biome: human; feature: gut; material: faeces | place: Denmark | collected 2013-09 | reverse complement strand
CTAAATGGCGGTAAAGTTTATTGCCTTCCTCGATCGCAATGGCATCCCCATCTTCTGCGCGTTAAAAGTCCTCTACGCCGGTACGTGTGAGTCGATCTACACCGATTCGATCACAATACCGCCAAGCCATCTGAACCGCTGTCCCTAATTGCGAAAATGTTTTGCCTTGATCCAAGATCATTAGCCCAAATTCGCCACCGTATAAATGTGCCCCACGGACTAGCTCACCATTTTGAAACAGGGTACCGCCAACGCCTGTTCCGATCACAACGAAGGCAGCTTGTTGAAAGTCTTTGCCCGCTCCTTGATAAAATTCAGCCATCCCAGCGCAATTGGCATCATTTTCGATGGTTACTGGTACCCCAAATGCTGCTTCGAGTTCTGAGTAAATATCAAACCCATGGATATAAGGGATCGCACTGATGCCGTCGATCCGCCGCTCTTGGGCATTGACCGCACCCGGCGCACTGATCCCGACCCCTTCGATCTCTTCGTTTACGCTTGTTCTCACTTGCTGCAGCTGGGCTTTCATTTCCTCCCAAGTATTTGGAGTAGTAAATTTGCCTTTACTCACCAAAGAATCTTGTGACCAGACGCCGTATTTTACTGCTGAACCACCCATATCAAAGACTAAAATCGCCATTTTTTCCCCTCAATCCTTTATTATTCTGATACTATCTATTTTACCGTAAGTCCCCGCTTGAAGAAAGCGATTTCCGATAACAATAAAAAAAACAGCCTAAAATCGACATAGACTGTCTCTATGGGATTAGAGCTGCTTTTCCAAAATAACTTGATCGATCAAATGCTGCCCATTTTCGAAAATCGGTTCAGCATAGTGGGTGGTGAAATAATTTTTCACCCGGTCTTTTTCAACATAGCCTTGCTTTTGGTACAAAGTCAAGGCTGCAGAGGGCAGACTACCGGTTTTGATCACGACAAGAGGGTGTTTTGCACCTTGCTGCTGACTAAGAATCGCTTTTTCGGCAGCTTGCAACAATTGACCCCCAATGCCCCTTCCTTGCTTTACTGGGGAGACAGCCACATTCATTATCTCCCACTTTGTGCCTTGGTCTTGATACACTAAGACACCGATCACTTCTCCAGCTTCTTCATAAACAAGCGTCTGGCTGTCATATAGATAGCCTTCTACAACTGTTTTTTCAGGATCCGCATCCAGCAACAGTGACCAAGGATACGCTTCATTAGGGTGGATTGGACGAATCATATTTTTCTTCCTTTTCTTTTTCTCTTATGTTCGTTTAACTTTTCCGATAACGGTATGTTGGTTTGACTTTATCATCAGTGTTACGTTTTAACGTAAAGGTCTGAGGCACGTAGTCGATTCCCCCCTTTACAAAAGGATGGCACCGTAAGATACGTGCGATTCCCATCAAGCCTCCCTTAGCAGCCCCATGGACCTGGATCGCTTGGATCATGTATCCTGAGCAAGTCGGATAATAACGACAGCTAGGAGGAAATAATGGGGAAATAAAACGTTGATAGAAACGAACAAAGCCAATCAAAAGTTTACTCATTTCTTGCCAACCTTTCTTTTTATGATCACGATGCAGTAAAGACAGATAGAAAAAACTAGGACTCAGCACGAGGCGTAAGTCCTAGTTTTGGTTTACTTCATAAACTCAAAGATATGATTCCAAAGACTTGGAGAGAAGACTTTAAAAGGACTACCGTCGCCAATCACTCCATAGCCAATCATTGTTCCAGCTAAGAACAATAAAATAGCTAACAAAATGACGATTAGAATTTTTATCAAGCTAGTTAGAATGTAACGGTTCAACTTCACTTTATTCTCTCCTACTCCTACTAAGCGTTTACTGGTACGGTTTCTTCAACTGCTTCAGAAACTCGTTCCACAGAAGCACCTAATTGCTGCAATTTTTCATGGAATTTGTAATAGCCACGATCCAAATATTTTAGATTGCGGACACGTGTCCGACCAGTTGAACGCAGACCTAATAAAATCAACGCTGCGGCAGCACGTAAATCCGTCGCATAGACCAGCGCACCTTGCAATTCATGGCCGCCTTCGATCACTGCTATGTTGCCGTCGATTTTGACATGAGCATTCATCCGACGCATTTCTTCTAAATGTTGGAAACGATTCTCAAATACCGTTTCATTCACAACACTTGTTCCAGCTGCTAAAAGTTGAATAGCAGACATTTGCGCTTGCATGTCCGTAGGAAAACCTGGATGAGGCATTGTTTTCACATCTGTTGCCTTCAATTTTTCAGGTCCAACGACACGAATCCCTTCAGCTACTTCAGTCACTTCTGCGCCCATTTCGATCAATTTTGAAATCAATGGACGATTGTGTTCTGAGATTGCATCTTTAATAATAACGTCTCCTTGAGTCATCGCAGCTGCAACCATAAAGGTTCCTGCTTCGATACGGTCTTGGACGATCGAATGATCTACTGCATGCAGGTGTTCGACCCCTTCGATACGCATCGTTTCGGTTCCTGCACCAAAGACCTTGGCACCCATTTTGTTTAAAATGTTTGCTAAATCGACGATTTCAGGTTCACGAGCGACGTTTTCAATGATGGTGATGCCTTTAGCTTTTACGGCAGCCATCATGATATTTTGCGTTGCGCCGACACTTGGGAAATCCAAGTAAATGCTATTGCCTTTTAACTCATCAGCGATCGCTTCTATGTATCCATCTTTTTGGATGATTTGAGCGCCTAGTGCTTGAAATCCCTTCAAATGTAGATCAATTGGTCGTTTGCCGATTGCACAGCCGCCAGGCATTGCCACTTTGGCATGACCATTACGGGCTAACAAAGGTCCCATGACTACGATTGAAGCGCGCATTTGGCTTACATACTCATACGGTGCTTCGATCGCTAACTCTTGTGATGCATCGATCGTCATCGTATTGTTTTCTTCTTCAAAATTCTCTTCTTCTTTTTTTTGCTGATTAAATGCACGAATCACGCGGACACCAACAAGTGTTTCTCTCGTTGCTAATGTAATCCGATCAAGACGCGCTTGCACTTTTTTATAAAGTGGCATACTAACCGACATAATTCCAAACACCACAATGGATAACACTGGAATTGTCACTACAAACACAAGTGCTACCTTTACATTGACCGTAAATGCCATGATCATTGCACCAAATACAATAAAAGGAGAGCGTAAAAACAAGCGAAGCACTAAATTAACTCCCGATTGTACTTGATTAATATCACTTGTCATTCTCGTAATTAAAGTGGCAGTCCCCGCTTCATCGATCTCTTGATAAGAAAGACGATTTAAATGAGCAAATAAATGATTTCTAAGCTCTGTTCCAAACCCTACTGCCGCTTTTGCCGCGAAATACTGTGCTGTAATCGAGCAGACTAATCCTATGACACCAAGCAGTAAAAGAAGACCTCCCATTATGAGAACATAATTTTTATCTTGATTTTTAATTCCTGTATCAATAATTCCTGCTACCACTAAAGGAACAAACAATTCAAAACTTGCCTCTAACAGCTTAAATAAAGGTCCTAAAATACTTTCTTTTTTATAATTTCCCAAAAATCTCAGAAGTTTTCTCATATTCTGTCCTCTGTTTTCTTCTACTTTATTCTCCTAGTTTATGATCCAGTTTTTTATTGACTGTCAACTCCATATTTTCCAAATTAGCAGACATTTTTTGAAGTCCTTTTACAATAAACTCCATATCTTCATTGGAAAATCCACGCCAAAGAATTTCATCTACTTTTTTAAACCCTCGATGGACTTCTTGCGCTTTTTTTCGACCAATTTCTGTCAATACAATAAGATACGATCTTCTACATCCTGGCTTCCTTTCTCTTGTCAAAAAACCAGCCTCTACCATACGATCTAATGTTCTTGACATATTCGTTACATCCATTTCACACCGATCCGCTAACTCTCTTTGTGAAATATGATCCTTTTTTAATAATGTATTTAAAATTCTTGGCTGTCCTTGCCCTAATGTCAATCCAATTTCTTGAAAATAGGGCTTTAAAAGACGCTTTCGATTAGACTCTAGCTGAAGCAATACTTCACGAACTGTGGCCCTCTCCATCGGACCACCTCCTTTCCTTATTCTAATTCAAATTGTCCTGTATACAATTGATAATATCTGCCTTTCTGCTCCACTAATTCTTCATGATCGCCACGCTCAATAATCTCTCCTTGTTCAAGCACCATAATGGCCTCTGAATTTCGCACAGTGGACAGTCGATGAGCAATGACAAATACCGTACGATCTTTCATCAAAGCATCCATTCCTTTTTCAATTAAACGTTCGGTTCTTGTATCAATGGAACTGGTGGCCTCATCTAAAATTAAAACAGGAGGCCTTGCAATGGCAGCTCTTGCAATGGCAAGCAACTGTCGTTGTCCTTGAGATAGGTTGCTACCGTCACTATAAAGCATCGTATCATATCCTTCTGGTAATCTACGAATAAAAGAATCGGCATTAGCAATTTTTGCCGCATTTTTTACCTCTTCATCGCTTGCATCTAATTTTCCATAACGAATATTATCTGCAATTGTTCCCGTGAATAAATGGGTATCTTGAATTACCATAGAAAGGGAACGTCTTAAATCATCTTTTTTAATTTCTCGAATATCGATGCCATCATATGTGATCGTTCCACCATTAATTTCATAAAAACGATTCACTAAGTTAATAATTGTTGTTTTTCCTGCACCAGTAGAACCGACAAAAGCAATTTTTTGTCCTGGTTTCGCATAGAGAGAAATTTTATTTAAAATCATCTTTTTCTCATTGTACCCAAAAATAACATCATGAAATCTCACATCGCCCTTTAATGGTACAAAAGAACTGCCATCTTTTTTCTTCCAAGCAAAAATGGTGTCTTTTTCCTCTTCTTTGGCTTCCTTAAATTCTCCATTTTTGTCAACCTTTACTTTACAAAGAGTCACCGTTCCTTCATCGATTTCTACTTCCTCTTCCATCATTTCAAACACTCGCTCTGCACCTGATAAAGCGGATAAAATAAAGTTCATTTGCTGTGTGAACTGGTTCATTGGCATGGCACTTTGGCGCACATAAATCAAGTAAGACGCAAGACTTCCAATATCAAATAAACCTGCTAATACAAAAAGTCCACCAATGCAAGCGGAAAATGCATAGTTTGCATAAGAGAGACTGACAATTGTTGGAACCATTCTTCCTGAATAGGTAAGTGCTTTTGTAGAGGCCTTTCGCAACGCTTCATTCCTTCTGCAAAACTCCTCAAAGTCTTGCTCTTCATGGTTGAATACCTTTTCCACTTTTTGTCCTGCTACCATTTCTTCAATGAAACCATTAATACTTCCTAAGCATTTTTGTTGTTCGCTAAAAAATTTCCGACTTCTTCTTCCATTATATTTAATGAATAAAAACATTAAAAATAAGAAGAAAATAACAATAAGAGAAAGGCGAACGCTTAATACTAGAAGCATTGCTATCGTTCCTGTAATGGTAATAAAACTTTGAATTAACAGCGCAAAGCTATTATTAAGAGCATCGGTAATCGTATCCACATCATTAGTAAAACGACTCATTAACTCTCCATGAGTATGAGCATCAAAGTATTTCAGTGGTAACTTCTGTGTGTGATTAAAGAGATCTTGTCGAATTTCACTGACTACTTTTTGTGCAGTCTTTACCATAATGCGATTATAAAAAAATGTCGCTAATACACCACAGCCATACATAATTGCCATCCCAATTAACATTTGAATCAATCCTTTTATATTCCCTGGAAGGATATAGTTATTGATGACTGGCTTTAATAAATAAGTCCCTAATATATTTGCTCCACTGCTGATCACAACTAAAATTGCTACAACAAGAAGTGACCACTTATAATGTCCAAGATAGGCAAGGAGTTTTTGCAATGTCTTTTTTGTATCCTTTGGGCGTTTATATCTAGTAAGTTTTGCCATTATAATCCTGCTCCTTCCTGTTGAGAATAATAAATATCTTGATAAATCTCATTGGTTTTTAACAATGTTTCATGATCGCCAATGGCATTTACTTTTCCATTATCCAAAATAATAATCTGATCCGCATGAAGTACGGATGTAATTCTTTGGGCAATAATAATTTTAGTCGTATCTGCCAATGTCTTTTGAAGACCTTCTCGAATCTTTCCTTCTGTGGCAGTATCTACTGCACTTGTAGAATCATCTAAAATTAATACTTTTGGACGTTTTAAAATTGCTCTCGCAATGCAAAGGCGTTGTTTTTGTCCACCAGATACATTGCTTCCTCCTTGCCCAAGTTCTGTATCGTATCCATCTTTTAACCGATCGATAAATTCATCCACACAAGCGATGGCACAAGCCTCCTCGATTTCTTGGTCCGTAGCATCTTCTTTTCCCCAGCGAAGATTTTCCTTCACCGTTCCACTAAACAGCGTATTTTTTTGTAAAACCATAGCAATGGAATCCCTTAAATGAGTTAATTTATATTGCTGGATCGGTTTTCCATCAATATAAATCTGACCTTCTGTGGCATCATAAAGTCTTGGAATCAACTGTACAAGCGTTGATTTTGCAGAACCTGTTTGGCCAATGATTCCAACCGTTTGACCTGCCTTGATGTGGAAAGAGATATTGGACAACACTTTTTCCTTCGCTTTTTCTTTGTATTTGAAGGAAACATTTTCAAACACAATCTCTCCTCGTTCCACGGTAATATCCGTTGCATCCTCATCGGTTAATGTCACCTCTTCGTCCATCACTTCCATAATACGTCTTCCAGAAGTCAAGGCACGAGTCATCATAAGAAAGACATTAGAAATCATCATAAGAGAGTTTAAAATCTGAAGAACATAGCTTAAAAATCCTGTTAACTCTCCTACTTTCATACTTCCGCCTAAAATTAGTTTGCCACCGAACCACAAAATACATAAAATAGTTGTATACATAACAAGCTGCATCGCTGCCATATTCATAGAAGCTAATCGAAAAGCTCTTTCAGAAATTCCTCTCCAATTTTGATTCACTTCATAAAATTTCTGCATTTCATAATCGCCTCTTACATAGGCCTTTACAACCCGAATCGCTGTTAAATTTTCTTGGATAACACGGTTTACTAAGTCGATTGCCCCTTGCATCTTTGCATACAATGGACGCACTTTTCTAATAATTAGAAATAATAAAATTCCAAGCACAGGAGCTCCAACAAAAAACACCAATGCTAATTGCCAGTTGATATAAATCGATAATCCCAACCCCATAATCATCATAATGGGTGCGCGACAAGCTGGTCTTAACCCTGTAGAAAATGAGTTTTGAATGGTTGTAATATCACTCGTTAATCGTGTAATTAACGAAGATGTGCGGAATTTATCCGTATTGGCAAAAGAAAAACTCTGAATCTTTTTATATTCTGCCTTTCGAAGTTCTGCTCCTAGTCCCTGTCCTGCAACTGCTGAAAAATAAGCACTGCCGATTCCAAGCCCTAAGGCAATCAAAGCACAAAGAAGCATCATAACCCCTTTTGAGAGAATATAATCCCTATCTCCTGTGGCAACACCGACATCTACAATATCTGCCATAATAAACGGAATGACAAGTTCAAATGCAACTTCTGCTGATACACAAAACATCGCAATCATTGCTGTCTTCTTATATTTCCCCAAATAGCTTAACAATTTTCGAAACATATGTCTCCTCCTAACATTTTTATTCTATTACTATCCTACATTTTCTTCCTAAAACAGACATTTAATTATGTATTTGCAATAGTTGTATTAGCAACTATCAATTATAGTATTCATCCAATAAAAAGTCAATGAAAGAAATCACTCATACTTTTCCTAGTAACGATAAAAAGAGCTGGAAAATCCAACTCTTTTTATCAAGGTATCATTCACTTTTCCAGAAACGCTCTCTTTTCTACATAGTCGCCAATAAATAAACTAATGTGATCATCAAACCAATACAAGCCATTAAAAGCCCAAAGGAAACACTTCTTCCAACTAATCGATTTGTTCTCTTCGCTTCGATTCTAGCAAAAGCAAATAATTCTACAAACGATTTCTTAATTGGTTTTTTCTTACAAATTGTCTTATTGAGTCCAACGACAACTTCATCTACCATTCGTCCTAAAAAATCAGTAAATTTAGAACCAATTGGCACATATTGTCTTGTCTTTGCTGGTTTTAACACAGTCTGATGAAGAACAACAACAAAGCCATCGGTAATCCTTGAAAGGATACGACATAAAAATGCCATTATAAATGGAAGAAAACTCAATAACACAGGACGATAAAGGCCATTTTCTAAATCGAGCCATTTTGGCCAACAATCGAAATATTGATATCCTTCTTCTCCTTTTTTCATCAACCTTTTTCGAATAAAGAAAAAATAGACAAGTAATCCAATGGCAATGGAAATCATAGCTCCTTTTAGATTCCCAAAAGAAAAATAAGCAATCGGATGGAATTCTTTCTCATAAAAAAATCCTTTTACATATTCTGCTATTGGATCCATCATAATTTTTGGCAAAAGTCCCATGCATAATAAAAGAAATGTAGTAACTCCGATGGCAATGCGTCCCATTGAATTTAAATAAGGCCCCTTCTCCCATGGCTGTTTCCCTTTTTCATAAAAAATAGCAACTCCTGCCTTTAATATATAAGCAAATGTAAGTCCTCCTGTTATTAAGAATAACCATTCAACGATGGATAACAAAATTCCTAATTCCGTTTCTGCCATTATTACACTGCCTTCCACAATACTTTCATGTAAAAGTGTTTTGCTCACATAACCACTAAAAAGAGGAATTCCACTAATACCCAATCCCGCAACTGTATAACAAATTTTTAGAAATGGCTTTCCATATCCAAATCCTTCTATTTGATTCAAATCCAGTTGATGGGTATTTTGGTAAATCGCCCCTGCAATTAAAAAAAGTGTTAATTTAAACAAAGAATGATTTACCATATGAAGTACCGTTCCTTGTACCGCTAGACCATTTTCTTTTCCAAGTATTCCAATCATGGAACATCCAACCAAAATAAAACCAATTTGAGATACGGAAGAACAAGCAAAAATACGTTTTAAATCAATACTAAATACCGCAAGTATTGCTCCAACTAGCATAGTAAGGCTTCCAAGCAACAAAACAATCGTTGCAAATAGCTTATCTTCAAAAAATACGGATAAGCATAAGAGCAATACACCATAAATTCCTGTTTTTGTTAAAATTCCAGATAATAAAGCAGAGGCTGGTGCTGGTGCCACAGGATGAGATTTTGGCAACCAGATATGCAATGGAAACATTCCTGCTTTTGCTCCAAACCCAAAGAGCATACAACTACCTGCCACAAAAACTGTGGTATTTCTTTTTTCCAGAAACAAACGATGAATCGTTGTAAAATCAAGACTTCCTGCTTCATAATACAATAAAAATAGTCCCATCAGTAAAACCATACCGCCAATAATCGCAATGGCCATATACGTTTCCCCTGCACGAATGGCTTCTTTTGTCTCTTCTTGCACTACCCATACGTAAGAAGCCAATGACATCAATTCAAAGAAAATATAAAGAGTAAAAAAGTCATTGGATAAAAATACTCCTATGGTAACTCCTAGTGTAAACAATAAGAAGAAATAATATCGGTTTCGATTTTGGTGATGCCTAAAATATTCTTTTGAAAAGATCGTGGACATAAACCACATATAAATCGCAATGCCACTATAGAGAATCCGAAATTCATCCAATCGAAAAGAAACTCCAAGTCCACAGACATTTGGCAATACAAGTTCCATTGCCATTCCTTCTTTATAAAATTCCCAAACAGCTAGTAGATATAAGAAAATCTCAATCCCTATCATAATATCTGCCACATTGTTTCGAATTCGACTATTTTTTCTGCCAATGGTAAAACAAAAAACTGCACTAAGACAAGGCCATAAAATAAGTGCTATTATTATTTTTTCATTCATTGTTCTTTCCCCTCCTTATACAGTTCCATTTGCTATTGCTTGAAAATAATGAATCAGTGGTAAAGAATGGAGCGCGAAGAAAATGGTGATACCACAAAACAATCCCATAGGTAGGAGCATGAACCAATTGGGATCTTTTACTTGTCCAAGACTTGTATAATCAAACTCTCTTCTTGGAGAATACACTCTTGCAACAATCGTAAATAAATAAAGAGCCGTGAAAAAGGCAGATATCATAAGCACTGCTAGTCCAATATAAGCAATTGGAGTTCCCTCTTTAATGGCGGCTTGTAGTAAATACCATTTGCTAAGAAAGCCAGTCAGTGGTGGAACGCCAACAAGAGCAAAAGCAGATAACGTAAAACAGACCATTAACTTTGGCATTTTTCTAGCAAGCCCTGTTAGTTCAAAAATATATTCTCTCTTCGTTTCATGCAAAATTGCACCTGCACAAAAAAACAGCACAATTTTCATTAAACTATGAAATACCATATGAGCAAGTGCACCTACCATTCCAAGTGGTGACATTAAAAGAGTTCCAAAAATAATATAAGATAAATTGCTGACGGTAGAATAGGCAAGCCTTCTTTTAAAATGTTGTTCCTTTACTGCTCTTGCAGAACCATAAAATACAGTAACAATTGCCAATAGCAAAACAATACTTTGTGCCCATGTATTTTTCACAAGAGATGTACCAAAGCTATAGTATGTGATCCGCATAATAGCAAAGGCTCCTGCATTCACAACTGCTACTGCATGCAAGAGTGCAGTTACAGGTGTAGGCGCTACCGATGCTACTGGAAGCCATCCATGAAACGGAAACATAGCAGACTTGACTCCAAACCCAATGACAGATACGACATAAGCAGACTGTAACAACGTGAGAACTGTTCCTGTCACTTCCTTTGTAATAACTCCACCATATACAAAACGAATGGTATCTCCATACCCAAGAATAAAAATAAATCCAATAAAGGCAAATGCTGCTCCTCCAATGGAATAAAACACATACTTTCTCCCTGCTTCTATAGCCGCTTTACTCATAGAATGCATAACAAGAGGGAATGTTACAAGCGTTAACATTTCATAAAACATATAAAGCGTCATTAAATTATCTGCAAAAGCGATGCCATTGGCAACACCATACGTCATTAAATAAAAGGTAAAAAATCTCGTTTCATGCCCTTCTTCTTTCATATATTCAAACGCATATAAGATGGCAAATGGCCAAAGCCCTGCCATAATTCCTGCAAATATTTTAGAAAGTCCATCCATATGAAACGTAATCTCTAAAGGTCCTGCTAAATTCGCAAATCGGAAACTCTCTTGTGGAGTCGATAGGATCAGGCTAAGCACAAAGAGAGAAGTTAAAATGGTTATCCCTTCAATATAGA
>OJJJ01000801.1_pt1 | contig 11365 bp, 9 predicted proteins | sample 1596311 | NCBI WGS metagenome assembly OJJJ01 (sample SAMEA4350140, study PRJEB24818) | metagenome | biome: human; feature: gut; material: faeces | place: Denmark | collected 2013-09 | reverse complement strand
TGATAATAGCGATTACTTCCTTTTTGTCGATGGGATAGTATTCTTTGTTCTCTAGCGAGTTTTTCTAATGACTGTTTATAATACCTTGGATAGTCGGCTGTTTCGCCCTCTGATGATACAAATAATTCATTCATGGAAAAATCCAAACCAATTGATGTTATTGGTTCTACTGCTTTAATTTCAACGTCATATTCATACAAAATGGAAACAAAATATTTATCTGTTGGTGTTTTACTGATAGTGACAGATTTTAATATATAATTGGTTGGAATTGTTCTATGTTGCTTAATTTTTACTGCCTTGATTTTTGGTAAAATCAAATAGCCATCTTCCAACCTGATATTATTATTCACACAAACGGTACTATAAGAAAAATGATGATTTTTCTTTGATTTAAATTTAGGAAAACCTACTTTTTTATCACGGAAGAAATTCTGATAAGCGGTATCTAGGTGTCTTAATGATTGTTGTAGTGAAATGCTATCTACTTCCTTCAAAAAACTTCTGTCCTTTTTAAGAGAAACGAGGTCTTTTGCACAGTCATTGTAAGACATTGATTTTTTATTTGTTTCATAAGCTTTTATTTTACAGTCAAGGTAATAATTATATACAAGACGGACACAACCAAAGGTTTTAGCAAGCAAAACCTCCTGTTCTTCATTCGGATATATTCTGAATTTGTAAGCCTTGTTATATGACATTATTTTTCTCCTTGCTGTTCAATATACTTTTTGATTACATCAATAGTTGCTCCGCCAATAGTTGCTCCGCCAATAGTGAGCAGACAAAACGATTTGCTCCAAAACATTTCTTTCCACAACTGTTTTCGTATACTGGGATATTCTTTCTTAATTAGCCGACTGCTGGCGGACTTATAAGTATTTATGAACTTTGATATTTCGGTATTGGGGTGTCCTTTGAAAAGAATGTGAATATGGTCGTTATCGTGGTTCCATTCTTCAAGTGTAATATTATAGTTGGGTGATATGTACTCAAATATTTCTTTAAGCCTATTTGATACTACATCATCTATTACTTTTTTACGATATTTCACTACTATCACTAAGTGATAATGGAGCAAGAACACTGAATGATTATTATTATCCAATTTCATTGTATTTATTACCTTTCTGTAATTACTACTGAAATTGTATCACAATATTTAGAAAATGCAAGAGCAACTTGGGTTCGGCTTTGGCAATTCATCTCCTACCTTAGAGGAAGGAGTATTCTTGCAAGGTTTTAGATAAACCCAAGTTTCGGAAGTTTGATATATTTTCCTACAATACGGATGTTATCGCCTTGATTGATTGTGCGGTAAGACTGATGGCTATTATGTTTACTCTTAAATATTGGATGTGATGCTCGTTTCTGAAAGAAGTTCACATATCCTCTATCAAGGTCACGCAAGGACTGTTGCAAAGCGATTGAGTCAACTTGTTTTAAAAATGCAAAATCGTCACTTCTTTTTAAGTCCGTAAGCATTGCTGATGTTTGGGAATATCCTATTTTGTTCCCGCTTTTATATGCATCTTCACGCATAGCAAGACCTCTGTTGTAAACCAATCTACAACAGCCAAGTGTTTGATTTATTAAGTTTTTTTGTTCTATATTCGGGTAAATCCGAAATTTTACACCTTTTTGCATTAGCCTTGTTTGTCCTTTTGTCGTTGTGATGTTTTCTGGTTCTCGATATACTGTTTAATTACGTCAAGTGGTGCATCACCTACGGTAGATACAAAATAGCTGTTTGTCCATAGGGAGGGCATTCTCGTTTTAAGTACTGGAAATTCACTTCGTAAAACTTTAGAAGTATATCCTTTAAATGACTTTACTGCCTTATGAATACCAAACTGTGGGTCGACTTCCATGAGTATGTGTACATGGTCTGGCATGATTTCCATTTCCACAATGTCTACAGAAATATTTGTAGCATATTCAAGAAGTAGTTCCTTTAATCTGGTATCTATTCCATTTGTTAAGATCTTTCGCCTATACTTTGGACACCATACCACATGGTATTTGCAAGAATAGACAATATTGTTATTTGATTTATATGTTGTATTCATATGTGTATTATACCACAAATCCTTATCTAATACAAACATATTTGTTCCCTTCTTCAATTACTTGCGTAAATTCGATGAAAGTGTCTTATATCCCCATAGCTAAAGCAAGGGGTTTTACGACACGCTTGATAACTTCTAATTTTATATGTATTACAAATACAGCTGAAATTTCAAACAATCATGAATATTTCATTCGAATTTATATTTATTCATACATTAATAGATATTTTTCTTCAATTATTGGCACCAAACAACAGCAATATACATACAATACATAAGAAGATATAATCTTCAAATAAAATATGGAGGACTTTATTATGGCGCTATTTACAAACAAAGCAACCTTATCGTATAACGGAAATATTACCAATTCTAATATTGTTACGGGGCAGTTATTAGAAGTTATTTCTGCAACGAAAACAGCTATCATGTCGGACTACTTGGCAAACGACGATATAACCTATGTTATAAACATTGTCAACTCCGGTGCAACGGCAATTACAGGATTAACGGTTACTGACAACTTGGGATCCTACACATCTGGATTAAATCAGTTGGTCCCTCTAACTTATATAACAGGGTCTATTCACTATTTTATTAATGGTGTGTTGCAAGCAGCTCCAACTACTGTGGGGGGACCTCCATTAGTCATTAGCGGAATAAACATTCCTGCCAATGGTAATGCACTTATTGTTTATAAAGCCAACGTAAACCAATATGCACCACTAGATACAGCATCTACTATTGTAAATGAAGCGGAAATTACGGGTAGTGTGTTATCAGCACCAGTAAGTATAGATGAAACAATTACTATTCGAGAGGTACCTGTTCTAACAATTAGCAAATCACTGTCTCCTACAACAGTAAGCGAAAACGGTCAACTAACCTATACCTTTACCATCGAAAACTCTGGCAATACAGAGGCGCTAGTAACAGACAATATCATTATTACAGATATCTTTAACCCTATACTGAATCCTATCAGCGTAAGCCTCAATGGAACTGCTTGGAGTGATTCGATAAATTACACTTACGATCCATTAACAGGCTTATTTGCAACTATAAGCGGTCAAATTACAGTTCCAGCAGCAACCTACACTCAAGATCCTATAAACGGAAATTGGATAGTAAATCCTGGTGTTAGTACACTAGTTGTAACCGGAACAGTATAATAAAGAAACTGTAATGAAATAAAAAACTAGAAGTCCTATAACTTAGTATTTAGCATTCTCCTAGGGCCTTGATAATTCCATATATGAGTTTTTTCATAGATTGTTTCCCTTCCCGAAACATTCCTAATGCCCATATTCTAATACTGTTACGCTCTTAAAATAAAACATCCATATTGATATTTCTTTGGAGGGGCTACTAAGTTTTATAGTGGCCTTTTCCTCTTTGATGTAGCAACCTTCTAAGACTTTCTTAGTCAACTTCTTTTGTTCATTTTTTCCCTTTCTTTTCAGATAGGGTCATGTTATAATTAATAATAGTAACCTCTATTATGTACTGTTGGTTATTTCCCCCCCTCGCTACTATGTAAGCTGCTCCTTACTTAGTAGCATTTTTTATGATTGATGTGAGAACACCCGTCACTTTAGTGATAGGTGTTCTCACATTCTTTTACACAACTTTTCCCTGATATGGGACTGATTAATCATTGAAGAAGTCTTTATAAGCTGCCTTGTCTTGCAATCGTACGTTGGCAAGGCAAGACTATCAACTTCTTTTAGAAAGGGTTAGTCACCCTAATGTTAGAGCCTCAAATACTCCATAGGCATCAATCCTACCATATCCCCATATGTTATTTACAGAATCGTCTGGTCCCCTTCTCGCACCACGTATCAGCATTGACTTAATACCATATCCATCAAGATCAACGTTGTTTCCCCTAACTATCCCCCACTCCAACAGCATTGCTGTGATACCAGTAGCATGTGCAGCGGCAACCCCGGTCCCGGTTGCAGTACCATATCCTGCATATGCAATGGGACATGTAATTTCTACACCTGGGGCTGCTAAATCTGGTTTTAATTCTCCATTCCTCGTTAACCCTCTACTTGCTGTATAGTATATACTATTATTAAGATGATTATATGCGGTAATTGTTAATGAATAAAAAGAGTTACCAGGGGACGTTATTGTAGTATCCGGATTAGGATCAATAAAGTATGTATCATCTGTTATAATTCCTTCTGAGGGCAACCATACATGATAATTAGTTGTCTTATTATCCAGGTTATAAACCCTGAATTTCCATAACCCCTCACTTGGCATATCCATGCGTATTAATACTAATTGAGCCCCTGAATAATTTTCAATTAAGTTGTTATTAACCCAGACTATTGTATTGGAAAATATAAGACTTTGCCTAACACATCTGTCAAGTGTAGGAAAAATAGGCTTAATATATTCACCGGTTGGAGAAGTTATGTCTACTGACACACGTGAGGGTGCATCCTTCCAAATTTCCATAGCAAATCCCCCCTCATCCTTGCCAACACGCACCTCAAATTCGCTATATTGCGTTCCACCTTCAAGTAAACCGAGATGATGCCTACGTCCATTTCCCTCATTCCCAGCTGATATTACAACACACATCCCCGGAGTATCCGCTATCTCTGACAAGTAGGTACTCAATATTCCTCTACCATCATGGCTACCTTGATTTGAACCAAGGGCGATACATATAGCAAGGGGACGATTTAATAATTCCGCCTGCTCTCTCACATAGTTTATACCAAGAATAATATCAGTATCTTGGTAACAAATTACATCTTCTGGTATAGAAAACATTTTCTTGTTTATCTTCTTTGCTTGCTTCAATTTAACAACAACCAAATCCGCCAATGGTACCACCCCTCGGAACTCACTTTCAAAGTTTTCCCTTCCTGCAATAATACCCGCAATTGCTGTTCCATGTCCTGCTTCATCCCTCGTTGGAACAATCTCTAATGGATTTGTTGATGATAATGCCTTATTTATCATATCCCTTGTAAATTCCTTACCATATCGTATTGTATTATTGTTGGTTTCTTGTATTTCCGCCCCTTCATTTATTGTTTGATCCCATATCGAATGTATACAACTTGTATTATCAGCATTTCGAAAAGCCTGATGTAAGTAATCAATCCCTGTATCTATAATTGCAACAAGCACTCCTCCCCCAAACAATGCTAAATTAGATTGATTTTGTACGTTCGGTATTCTTGATTCATTAAGACTTATTGTTGACTCCATAACATTCAAAAACGGAAATGCTCGATAACTATATTCACTAATACTACACATATCTATTTCACTGATAGGTATATTGATCATCGATACTCGACTATTAAGAGGTACAGCATCTATAGCTGCAGTATATCTATTTAAATATCTATTTTGGACAATAATATCCGCATAGTCCTCACTTACAATTTTATTAGCCATACAACACCTCGAATCCTTTATTTTAAACGTCATTCAGAAGATGATACATATCAATAATTCTATAAAGATCCACCTAACATGAACGCTATAATGCCTCAAAGACTCCAAGAACATCAACCTTACCGTACCCCCAAATGTTATTAACCGTTTCATCAGCATTGCGTCCACGTATTAACATAGAACGTATCTCAACACCATCTATTCCTGTATTATTCCCCCTTAATATTCCCCATTCCAGAAGCATTGCATTGATACCAGCCACATGAGCCGCTGAAGCACCCGTTCCTGTTATCATTCCATAAGAATTGGTATCATTAATTGTTGGACAAATAACATTTACTCCCGGTGCTGCTAACTCTGGTTTTAATCGCCCATCTCTTGTAAGCCCCCTACTAGCATTATTATAGATACCATTTGTCTCTGCATTATAGGCCGTCACCGTAATAGTATGAATTGAATTAGCAGGAGATGTTATCGTTGTATCGGAACTCGAGTCAATAAAATAAGTATCTTCTGAAACTAATGCACTTGTGGGTAGCCATACATGATAATCACTCATTTCTTTATCTAAATTATAGATACGAAACTTCCATAATCCCTCGGTAGGATTTAATAGGCGAATGAGAACCAATTGATCACCCGTTTCCCCCTCAGAAATAATATTATTTATCCATAACGACGTAGGTTCAAAAATAAAGTTAAACTTCCTACAATCTCGTATTGCAGGATATACCTGTGGTATATATTCCCCGGATGGAGAGGTTATGTCAACTGAAACCCTATATGGTAAAGATTGCCAAATTTCCATAGCAAATCCAAACTCATTTTTTCCCACTCTAACCTCCAATTCATTAAACTCAATATTTGGAGATAGGACACCATAGTAGTGTTTCCTAGTTAGCCCCTCGTTTCCTGCGGCAATAGCCACTGCCATTCCTGCATTATTCGAAATTTCAGAAAGATAAGAGCTTAAAATCCCTCTTCCATCATGACTACCTTGATTAGTTCCTATAGCCAAACAGATTGAAAGTGGTCTTCTCAATATATTCGCTTGCTTCATTACATAATTTAATGCAAATAATACGTCAGTTTCCTGATAGCAAACTGCATCCTCCGGAATGCAATATATCTCTTTCGTTATCCTTTTTGCTTGTTTTAATTTGACTATAATAAATTCTGCATCCGGAGCTACACCACTAAAATTCTCACTAAAATTTTCATTTCCAGCGATAATCCCAGCAATCGCAGTCCCATGCCCAGTATCATCTGTTGTTGGAACCACACTATATGGATTTTCCGAATTTAAGGCAACATTGATTGCATGTTTACTATATATTGTACCGTAACCCATTTCATTCGGTTCTTCATCTAGATTATCGATGGTTTGGTCCCATATTGATGTAATCTTGCTTGTCTTATCCTGTTTAATAAATGCTTCATGCAAATAATTAATGCCCGTATCAATAACTGCGATTAATATCCCCTGTCCCTTCATGCCCAAATCAGGGTTTCTCTGCACCTCCGGAACTCTAGACGCATTCAGGCTTAAACTTGCCTGTTCTGTATAACAAAACGGAAATGCCTGATATCCAAATTGCTCTATGCTACAATGATTAATTAATCCAACTGGCACACTTATCATAGAATAGCGACTGTTAATTTTAGTAACCTCATAATTTACAGCAACGGATTCTAACAATCTATTTTCCAATATAATGTCTGCGTAATCCTCACTCACTATAGTATTCGCCATATAACGTTTCCTTACATTTATTTCTTTTTAATATACATATGACACTTAGTAACAATCAATGATATATTATCAACATTAATCCTCACTCACTAACCCATTTTCCTCCTTCCTCTACTACAATATATTTATGGTTAATATCCCTTACAGCCAGTAAGGAATTATCCATCTTGTTGCTTAACTGTTAGAATGTAGGTAGCAATCGGTATATCGTCTCCCTTCCTTGGACTTAGCGTCCGTAATTTAGACTGATAACCAGCTCCTCATTCGCAGCGTTCGTTTTATGCAGGTTGAACTGCCTCAGGTACGTTCGTGTCACACCACAGTAGATTGAATAGGCAATGAGTAAAACTGGTGCTTATCCATTGCAATAATCTTAAGGAGTGACAAATTTATGAACATGAATGCAGTAGGTATTGATGTTTCCAAGGGCAAAAGCATGGTTGCTATTCTGCGCCCTTATGGTGAGATTGTTTCAGCACCATTTGAAATTAAACACACTTTCGGTAACATCCAATCTTTGATTGAACAGATCAAATCTATCGAAGGTGAATCCCGCATAGTTATGGAGCACACTGGTCGTTATTACGAACCACTGGCTCGTGAGCTTTCTCTGGCAAATCTTTTTGTAGCTGCCGTAAATCCTAAGCTCATTAAAGATTTTGGAGATAACTCTCTACGTAAAGTAAAATCTGATAAAGCTGATGCTATAAAAATAGCCCGCTACACACTTGACAGTTGGACTGAATTGAAACAGTATAGTCTCATGGACGAAATACGTAATCAATTAAAGACTATGAACCGTCAGTTTGGTTTCTACATGAAGCACAAAACAGCTATGAAGAATAACCTCATCGGCATTCTGGATCAAACTTACCCAGGTGTTAATACTTACTTTGACAGCCCTGCTCGTGATGATGGCACCCAAAAATGGGTTGATTTTGCTACTACATACTGGCATGTGGACTGTGTTCGTAAAATGTCATCAAACGCATTTGTTGACCATTATAAGAATTGGTGCAAACGTAAGAAGTACAACTTCAGCAAAGATAAAGCTGAAGAAATTTACGGAATAGCAAAGGAACTTGTTCCTGTACTTCCAAAAGATGATTTAACCAAACTGATAGTTAAACAGGCCGTAGAACAATTAAACACTGCTTCTAAGACCGTGGAAGAACTCCGCACCCTGATGAATGAAACTGCAGCCAAACTCCCTGAATATCCTGTTGTTATGGAAATGAAAGGTGTTGGTCCGTCTCTTGGCCCTCAGCTTATGGCTGAAATCGGAGATGTCACGCGATTCACTCATAAAGGTGCTATTACAGCATTTGCTGGTGTAGACCCAGGTGTAAATGAATCGGGAACCTATGAGCAAAAAAGTGTTCCTACTTCTAAGAGAGGCTCTTCTGTACTTAGAAAAACCTTATTTCAGGTCATGGACTGTCTCGTTAAAATAAAACCTCTGGATGATCCTGTATATGCGTTTATAGACAAGAAACGTGCTCAGGGAAAACCTTACTACGTGTATATGACCGCAGGTGCTAATAAGTTTTTGCGTATCTATTACGGAAGAGTAAAAGAATATCTTATGTCTCTTCCAGAATAATTCCACCCACATCCTTTCAGACCAGCAGATAATGGTGGTCTATTTTTCATACCATAAAATCAATATAAATTTAATCCAGAAAAATCATCAATTTCCTATTGACTTTTTATTTGCAGGCTTAATACGAATGTTTACAGAAAAAAAGGCAATCCCCACGAAATTGTACTATACTTGGTTGCCTGTTTTGTATGCCTAAATAAAAATAAGCCCTTAAAACGACTTTTAACGTTTTAAAGGCTCCCTCTTAATATGTTATATTGACTTTTTGGTAATAGCTTTTCCTTGTATCCTAATATTTTTCAAGATGTACACTTTCTTCATCTTAAATACTCGCATTTTATAGTGTATATAATATACTACTTATCTTTATTATCATTAATTACTAGTCCAAATTCCCCATAAATAGATATAACTATTCCTAAACATAATACTGAATATTTATCAAAAAAAGTCATGTTATAAATTCAAAGTCTATAAAATATAGCATTTATACGGCAAATATTAATGAAAAATATGATTAAATATATTTCCCTTATGTTCAAACAATATTTTCTAAATTCTTAAGATTTTGTAATATTTTGTAAAAACATTGAGTTTTATGAATTAATGTGGTAAAGTGTTAAATGTTATGTTAGTATTGGAGTAAATTAATAAGGAGGGTTTAATATGAAAAAATTAATATGCGCATTACTTTTAGTATCTTTATTTAGCACTAGCACTCAAATAGTTAATGCTGCTGAAACCAATGATTCAATTTCTAGCAATATCATTAAAGAGTATAACCTTGAGGAATTAGAAAAAGCACCAGACAACATTGAACCTATATATGTGGATAACGAACAAGAATTAACAGCACTTCTCGATCAATTAGAAAAAGAGTTTAGTAAAAAAGAAATAACAACAGAGGAAAGCAATTCTATTTCATCTCGAGCTACTATCGTAGTAGATAACGCTACACTCACCCATCAAGCAACTATCTTTGAATTAAGTAGTGTGGGCGGAAAGATTGTTTCTGACGTTAATTATACATATTCTTATTGGATTGTTCCAGAATCTTATAAGACTACTGTTAATTATCATGATGTATATGAAACTGGTATATATGCATTCCAAGAAATCACTTATTTTAACAAAACGGCTACAGCAAATGGTGCAACTATTAAGGTAAATGTTCGTGGAAATTCTAAAGTATATATAGGAATAAGCGGTGGGGGTGCATCAGGAAACCTTGTCCTAGCAACATATCCTTTTGATAAATCTTATACAATATATACAGGCCTTAATTAAATAAAATTATCACTACTAATCTTCTAAATACTAACATAATCTGGAGAAAATTAATGAAATTTTTGAAAATATTATTTAAAACGTTTATATTATCTATAATAATATATAGTTGTTATATGTTATTAACACCACTAAAAATAGAATTCTTACCGTACTTTGGCGTTTTTGTATATTCTCTTTTTATAATGGTAATATATGAACTTTTTACTTTTTTGGTAAAAAAATACATGTAGAAATAAGTGAAAAACACTATCTATAGTCTTAAAAAGACAAAGAAATGAGCCGACCCTCAAAAGTTAGATCGAAAATCTAACGATTGGGAGGTCGGCTCAAAATTTATGCCTTTTTTCATTCAATCCAAAAATAAGAATTATATACATGTTACTATCATGGAGCATGTTTGTTCAACAAGGTCACTCCTATTAACTCAATTTATTTATATTAATTATGAAATTGGGTTAGTTGACCATCTTTGACCGTTAGATAATCTGAACTTGCACTTAAGAGATAGATGTAATATTTACCATCATCTTGAGCCTTTAAAACATATGAATCTTTTAAATTAGTGACATGCTCCCACCACTTTAGAAGTGGGGGCTTCCTAGTCAAGTATCCTAATGAATACAGTATCTCTAGGCTATCTCCGTATGCCCTACGGTTTTATGTATACTATTAAGATTTAAGCTGATAGAGTCAGCATTTCTAATCCTTTACGTTTGATATTAATACTTGCGTTTTTATCACGGTCATGTATAGTATTACAGCATGAACAAGTCCACTTCCTTTCAGATAGTTGCAAGTCTTGATATACATATCCACAAACATGACAAGTCTTAGAACTAGGATACCACTTGTCGACTTTAACTAGCGTTTTCCCTAGTTCGGCTAGTTTATAGGCTAAGAATGTAGAAAACATTCCCCAACCGTTATCGGCTACGGATTTACCAAAATTCAAAGATTGAGACATGTCTTTCATATTTAAGTCCTCAATACATACTACGTCATAGACATTGGCTATCTGCCTAGACATTTTGTGTAAGAAGTCCTTGCGTTGGTTCGCAATCTTTTCATGTAGTATGGCAACTTTACGTTTTTGCTGATAATAGCGATTACTTCCTTTTTGTCGATGGGATAGTATTCTTTGTTCTCTAGCGAGTTTTTCTAATGACTGTTTATAATACCTTGGATAGTCGGCTGTTTCGCCCTCTGATGATACAAATAATT
>OJJJ01000800.1_pt1 | contig 11381 bp, 10 predicted proteins | sample 1596311 | NCBI WGS metagenome assembly OJJJ01 (sample SAMEA4350140, study PRJEB24818) | metagenome | biome: human; feature: gut; material: faeces | place: Denmark | collected 2013-09 | reverse complement strand
ACACGCGGGTCCACCGGCGTGGTTGCGGAGTAATCGAGATAAATCGGTAATTTCATTGCTCTTTAAACTCCGTACATCGCTTCAATGCAAGGAACCAGGCAACCGGCTGGATGTACGGCCGAGTTAACGGGGTGTCCAACACCCCGGCCTGATTCTAAAATACTTTTATTATGCGCGTAACTTAACGTCGATCGCGTCTTGCGTGCGGGTGCTGCGTGGAGCGTCATGCGTGTGCTGGCGACCAGACACATCCAGGACTTCCTGGTTATTCACCAGTTCACCCAACGTAATGTTGTTGAGAAAACCCGTCAGACGGTCGCTCAGATCGCGCCACAGCGCGTGGGTCAGGCACTTATCGCCGCCCTGACAACCACCTTTGCCCTGACAACGGGTGGCATCTACCGACTCGTCAACAGCGCTAATGACTTCACCTACTGCGATGCTGCCTGCATCTTTACCCAGCAGATACCCGCCGCCTGGTCCACGTACGCTTGAAACCAGACCGTTTTTACGCAAACGGGAGAACAGCTGCTCCAGGTACGACAGGGAAATGCCCTGACGTTCAGAAATATCAGCCAACGGTACCGGGCCCGTTTCGGAGTTGAGCGCAACGTCCAACATTGCGGTCACGGCATAACGCCCTTTTGATGTCAGTCTCATGTCTTACTTAGCCTCAAACTCGCCCCTGCCCGGGGTTTTTTATTGTAAAATGGGGGTATTGCATAGCAGGGGCAAGTCTGACATTCCCGACTAAATCAGTCAACTATTTACTTGACTAAATTAGTCAGGTATTTAATCTTCAGTGCCGTTTTCATTTGCCGGATAGCACTTCGCTTATCCGGCCTACTTTCCTTTATTCTGCTGCTCTATAGAAGCAAGCATTCCGCGCAGAATATTCAGCTCCTGGCTCTCAGGACGCGCACGCGTGAACAGACGACGCAGTTTGTTCATCACCTGCCCCGGATGGTTCTCGCGGATAAAACCCGTCGACAGTAGCGTCTGTTCCAGATGACCGTAAAAACGCTCTAAATCATCGACCAGCGGATACTCGGTTTCTTCGTATTCTGTCGTCTTACCGCTTTCCTGCGTTGCCAGCCAGGCCATGCGTACTTCATAAGAAATGACCTGAACCGCCATCGCCAGGTTCAGCGAACTGTATTCCGGGTTAGCGGCAATCGCGACGTGATAATGGCATTTTTGCAGTTCGTCGTTGGTCAGCCCTACGCGTTCACGACCAAACACCAGCGCAACCGGGGTGTTCGCCGCTTCGGCGACGCTTTTTAAACCGCATTCGCGCGGGTCGAGCATCGGCCACGGCAAGGTACGGGAGCGCGCGCTGGTTCCGACCACCAGACTACAGCCAGCCAGCGCTTCATCGAGGGTATCGACGATTTGCGCATTACCGATCACGTCACTGGCACCGGCCGCCAGGGCGATGGCCTGGGAGTCAGGTTTGACCAGCGGATTCACCAGCCACAGATTGGTTAAACCCATGGTTTTCATTGCGCGGGCAACGGAGCCCATATTGCCGGTGTGAGAGGTCTCCACCAGCACAATTCGAATATTTTGCAGCATTGTCTTTCTTCGGCTAAAGATTATTCGGCCATATTATCATAAAACGAAGACATATACCGAACTCGCTGCTATACTCTGCGCCGTTTTCCCGTTCTTTAACATCCAGTGAGAGAGACCGATGCATCCGATGCTGACCATCGCCGTGCGCGCAGCGCGCAAGGCGGGTAATGTAATTGCCAAACACTACGAAACACCAGACTCTGTAGAAACCAGCCAGAAAGGCAGCAATGATTTCGTGACTAACGTCGATAAAGCCGCAGAAGCGATTATTATCGAAACAATCCGCAAATCTTACCCTCAGCACACCATCATCACCGAAGAAAGCGGTGAACATATTGGTGAAGATCTGGATGTTCAATGGGTTATCGATCCACTGGATGGCACCACCAACTTCGTAAAACGTCTGCCGCACTTCGCGGTATCCATCGCAGTACGCATTAAAGGCCGTACTGAAGTCGCCGTTGTTTACGATCCAATGCGTAACGAACTGTTCACCGCAACGCGCGGTCAGGGCGCACAGCTGAACGGCTACCGTCTGCGTGGCAGCACCGCTCGCGATCTGGATGGCACCATCATCGCCACCGGGTTCCCGTTCAAAGCCAAACAGCACGCGCCTTCTTATATGAAGATCCTTGGCAAAATGTACACCGAATGCGCTGACTTCCGCCGCACCGGTTCTGCTGCGCTGGATCTGGCCTATGTTGCCGCCGCACGCGTTGATGGTTACTTCGAAATCGGCCTGAAGCCGTGGGATTTTGCCGCAGGTGAACTGATTGCTCGTGAAGCAGGCGCACTGGTATGCGACTTCACCGGCGGTCATAACTACATGTCAACCGGCAACATCGTTGCAGGTAACCCGCGCGTAGTGAAAGCCATGCTGGCGAACATGCGTGATGAACTGAGCGACGCGCTGAAGCGTTAATCGGTTGTGGTGCCGGATGCGACGCTGACGCGTCTTATCCGGCCTACATTTCATACTCATACCGCTTACTAACCTAAAACGGTCGTAATCCCCTTCCCACCGGCACCGCACTCACCCACATCACCACCGCAGCAACCACTAAAATCGCACCACCGGCCAGTGCCAGCGTGATCCAGGCCATCTGTCGCCACAATACCGGCGCTTTATTGCCGCTGAGTTTCAGCGCCATCGTCCGAAAACTGTGTACCAGTAATGCCAGAGAAGTAATGGTCAGAGAGGTTCCCGCTGCCATCGCCAGCGCCGACGCCATGCCCCAGCCAAAGACGCCCACCACTTTACTAAACAGCAGCACCATTATGGCGCCGGAACAAGGGCGCATTCCCATCGAGAGAATAATCATCAGCCGGGCGCGCCAGTCATCGCCGCTTTGCAGCTGTTCCGGGTTGGGCACATGCTGATGCCCGCAACCACAGCGTTCATCATGCACATGATGCGGTGTGAAAGCGGTAAATGTCGGGCGACGCAGCAGCGCGCGTATTTTTTTTAACGCCCGCCAACACAGTAAAACCCCCAACACGCCGACCAGCGCATAGCTGGCTTTCTCCAGCCAGAAACTGCTCATATGCAGTTGCCGGGCGGGCAGTTGCAGTACCGTGAGCACCACAACGACCAGACCGATCGCCACCAGCCCCTGTAATAAGGACGAGGCCAGCGTCAGCCCGATGCTCGACCTCAGCTTCGAGGGATGCGTCGCCAGCCAGGTAGTGATGACGATTTTTCCGTGCCCCGGACCCAGCGCGTGCAATACCCCATAAATAAAGCTAAACAGCAGCAGCGATCCGCCCGCACGGGTGGGATTGGCGGCCACCGCTTTCAGCAAGCCGCTCATCTGCTGGTTAACGTCCCGTTGCCAGAGAATACTTTGCACCATCACCTGCGGCCAGACCTGCCATAACCACAGCGCGCCACCGATCGCCAGCAGCAAAAAGAGCGCCAGTGGCCATAGCATGAGCCAGCGGCGTCTGGCTACGCGTTGTTGATAAACTACTGACATTGTAGCGTTACCGTCTGCGCAAATTGTTTACCCAACTCCATATCCTCCGGCGGCGCGTCTTCTTTATCCAGCGACTGCGCAAAGCTCAGCGTTTGTTCATTAGGCGTCGGGGTATGCACGCTAATCCGGCATTGCTTGCTGAAGCCCGGCGCCAGCGCGGCATCGCGGTCCTGGTCGTAACTCATATCCACGTAGTAGGTGGGATCAAACGTGGAAATACTATAAGTCTGTCCGGCAAGCGGCTGTGGTTGGGCCAACGGCAGTACTAACGTCAGCACCGCCTGATGTTCCTCGCGCTCCATGCCATATTCCGTCGGGCGATTTTTAAATTTTACCTTTTGCCCGTTGTGCCACACTTCGGTGAAATAGTGCTGTCCGAGGACATTGGCCATCACTTCCGCAGCCAGTTTTTTCCAGATCTCATCCCCCGGTTTGGCATTGCCCGCATCGTACAGCAGGTCAGCGGAGGTGATTTCATCCATCGTCCAGCGCATTTTCAACGCCACAAACTGGTTATTTTCACTCACCAGTTCGGTTTTCAGATGAATAAAACTATGGGGATGCGCGCCCGCGCCAAAAGACAGGACGACCAGAAATAACGTGACAATGATGCGTTTAACGCGCGGCATAATTTCTCCACAATAAATCCAGCCCGCCATCAAAAGGACGTCGTTGGCGAGAATACGCTGAGGATAGCATTGAACGATAAAATATTGGGCCCCTTTTCCGGTATCGATTCAGTTCTCAATTTCGAAAATTTGTTCATCGCCGGCAACGGAAAAAAAGAGGATTTACCGTATCCCCTTAATGCAAATGATAACAACATGTTAATGTTTAGTTTCATTTCAATTGTTTGATAACAATAAATTTGACTTCACACACGCAAAAGCCCTCACATTTAACTAAAAATTAACTCAAATAGATCCTGTATTTTACAAAAATGGGCATAGATCACATTAACAGGATTTATGATTCATTCCCTCTTCCCTTCGTTGTTAACCTCACGCCGTGACATGCCCTGCCCCCTACTAAAGGTACAACTATGAAATTCAAACTCGCATTACTCAGTGCAACCCTGGTTTCTGCATGCATGTTGTCCGGTACGTCCTTTGCGGCGGAAAAATATGAAATTGCTGTGGTTGCCAAAGTCACTGGTATTCCCTGGTTTAACCGTATGGAGACCGGCGTTAACGAAGCAGCAAAAAAACTGGATGTGAACGCTTACCAGACCGGTCCGTCTACGCCAGACCCGGCTCAGCAGGTGAAAGTGATTGAAGATCTGATCGCCAAAAACGTGAATGCGATAATCGTAGTGCCAAACGATGCCAAGGTCCTTGAGCCGGTACTGAAAAAAGCGCGCGAGAAAGGCATTGTGGTCCTGACGCACGAATCCCCGGACGAGCAAATCGGCCAGTGGGATATCGAAACCATCGACAGTGAAAAATATGCGCAGGCCAACGTTGATGAGCTGGCGAAAAGTATGGGCGGCAAAGGGGGTTATGCCATCTATGTCGGTTCGCTGACCGTGCCGTTGCATAACGCATGGGCCGACTACGCGATTAAGTATCAGAAAGAAAAATACCCGGAGATGTTCGAAGTGACCTCGCGTCTGCCGGTAGCGGAAAGTATTGATAAGTCCTATTCCACGACGCTGGATCTGATGAAAACCTATCCGCAAATGAAAGGGATTATCGGCTTCGGTTCACTGGGTCCAATTGGGGCAGGCCAGGCCGTACAGAAAAAACGCGCCAAGGATAAAATTGCCGTCGTCGGTATCGCCATGCCAGCCCAGGCCGCACCTTACCTGATGCGTGGAGATATCAAAAAAGCACTGTTGTGGGACCCGAAAGATGCGGGCTACGCACTGGTGACGGTTGCTGACCAACTGCTGCAAGGCAAAGAGGTCAATACCGATCTGAGTATCGATGGTTTAGGGAAAGCCGATATCGACATGGAGAAGAAAGTGATCCGTTTTAACAAGATCCTCGAAGTCACCAAAGACAACGCGCAATCACTCGGTTTCTAAGGCTTTAGCCAACACCAGGGAACCTTAACGCCGACCGCCTGGTCGGCGCTATCCACCACACTCACACTCAGCGTCCGTCAGGACGCTCGCAGGGGTATTGTCCATGGCAGACACCACCGCATTTATCACTCTTGAGAATATCAGCAAACAATTCCCGGGCGTGCTGGCGCTGGATAACGTGAATCTGACGCTGAAAAAAGGCGAAGTTCACTGTCTGGCGGGTCAAAACGGCTGTGGGAAGAGCACCATCATTAAAGTGATCTCCGGGGTCTATCACCCTGAAAAAGGGGCGCAGATTTTACTCGATGGCAAGCTGTTCCATCACCTGACGCCGCAGCTTTCTTCGCACTACGGCATCCAGGTTATTTATCAGGATTTGTCGCTGTTCCCCAATTTTAGCGTCGCGGAAAACATTGCGGTTAACCGCTACCTGCCCGGCGGTGATATCTGGGTACGTCGCGGCGCCATGAAACAACAAGCGCTGGCAGCCATGAAGCGCATTGGCGTAACCCTCGATCCGGACAAAAAGGTCGAGAAACTCTCCATCGCCGACCGCCAACTGGTGGCGATTTGCCGGGCGATTGCCGCCGACGCACGGCTGGTCATCATGGATGAACCCACCGCCTCGTTAACCCGTCAGGAAGTCAACGGCCTGCTGCGGGTGGTTAACGAACTGAAAGCCGCCGGCATTTGCGTGGTATTTGTCAGCCATCGTCTTGATGAAGTGATGGAGGTGGCTGACCGGATCAGCGTGATGCGCGACGGGAAACTGGTCGGCACGTATCCTGCCAGCGAACTGGACAGCCACGAACTGGCCTTCCTGATGACCGGGCAACGCTTCCATTACAGCCCGCTGCCGGAGAAGTCATTCGACTCCCACGAACCGTTGCTGGAACTGCGCAACCTGAGCCGTCGCGGAAAATACCAGAATATTAATTTGTCGCTGCACGGTGGTGAGATTGTCTCGATTGTCGGCCTGCTGGGCGCCGGGCGCACCGAGCTGTGTCTGAGCCTGTTTGGCATGACCCACCCAGAGAGCGGTGAAATGCGCATTAACGGTCAGCCGGTCCGGCTGCGTAATAACCACGATGCCATTCAGCACGGGATCGGCTACGTCTCAGAAGATCGCCTGACGCAGGGACTGATCATGGAGCAGTCGATCTACGACAACACTATCGTCACGGTCTTCGATCAACTGCATACCCGCAGCGGCCTGCTCGACCATGCTAAAGCACAGAAGCTGGTCGCTGATCTGATCCGCGAGCTGAACATCAAAGTGTCCGATCCGCACCTGCCGGTCAAAACGCTCTCCGGCGGCAACGCCCAGCGTATCGCCATTGCCAAATGGGTCGCGACCCATCCGCGCATCCTGATCCTCGATTCCCCCACCGTTGGCGTCGACATTGCCAACAAAGAGGGCATTTACCAGATTGCCCGCGATCTGGCCGAGCAGGGAATGGCGGTGCTGATGATCTGCGATGAGATCCCGGAAGCCTATTACAACAGCCACCGCGTGCTGGTGATGCGTCGCGGCAAACTGGTGGCGGAATTTAATCCTCATCAGTGTCGTGAAGAGGAGATTGCTGAAGTGGTCGAGGTCATCAATGAATAGTCTGCATTTCTCCCGTTTGCTCGGGCAACATGAATTCTGGCTGGGTCTGCTGGTGGTGGCACTCGCCGTAGGACTAAGCGTCAGTACCGATGAGTTCCTGTCACTGGGGAACCTGACGGACGTCGCCACCAGCTACGCCATTCTCGGCATTCTGGCCTGCGGCCTGTTTGTGGTGCTAATTTCCGGCGGGATCGACATTTCATTCCCGGCGATGACCGCCATTGCCCAGTACGCGATGGCCAGTTGGGTGATTGACCACGGCGGCAACTTTGCGCTGGCGCTGGTTATTGCCATTGCCGTCGGACTGCTGCTCGGGCTTATTAACGGCTTTCTGGTCTACTGGCTGCGCGTACCGGCGATCATCATTACCATCGCCACGCTGAACGTCTACTACGGCCTGCTGGTGTACGCCACTAAAGGTACCTGGCTGTATGGCTTCCCGGATTGGTTCATGAACGGCATCAACTGGTTCTCGTTCACCGCAGCGGACGGCTACGACTACGGACTGACCCTGCCCCTGCTGTGTCTGGCGGCGGGGATTATTGTGACTGCCGTACTGATGAACTATACCCGCCTCGGCCGCCAGGTTTACGCCATGGGCGGCAACCGCGACGCGGCGTCGCGCCTGGGTCTGAATTTGCTGAAGCTGCATTTCTATGTGTACGGCTACATGGGGATTCTGGCAGGCGTTGCCGCCGTGGTGCAGGCGCAAATTACCCAATCCGTCGCGCCCAACTCCCTGCTCGGTTTTGAGTTGACGGTACTGGCGGCGGTCGTGCTCGGGGGAACCAGCATGAGCGGTGGACGCGGTACCCTGACCGGAACGCTGCTCGGCGTTGTCCTGCTGGCCTTCTTACAAAACGGCCTGACGCTGCTGAGCGTCTCCTCTTACTGGCACACCGTGTTCAGCGGCGCCATTATCCTGGTCAGCATTAGCGCCACGGCCTGGAACGAAAAACGCAAACTGGCAAGGGAGCTTTGAGATGAAAACAATCGCCAGATTTTTACCCGGTGATGCCATTATTCGTCTGCAATGCATCATTATTGTGGTCGTCGCGCTGGTCTTCTCGGCCCTGCTTGGCAGCCGTTTTTTCAGCGTGGCTAACTTCCAGTCCATCAGCTCACAGCTACCGATCCTCGGCATGCTGGCGCTGGGAATGGGCATGACCATGCTGACCGGCGGCATTAACCTGTCCATTATTGCCGGGGCTAACGCCTGCTCACTGGTAATGGCGGCAATCATTGTCGCCCATCCGGATAACCCTCTGTTCCTGGTCATCGCCCTGCTGGCGGGAGCTGCCGTGGCGGTAGCCATTGGTACGCTGAACGGCGCGCTGATCGCCTGGGTCGGCGTGTCGCCGATCCTCGCCACGCTCGGCACCATGACGCTTATCTCCGGGCTGAATATTCTGCTCTCTAACGGCACGGTCATTTCCGGCTTCCCGACCGCTATTCAATACCTGGGTAACGGCACGATTGCCGGTATCCCCGTGGCGCTACTGCTCTTTTTCCTCGTGGCCATCCTGCTGTGGGTATTGCTGGAACACACCACACTTGGGCGCAGCCTGTATCTCGTCGGGTCCAACGAACAGGCAACCCGCTACAGCGGCGTGAATACGGTACGGGTACAGATCTCCGTGTACGTCATTTCGGCCCTGCTCGGCTGGGTAGCCGCCATCCTGATGATGGCGAAATTTAACTCGGCAAAAGCCGGATACGGCGAATCCTATCTGCTGGTCACCATCCTCGCCTCGGTGCTGGGTGGCATCAACCCGGATGGCGGCTTCGGGCGTATTATCGGCCTGGTGCTGGCGCTCATTGTGCTGCAAATGCTGGAAAGCGGCCTTAACTTGCTGGGGGTCAGTAGCTATCTGACGATGGCGCTGTGGGGCGCGGTGCTGATCCTCTTTATCGCATTACAGAATCGTAAAGCCTGATTCCAGGAGAAAAAATTATGGCAAGTTACTTTATTGGTGTAGATGTCGGAACCGGTAGCGCCCGTGCAGGCGTGTTTGATCTCAACGGCAGAATGGTCGGTCAGGCCAGCCGGGCGATTGAGATTTACCGTCCGCAGGCCGATTTCGTTGAGCAATCCTCAGATAACATCTGGCAGGCAGTGTGTAACGCGGTTCGTGATGCGATTAACCAGTCAGATATCAACCCGATTCAGGTGAAAGGTCTGGGCTTCGACGCCACCTGCTCGCTGGTGGTGCTCGATAAAGAAGGTAAACCGCTGACCATCAGCCCTTCCGGGCGCAGCGAGCAAAACATTATTGTGTGGATGGACCACCGCGCCATTACTCAAGCCGAGCGCATTAACGCCCTGCATCATCGAGTGCTGGACTACGTCGGCGGGATTATCTCGCCGGAAATGCAAACGCCAAAACTGCTGTGGCTGAAACAGCATATGCCCAACACCTGGGCCAATGCGGGCTACTACTTTGACCTGCCGGATTTCCTCACCTGGCGCGCGACCGGCGACGACACGCGCTCGCTGTGCTCGACGGTGTGTAAATGGACCTATATGGGTCATGAGGACAAATGGGATGCCAGCTATTTCCGCCAGATTGGGCTGGAAGACTTGCTGGAGCACGATGCCGCTAAAATTGGCCGCGACGTGAAAACGATGGGGGAACCGCTCGGTCATGGCCTTTCTGCACGGGCCGCCAGCGAAATGGGTCTGATCCCAGGGACCGCGGTCAGCGTGTCGATTATTGATGCCCACGCCGGAACGCTGGGCACCCTCGGCGCCAGCGGTGTGACCGGCGAAGTGGCTGATTTTGACCGCCGCGTCGCGCTGATTGGCGGCACGTCCACCGGTCATATGGCAATTTCTAAAGAGCCGCGCTTTATCAGCGGCGTCTGGGGTCCTTACTACTCCGCCGTCCTGCCGCAATACTGGCTCAACGAAGGCGGACAGTCGGCCACCGGCGCGTTAATCGATCACGTTATTCAGTCACACCCGTGCTACGACACGTTGCTGGCGCAGGCAAAATCACAGGGGCAGACCATTTACGAAGTGCTGAATGCGCTGCTGCGTAAAATGGCCGGCGAACCGGAAGATATCGCGTTTCTGACCCGCGATATGCACATTCTGCCCTATTTCCACGGTAACCGTTCCCCGCGCGCCAACCCTACGCTCACCGGTGCAATTACCGGCTTGAAGCTGTCCCGGACGCCGGAAGATATGGCGCTGCAGTATCTGGCGACCATTCAGGCCATTGCGCTGGGGACGCGGCATATTATCGAAACGATGAACCAAAGCGGGTATACCATCGATACCATTATGGCCAGCGGCGGCGGCACGAAAAACCCAATTTTCGTGCAGGAACATGCCAACGCCACCGGCTGTGCGATGCTGCTACCGGAAGAAAGTGAAGCCATGCTGCTGGGCAGCGCCATGATGGGAACTCTCGCCGCAGGTGTGTTCGATACCTTCCCGGAAGCGATGTCAGCGATGAGCCGCATTGGTAAAACGGTCACCCCGCAAACCAACCGTATTAAGCAGTACTACGATCGCAAATACCGGGTTTTCCACGAGATGTACCAGGACCATATGAAATACCGCCAGTTAATGCAGGAGGACGCATGAGTGATTCATGGTCCCAGGCAACCGGCGTATGGCAGCTCTACAGTGAGGCTCTGGCGGGATTGGGCCAGCATCTGACAGAGCAGACCTGGCAGTCTTTAATGACCGAACTGCGCGACTGCACAGGAAAAATTGTCGTCACTGGCGTCGGTACGTCCGGCATTGCCGCACGTAAAGTGGCGCATATGCTGGCCTGTGTCGAACGCCCGGCAATTTACCTCAATGCCACCGACGCCGCTCATGGCGACCTGGGTTTTTTACGCGCAGACGATCGGGTAATTATGTTGTCGCGCGGAGGGAATTCAGATGAGCTTACCCGACTGCTGCCGGGACTGGCTGCGAGGAACGTGCCGATAATTAGCGTGACGGAAAACCCAAACTCCGCCATCGCCAGCGCCTCACGGCTGGTGATTTCCACCGGCGTACAGCGCGAGGCCGATCCGCTGGACATGCTGGCGACCACCTCCATTATTCTGGTCCTGGCGATATTTGATGCCGCCTGCGCCTGTCTGATGAGCGAGAGTGGCTACTCTAAGGAAACGCTGTTAGCCGTGCATCCTGGCGGCGATGTGGGATTAACGCTGAGCCAGCAACACACACGTT